>JGI24159J19872_10000369_pt1 | contig 37988 bp, 21 predicted proteins | sample Ectturendosymbi4_FD_19872 | JGI IMG/M metagenome (IMG submission 19872) | reverse complement strand
AATGTGAAAAATTACTTCACAGGAAGTCCAAAATTTTTATACAACTTGGATCTAAATAAGGTTAGGTTGGTGAGTTTCATGTGTGTAAAGATTTGGAAAATTTCTTGTTCATTGTGATACGTTGAAAATCTATTGGCCAACGAAATTTAGCTTACATAAACAGTTTAGGTAGTGTCTGAACAACCATATCCAGTTTTCCGTTTCGAAGGACAAAAAGACCGTTTCCCGCGTCCAGTTTTCTGCCAGACATAAAACTGAGTTGGAGAAATTATCACTACTGTCAGTATGGTCGAGTGGGAAGTTATTAGACAATTGTCAGTTCGAATCACTCATTTGTTGTATTTGAATTTTCTTTTGATGTACTTACACAAGATTGTATGTCAAAATTTTTGGACCCCTTGTGATGTACATTTCGAAAAGCAGACACGGGTTCTAGTAGAAATGATTTGCCCATATGTCACGGTACCTTTCGCAAGAAATGAGATGTAAAAGCTGCTTCTAATAAGGCTCACCGCCATTGTTGCGTTAGCGTCATAATGCGGCCCTCGGGTAGTCATAATGCAGCCCTGGGTTACTTTAAAAGACCTCATTTGGCCCTCGGAGCAATTTGAGTTTGAGACTGAGATCAACTCATCTTCCACATTTTAAGCCTGCTTCTAGATTTTGTTTTCATGGTAACAAGAAGCGCCAGACTGCCTCATAATGCCTTCAGAAACTATATACTGTGCACAACGTGTTACGTGGTAGTCTACGTGGAAATTTCCATGTAGCAATAATTTGTAACACATAATAACAACAGAGAGTGTATTGTGACGTTTGTAACTCAAGCGTTACCTACGTTTTCGATTAAAAGGTTTAACTTGCAAAACGCACTCAATTTCAATTATACCAGGTCGTGACACACCAAGAATTCTTCCGTGGGTCATAGATTGAGAAAACCTGCACTAGATCATGAGGCAACCAAACGAGCTATTACATCCATTCTCGTTCACTGAGTACACACGTGGGCAATGCAAATATTTTCACATGTTTTCAGCGACGTCACCTTTGATCAACGTTGGCTTCAAGAAATGTGCTGATAGTGCATTTAACTGGAGACTTCCATTTATATAGACAATCATAATATATTTTCGCTGTTGGAAGATCTTGCTAGAATAATTTAAAAAGTGTAGCACCGGAATGCCTGTAAGTGCGAAGTTCTGCATGATAGGTTTGGATACGCAATACCCAAAAAATTGTCAAATTGGATCCGCTATCGTAATAACATCTGATCCCGAAGTTATCAACATGCACTTGATTGCAATTCCGGTTGTTTTTTCAACCTTCGTCTCTTTAAAATGCCATGTAGCGAGTTATTTTGTTGTCCTTGGCATAAATGCGTTTTGTACGAACAGGGTGGAGTTAACGCACAGGTTTAGGTTCCTAGCTCGTGCTAGCGCCTTTACGTGTTTGGTGAAAAATTTCAAAGCTTGTATTTTAATGAAATGGCGTATTTTGACAAAGTTGCTTAGCAGAATTTCGTTAGATTCGAAAACTAAGCAAAACTGGCGATTTCAAAATCAGATCAAATATGCATCCGCAAAATTTTACAAGTCACGGTAGCACACCTGCAGCAGTGTTTGTCGATTATTATTTGAGCAAAGAGTAAACTAACTGCAGACTGAAAATGCGCTATCGAAGTAATACAAGGATTTTTGCCGCTTTTCACTAGCAGTCTTGTCCTTTTCTAGACTAAATAGTGTTATAAGTTTTACATCTCTTGGGCATAAGTTATACTGAGATCTTCAATCACTCCAATGAATTCACTTGTTTATATTCAACAAAGTAGCCGCTACAACTACACGCTCACTTTTTCTTCGGATTCCATTCCATAGCGTTTACAATATTTTCTTGCAGGCACGGAGGCACGGAGAAACTGAAAAGCAGGGACGTTGTATTATCAAAATGTATATTCAAAACATTTCATGACTTTATACGAAAATCATTCGTACAATTTCTAAGCTGCACCCGTCCATGAAAGATGCAAACATTTTACATGTCAGGAGCTCTCACTTAGGCTCTCTTTCAATGAGACTACCTTGCACTTTTTAGCAAACCTTTCAAGTGATGAAAATTATTTTTACATCTGGGAAAACATGTTTCTAGGATTTCATTTTGCCAGATTAAAATTTTTAAGCCTCCTCTGTTACCACAGATGATCAGGCTAAAATCTCGAATGTGACTTAAAGAAAATAATCACAAATCGCAAAAATCAGTAAATTTCTTCAAAAACAGAGAGTATTCACACTCACTAATACACGCTGAAAAGATCCAGAATTTTTTCAACGCGAAAACGCAAAACTACCAGTTGAGACTCTATTTGAAACTATAACAAAAACTTTAAAATTAGAGTCACCAAAAATATCACTTTTAATTAAAAAGCGTAACAACGAAAATTGAGAATTAAAATAACGACAATTTTGTTTTCTTGCAAGGATTACAAAATTGACATTGCTTGTTCAAAGCAATGTTTCCTTTCCAGGAGCTCCAAACTATCACCTGATGCTACATATCTTTTTGAGCATAAACAATATCCATAAAATCTAATCCTTTTCACCCAATTTGCGCATCTATGAAATACCCAGGAAAATTTTGTCAGGTTACCTACAAACTTGACCTGTCGCAAACACAATCATCAAATAAAAAGAACCTCTGTTGTTTGAACATAAAAATAGCTAGGAAACATCCTTTGCTTTGACTAGCATGGTCGTAACCAGAAAAAAGTACATGTTTTCAAAAACCAGCGCATTGCATACTATTATGTCAGGCAGAAAAACACTGATTTCCGCCAAACCACATTAAATGCATTTTAAACCTATCGACAGCTCCCTTTCTGCCCAGAGCAAACACTGAAACACCTCAATCGATCGCCATGCTTGCATGATTGAGAAATTTGCCAAGACAAATATGTAGGTGCTAAGTAATGTAAAGAAATTCGATTCACGTGAGAAAAGGTTAATTTGACTTCTACTATATCTTGCACCTGATAATAAAAAATGTTTGTATTCGTTAGCGCGCGTAAACCAAAATCAGAAACTTTTTCCAACATCAGCATCAAGACACCACAAGGGTGACTCAACCGAATCTGATCGCAAATTGCTTCGCTCGGAAATCGATTTCGCGTCAGCGACGCATCTTCAGTCCAGCAAATTTGTAAGCAAAGCTTACAAGTGAAATGACGATAAAGATTAAAGCAAGATCAGAGAAAGTGCGCAGACTACAGTATCAAGTCCATAAAGCTACCAACACCAGATCGCAAAATTTCGAAAGCAGTGGGTGGCAGGCTGGTTCCACCGGCTTAAAATCGCCAAACCTGGAGTTTTTCCAATATTGTCGCGAATTTCTTTGTCTCTAGCGCACCAAGCGGAAGCTAAGCTGGAAAAAAACTTCAGTTAGTTAGAACCAGCTTACCGCTGTCGCTTTCGCAGCGACACAGTTGCGCTTGTCATACACATCTTGCTGTTGCAACTATTTACTTAAAAATTTTATGTACAGTGTGTTAAACAAGTTTCTGTTACCATTTGAGATGTCTACATATGAGTAAACTACAAAATTTGCGTGCACGAAATTAAACATGCTTACCGCCTGTGTATCAGAATAAGATTTGTTCACAAAAATTACATTGAGGAATTCAAAGGCATATGAATTTTATAAGCAAAATTACAAGAAATATCTGGCTTTCTGGACTTGTTCTTTTCATAGAGTTTCTGGCGTTTTGCACAAATGCTTTCCGATTCCGAAATTTCTTGACTATCTCTTCTGATGCTGTGGTCGCCCAGATCATTGGGCGCAACACAAATAAACTTATTCTTCGAATTTTTTTTTTCTAACTCTGTGCTGAACCAGCTTTTTATGGAATTCTCTTACAAATTCACGCTGTACAGTCTTGTTAGACCCTATTCGAGCATATTCTAAGACACACAAAGTCTATTTTATTTTATTTATTTCTACAAGTTAATGCAATTTCTATACCTGAAAAGATGAAAATGAGCTATACTGTAAAACAAAAAAATTTGAGTTGTTTCTACACACGCGGTTAAATTTGAGAACATTTCAAAAACTAGTTTATGGATTGCATAATGACAAATATTTTGGAACACTATAGATGGGGGAAATTTTTTCTAACCAAAAATCTTTACATTCAATTTTTTCGTTACTGAAAAACAAAGCATAGTCATAAAGTCTTGTAGTTATGCACACTCAAAGAGCAACGGATTGTTTTTCCTATTTGATGCTGCAAAATATTCCACAGTTACTTTATTAGGGAACAACAATGTTAAAAATATTTAAAAGTAAAAATGCAGTGAACATAATGACCAATTTTAGTGCTGCAGATGTCAGAATGCATTTAGTGCTGCAGCGTAGGACCGTCCGGAGTCGTTTTAAATATTCATGTGGATATGAAAGCAATATTTGCATTCAAGTTTTGCGTTTTATTCGCTAATAGCTTTTCATAACCAAGCCTGCAAGTAGAAAATGTGCTTTGTTGTCCACAGAAGGATGATAACATTTTTCTGATGTGAATACGATTCTAATGCCATCACTTGTGACATCCCTACGGTGCGATTTTGCCGTCGTAAAACCTTTGCAACAGTTAGCTTTGTGTGCTTTCGCTTGATGGCACTTCAAAGTTTTTACTCGTTAATTCCAGCTTCTTGCGCATTGGTATTTATAGTACAAAGACCTGGACTTACCGTTAGCTGTCATTCTGCTAAAATACCCGAAATATTGTCACGTGTTACTGACACAAGCTTCATTGATTGCGTTACTAACCTAAAAATAAGAGCATGAAACATTGATATTTTGTAAATCTTGGTACTTGTAAATCTTGGTATTGAAAGCACAAAGACTTATGAAGGATCATTTAAATGCGAGAGCAGAAGCAGTAATTAAAATGAGGTGAAATACAATGGTTCCATATATACAGACGCAGGCCCGTAGCCAATACTTGACAATGACTTTTGGATTTTGTAGCGTGAATTTCGTAAATGTCACTGTTAATTAAGTGTAAGTTGTCACAGCTTTTATCACGTTTTCACCCGACGTCATTTTGAAACGCGTTGCTGCCGATTATTTGGTCATAGTATTTGGGAGTCCCAAAATACCCTTCTTCACATACCAACTTAAACACTTAAAATTAGTTGACCCTTGAGCAGACAGATAATACCACAGTCAAGGACACGCTTTTTCAAATACACACCTGTATGTTTTTGGAGTGGGATTTCTTTGTTTTGCTCCATTCATGCAGGTGAATTTGAAAAACTGAAACTGCAAGGCCATTTGTCCTGACAACGGGTTGAATATACAAACACAATGGTGCTGATGCGGTATTAGGAGTATAATTTTGCTTCTGGCCGTAACGGTTGGAAGATGTGGACCCACATAACGAAAATTGGCACAAACGTGCAACATAAAGATTGAACACACTAATCAACCAAAAACTGCGGAAAAGCGAATTAAGACGTAAAAAGAAAGATGTTCAAACTGAATAGTTTGCGCAGCGCCGAAAATGTCGCTGCACAAACCTTTACGGCTGGTTTTCGAAACCAAACTTTCGAAAAAGGAAACCCCTGAAACGCAGTTGAATGTTGGTCGAAATGGCAGTGACCTATTTCTACGGACCACGTAGTCATTGTTTTCAAATTAGCGACAATTCAACCTCACAGACTCAGCACGAAATATCTTCAGGGGCGTAGCGGCAGTTTTATAGCTGCCCGAGCTCTGCTGGGCATTTTCGCTCATGTTTGTAGGCAACGACCGACCATTCACTGCATGGCAGAAGTGACGGAGCGCAGCTCCGGCAGCACTACACCACTGAATATCTTACAAGTTACAATATACCAAAACATAGGCTAACTTATAACGCGTGATGTGCGTAGGTCATGCGCTCAACATTCGGTTTGGTTCCACAACAATATTCTATCATTTTGAGGTGTGAAATCTCAAAAAATTTTTGAATCTTTTCACTTTGTGTGTAGTCATTGCACAGGAATGGCGCAATGCTTTCCATCACCTCACACAACTGCCACTGAGAGGGAATTTTCGGAGTAGTTGCGCAACAAATGTAGTCTGAGACAAACATCGAGTCTGGCTGCTTGTGAACGCCGTCTCGTTCCGTGCACTTCAGCAGGAAAACAGCGTTGTTTGTTGCAGTGGGACGACTGTCAACTTCTTATCAGGGCAAAAACTCACTGCGCAAAATTGGTATGTTTGAAATCAATTTGTTGGGAACGTAGTCTCTCATGAAATCGCCTCTAAAGGTCTAAAGAAACCATTATGTATCATTTCCATTCCAAGCACCACGCGCCCTGACGTCGGTATTTCGGATTCTCAGCCTTTCCACTGATAACGGAAAGCAACAATTTCAGGCCTTGTGCACAGCCATCAAAACGCGTACGGTTCGACGAACCTAACAAATGGCTACGAAGCAAGCCGAGCCTGAGCACGCGAATTTAATCGATCAATCGGGCAACGGGAAACTTTGCTGTTCTGGCGGCAGGTTGCGACATCGACCTTTCCACGAGCGGCGCTCATGATGACGCAAGTGCGATTTGACACCGCACCGAAACGAAGTTTTGTTTTCTCGGTTGTTGAGCGTTTGACACGCAACGAAGCTTAGAGCGACGTTGTTGGCAATAAGCAACCTCGCGAAGGTTGCGTTGCTTGCGTTTCACTACCGCTTTCAATCAGACCGGCTAAAAAATGTCGACACTGCGAATGCCGGCAACCTGGCTCGCTACGTACACAGGCCTCGCAGCCATACCAACGAGTTCAAGGTTTCACGTCATGCTTTTATTCAGTTCGCGTGTTTTCCAGACCTCGCAGAAAACAAACAACAACCGACGCGACCCGGACGGGGGGCGGCAGTGCGCACCCGCGTATGAACAGGCGCTCACAACGAGACGCCGCTTGACACACGACCAACCGTTTCTCTGCATACTTTCGTGACTTCGCTTTTGAAGAGAGACAGGGGCAACGAACACTCGGGCGCGACAGCTCGTCAGCCAAAAGCAATAAATAGAAGCAAACTGCGATGGCGTTATTAAGCACTACATCGCCTTGCGACGTGCCCGCGTTCAGGGCGCATACAACATTCTTACCTAGGCATGGACGGCATCAAGAGGTCGCAACGAAGAGAAGATTCAAAAGATGCAAAGCGCACAGAGGCACACAGTGCTTAAAATAAATCGTGGATCTCGTCACCAAGTCCAGAAAAGTGTCAACAGGTTAGAACTCGCATATGAGGTGCGGAAATTGGTCAAACCAAACAGTTTCAACTTCTTGCCATTCTGCCGCTGAGTCTGCTTGAATGTCTGATGCAAAGCTGTGGAGAGGACAACCCAGCAACGGCAAGTCACGAAATAATCACAGTGACATAGTTACGACTTTCTGGCTGGAGAGTCGCGGTTAGTAAAGTACCTCATGTATTCAACCAAGACGGTTGATTGATTCGCACACAGCTTATACGAATCGTTTTAGACAGTTTATTTTTACTGCACAGGAGAGATTAAGCTGTTGTGGTTCGACAGTCTGATTTCGGACCTCGGTTGCAGTAATTGGGTTTCTGACAATACGTAACGTTATCCCTGTCTACCACATCACAGATCCAATAGACCCTTACCAGAAAACGACATTATAACGATAACAGAATAAGAAATATTCCGTGCACAGTTAGTATGGAGAAAGCATGCGCGACAACGCGATGGGTAGTTGATATATTATGCAACTGTAAATCTATACAAACAAATCTTTTGTCTAAATTTCAAAGGGCGGTACATTTGTTATCACAAAAAACTACACAGTAATTATTCCCGCAAATTCATCTCAAATTACTTAAATCGACTCAGTACTTGACCGAATCTACAAAACCACGTTTGGATTCTGATTTAAATTTCCGATTCCGAAACCTAGGAGCATATCATGATAAACATGCGAACGCGAAATCACATTGGAGGGAAATGCCTGAAAATCGAAGGCTTAGAAACGTTTGGATATAAATGTCACATGACGATGGCCTTACGAAAGAATGAGTTGGTTTTTCGGTTGCGCGTTCGAAAAAAAGTGATTTTGACTCAGTAGAAGAGATCTTTGATAATCGGAAGTGCCCGCGAGTTTGAGCCCGAAACTTAAATTGGTACTAGAATCTTACGACAGAACCTCAGCGTCAAGCGGTTCACGCACTTTGAGATCACCAGTTCGCGTGCCTTATTTTTGTTTCTGGTGCGTATTGCGAGGGCGATTGGACATGGAGTGCACAGAAGGACTGCTTTCAGAAAGCGCACAGCAGGCAATGACGAATAACATAAATCGATGGCCTAGAGACGGTGACCAAGCGCAATACTTCATTCCAATAGTACGCTACAAAACGGCGAAGCGCCAAGTCTATTGACCGCAAAACACTCGATAAAGGGAAGTAGCAAACGGTAAGGGAGACCACAACAACGGCATTTATATTACTTGACAAATGATTAGCGCAAGCTTAACTGTTCGGAAAAAAACGGATGACATTTGCTGTTTTACACGGAAAGAGATGAAGATCACTAAGAGTAGTGTAGGTTTTTTGATAACCCGCATTTAATATTGCCGGCGATAAAGAAAAGTTTCAACTTGTGCTTTTGTCGATACAAAGAATGCATATTGTGCAGGCGAGGCAAGGTACGCAAAACGTAACTGATGGAAAAGATCTGCGCTTACGAACGAACAGCGCATTCACTGGTTTGCACTCCGCACCCCACGACCGGTACGCTGCTGTTAATAGCCTTGCACTGACCAATTGCACGACCTTCGTACGGTGGATTTCGGCGACCATCCAGTGCAGGAGGCTGAAAGACATTTGTCGCCACGAGATTTTTATCAGCAGTAGCAGGGTTCACAGAAGATAAGGCTTGATCTACAGGAGCTGGGCTAGTTGCTGGATTGACATTCATGCTGCTGTCGAGAAGATCACGAACATTCATCAGCTCCTCTTCAGTTGGCGCTGGTGGGTGAGCTGAGGGCGTTCGGGCGCACAGTCCCGCTGTGGGCCCTTCGCTCAACCACGGATGCTTGAGAACATCATTAAGGGAGAGTCTTTTGTTCGGATTTCTTTGCAGCATTGTTGAAATGAGGTGGCGACACGCTTCGCTGGCTGTGGTTTGTGCCCGCTTGTAGCGCAGTTCGCAAGCCACTGTGTCCTTTTCTTTGTGGAATGGCACCTCTGCTTCAAGCATGGTATAAAGAAGGACGCCAAGGGACCAGGCATCCACGCGGCGCCCGGAATAAGAGCGCTCGACAAACCACTCTGGAGGGTAAAATTCAGGGGTGCCCGCAAACTCAGTGTACGGCTCGTCCTGCCAAAAATAGACATACATGAAATGCATACGTTTATCAGTTGTGCATTCATTATTTCCTAACCAGCTCCTACGACTCGAACACAGGAACGCGAAAGGGTTTACCAAGAATATCCAAAACGCAATGCTTTTTTTTCCAAAACGCAAACAATAGCCACGCTTTTTCACGTTCCTTGAGAGAGATTTAGGAACTCGACGAAACAGAGTGGTTAGTGTTTTGCAGTGTGTAAGCGTTACGCGTTCAAGTGATTCAATCCAGATTTTAATGGATGGAATTTCTGGTGTTGTGTTGCAGAACTTTAAACGCCGACGCTTATTGTTTTGCTGCAATAGCCACTGCAGAACACGAATTACCGGAAACTAAGCGACAAAACGCTGGAACATGAAACTACCTTCAGAAACGTCCCACATCCGAAATCTATAAGCTTTGCTTCGGAGGTGTGCAGGTTGAGCAGCACGTTCTCGTCTTTGATATCGCGGTGAACTACTCCGCTCGCATGACAGCGAATGACGGCCTCGACCAGCTGTAAGAACAACGCGTTGAAACATCCTAAAATTCCTTGCCGAGACCGCGACGTTATTGGACGTGGGTAATGCTTGAGGGAATTACGGTTGCAGCCGTTGTATTTCTCACACAACACCAAATGCACAGTCGATCTTTGTCAAGCAGTTGCCAAGCACAAAAGCAAGCGTAGTAAGCACAGATACAATACAGCTTCACTCTGAATTATAGCCAACCTGGCGAAAGATATTTCGGGCAACGTTCTCGGGAAGCGCTCCGTGTTGATTTAGGTAGTCGAACAAGTCAATGACGGGCTGCGGCCTTTCCATTACGAGCAGGTAGCAAGTCCGACGTTCGTACCAATCCAGCATTCCGATCACACCTGCGTGAAGGCATTAGAAGTACAGCGGTCAGACGTGAAATGACAGCGGGTGCGTTCAGGGCGGAACCGGCACCAACGGGCAAGGTCGTATAACACAACATCAAAGCTGTTTTTTCTCGGTGAAACTCGTTACGTTGGCGAGCGAAAGACGATCAGCTGCAATGCACGGCGAGCAAATTGTCGGAGGCGATGTCGTAAAGTGAAAGTCGCTAAAATATTCGAAGCGAGCTTTGGAAACGATCAACGCACACGAACGTTGAATCAACATTACCCTTGTTGCCGGATTCAGCAGCACGATGCAAAAGCTCGAACTCTATCGGTACTATTCGTCCGTCCAACTTTCCCCACCGTCTCACTTTAGCTTTGGGAACTTGCTTGACAGCCACCTGCACGTTGTCGGCTTTGCGAGTGCCTGTTGAAAAAGGAAACTTGATCAGCATCCGCCAAGCAAAATTGTCGCTTGCATCGAGCGAAGGTATCAATCGATAAACATGCCAGGTATGTTCGCTCAAACGTCGCCCGCAGATCATCAGGTGCTACGAGCCGCTCTCCGTGGCTTCTTGCTCAAACGCCGCAATGCTGCTGCTGCGCGCATTTATGGCCCGCATGCGCGAATGACGTCCGCGTTTGCAGCCGCCGCGCAGACCCTGATCAATACCAGCGCTGCATTATCGCGTGGAGTTCTGCTTTGGCGGTGCGTTCGGGAGCGTTCACTGCTATTAATCTCAACTTTGCAGCGTCACTCTACACCGCTACTCTGCAAAGATGCCATAAATATTTTAATGCTGAAAAGGATTCTACGGTCAAGCGTTAGAAACACGGCGGCGCAGAACACTGGTTTCTAAAACACGACACCATTATGTTCGTGGGCCTTGCATTGGTGATATTGCTTAGAAAAGTATTAACGGAACGTAATTGACAATAAAGACAATATTCAGTACAGAAAAACTTCCTGCTTAGAACCTAACGCAGGCGCGTTGATCAACTATGCGCTAAAATAAACGGTTAGGTGACTGCGGTTTTCACCATAGCTGGACAGTTTTGAAAACCAGATGGAAACGAATAACCCGACAGCTAAAGCCTGAACAAAAACTTCCTACATTGTGAATTGAAACGGTAGTTTCTTCCAACCAGCGTTTTATGAACATATGGCCAATGCTTGACAAGCCAACCTATGACGACGTTTCGCATGTCTCACTACCGTTTCTGCGTCAAACCGGTGCATTTTAGCTTAGCACGTCTGCGGGCGAGAACGAGCTGACGTCACTGACAGAAGAGCATTTATTTATGGAACGACGGAACAAATTTAGCTCAACGGCACAGGGTAGGTTCATAGGCATGGATCATAGCATTTTACGGATCAAAAATAAGATTGCTGCTTTAACGCATTTGAAAAACTGGCTTACTTTGCAGTATTCACATAGTTTCAGATTTGCGTATATTTTTCACGTGGTAGTTTTTATGATCACTGAATATGTTACAAATTAGTGAACATCACGTGACATTTTTACTAACTTAATTTCTTAACTAGAAAAACAAAACAAACCGCAAACGTCGCGCCTCGGCTCTCTTGTCATAGAACTACTGCCACTGCTGACTTAATGAAGATTTTTTGTTGGCCAATGCGACCGTTATCTTGTAGAAGTGCATTCCACGAGCGATTTGATGATGTTTAAAGCGCGCCAGTTTCGCACAACCAGGAACGTTGCTGAACTGGTGGATCTGTCAAATTTGACAACACCTAGCGAATATCTCTGCACACGCGTCTACAGGATGTTGTTCAACTCTTCAAGGAGATATGGAATTTGCCGAACTTATTCTTAGTCACACAGAAGTACGGCACACAGAGCAAGATGTATTTACTTCATTATCTGCACGTAATCTCTCTCGTCATTGAGATTTACTTCTTCGCCATCACACTTTTTGCACTGACGTCACGATTTTAACAAAATACTGATCAAAACAAATGGGCGTTTCTAAAGCCGGGAATTTACACGCGACTTTTTAAACCAGGTGCAAGAAGTCATCAACAAAACAACGATCATCAACCCACGAACATGGCAAAACATGCTGAAAGGCCACATGGTTCCTTCCTTGTTTGTTCTCGCGGAGGCCATACGCATGGGGGAATTTTCTGGCCAAAGGGAAGTTATCATTGCCACGCAACCACAGCCCTGCGCGCCACCATGAGCTCTCTCGTCAAATGTAGTGCCAGTATTTCATGCCGGGAAAGTTTGTTTACCACATAGACGACCATACAAAGGAGTTCGGAGAAAGACAAACATGCTTACAAGTTTTACGCAAAGATCGACAGAGTTTGGCAGCATTTTCTCATAGACCTGCAGATATTTAAATCGCTTTAGATTTAACATCTTTTCCTTGAACCGGCCGTGTTTTTCTATATCCGACGTGACTTTCCTGACAGCTGTCTCACAGAAAAGGGTATTGCTGATCGCAGTTGCATTTTCATTGTGGGTCAAATCAAAACGAAAGCTAGGAGCCAGTACATAAGTATTGAATTCTCTTGACACGCGTGCTATGTTTGAGACTGAAGACTGCAAGAAAACTGTCGCACACAGAAGAACATAATTACACTGCCGCAGTGCCACTTAAAGAAAAAGTAATTCGGTAATTAAACGCCGAGCAGAGCTCATATCTAACAACGTAAAGGAGCTGAATTCAAAGCTGAAGCACCTATTAATCAGGCTTATGTTGTCTACAGCTGGTTAAACTCGAGAAACGCCGGTTTACTGCGTCGGAGACAGGAAAAGACAACACAAGCTGTCATCGGAAAGAGGTTTTCTTCAAGCAAGGACAGAAAGTAGCTAAAACCACTGCGTCATCACGAGCACAGCAAATGCGAAAACGTTGTCTTTCGGGCGGGACCCCGACTCATAACAAGCACACTCCGTTTCACCTGCCGGTCGGCAGTCCTGTGAGTCACACCGAACAAGGTAAAGGATGGACAGCAATACGGTTCACTCCACCATCCACGTTACGAGACGGCGTCACTGCTGTCCAAAGAGACAAATTGCTTGTGACTCCCCACCGTGGTTCCCTATTTTTCACCACCAACCCTGCACTTCCAATCACAAACCCGTTCAGGAGTTATTTGAATCACATGCGGTTGTTTTTTTTTAAGTGAATATGTGCTAAACATAGATAGAAAATTTCGTCCGTCTTTCGCCACACAATTCGACCTTTTCACGTACGCTAAGGTAAAGGCGCAAAGCTGCAGTCAGGTAAAGCCGAAGTCACGTAACTGATTGGTGCTTTCAGTGTCACAAATATGGCAAGTAATTTAGTCGTAACAGTGCATGCAAATGCTATTATAGCAATTTTGACGCGGAACGCACGTTGGCAGCGGAAGAGGTGCACTCGGTATAGGTTAATTGCATCGTGCTTCGGTCATCATCTGGGAGCATTGCAGGTTCTCTAACGCGTAATGTACAGGTTTCATGGCACGAAAGAAAAGCCAACATTGACGCGAGCTGCCGTTGCCCAACCGGTACATGTAGCGATGGCGGAGCATGGCCAAGTGACTACCGCTACGTGACCAGAGCTACGGCAGGGTGCCCAAACTTTTTGGGTCACGGACCTTCATTTGTGAATCTGTTTTTTTCTGGGACCCCAACATTATGTTGGATAACGAAACACAAACGACACTGAATAATGTTTTGTTGTACATAACTGGCAACATCAATGGGACGGATGAGGTAGCATCTTTTTGCACAATTTATCAATTCTTAGTTATTTTTGACAGGAAACTCGTAAGTCAGAGCACACGGTAAGTCTGGACGTGTAGTTTGCTTCATATTTGCAGCAGCTGCTAATGCTATCACGCACGTGTAGGTAGTGACGAAAGCAATAAGCTTTTAGCTGCCTTTTGCGAGTGCAATGAATATTCGTTGTCAACAATTTACCGGAAAGATGAACGAGCTGTTTAATTGAAACTAGTCACTAGACTTTGATTAGATGACAATTCGGCTAAATTAGCAGATCATTTTTTGCAACCACAGGTTTCAATCGAATATTCCCATAAGTCTCTATAAAGTGGTTCTTGAAACATCGACAAATTAATTCCTAGTGTTTTTGAAGGTTAAGAGATAATGTTGGCAATGTTGTCACACAGAGCAGGAAACATCCACATTATCATTTATTCTAGTTTTCCATGTCTCGAGTTTTCAGGCCGAAGTAAAATGTTCGCATCTCCTTGAAGCAACAAGTTCAGTCAGTTGAGGTCAATGTCTGCCAGGTATATGCAAGTTTCCCATGCCAAATTTCATCGGTTACTAGCAAAGCTGTGGCCGGATTTGTGCACTTACAAGGAAGCTAACTGGTTCTCTCGCAGTTCAAGCACGCGTTCCGCAATCTTTCAGAGATACTTATCGAAAGTCTGCATGAAGCAAAAGGCTTGAATGTTCTGAATCTAGATTACAATTTTTATAAAGTGGGATGGATCCAATTCCCTTCATTTATTTAAAGTTTAGCTAACGTCCAAATATGGTTTTCATTTGTGTTCTTCGTGACATCGGTAGGTTTCGCCTCTTAAACTTTACAGACAAGTTCGATCGAGGAAATTTTTTAACGCTGAGAACTGAAACCATATCGTGAGAACTGAAACCATGTTGCGCTCCAGGCTAAGCGTAATACATCGAAAGTGAAGTTTGAAGATTCTATGACAACCCAACTTGATTCTGCGATTGTGGCCATGGTGTTGTGCGCCGTGTCCTGAACCTAAAAACACTGTCATTATGGTGGATGGCGGAGCATGGCGTTTGTTGCAGTTACGGTACAGTATTCCAGTAACATCCGTGGGGGACAAATGCGATTAATGTTAATGTCATTAAGCGTACAAAGGAGACAATGCATAACAGAAAAACCAGCCGTTTCCACCCGAAATAAACATGCATGAAAAAAAGACCACTGGGCGAATAATGTGGTGCCGCCCTTACAGTATATTTGATTTGCAGCCGAGTTCAAGGCGGGGCTAAAATCAAAGCGATGTATACAGGTGAAACAACAAAACGAGTGTGCAATGCCCAAACACATCAAGAGCCAGCTCTCTGGTTTGCGGCCAACTTCTTATGGTTACTCGCTATGACAATCGCTCGCGAGATCGCGCTTGTGCTGAATAAGTGGCCAATGCAGAACAATGGCTTTCAACGGCACTCCCAGCCACGAGCAATAACTTATTTTTTTCACTGCCAGCAGGATGGGATCGTATTGGATTTTACTGGGAACAATGAACACGTCCTTGTTAGTTCGCACCTTTTTACGATGGTCGGACAAAGCAAGGTCTGTATGAAAACTGCATTCAGACGCAATGTTTCCAGCAAGCAGCAGATGCATGCGGGACATTTCCCAAAGGTAAGGAAACTGCAAAATGCTTGAGAAATTACATCGTGTGTTCTGCAACCACAATACACCAAGGCGACATGGGTGTCCTAAGTAAAACGCAATGTCCCTAGATGTCATTTATGTGAGACGAGCATGAAAACGGGAGGTAACTACCACACAAGCGACAGAGTGGATGAAACAACCACACAGGCGGTGCAATCGATTTATCAAATCGAGAGACATCTGTCCGGGATGACCTAAGGCCTGCTCTCTTCGTAAACAAGTGCCAGAAAAAGGAAACATCGGTGATTGTCCTGCACATGCAATAGTTCAGCAAAATGAAGGAAAGGAATAACATGTAACATCGTTTGTGTTTGAAAAAAACACACGACTAGTGATACGTAGAAGGACTTGCCAGCATTTTCGTAATGACTGTTTGCCTCTTTTGCCTCTTTAAGTTGACCTCTGCTGTGATCGCCGGGATGTAGTCCGACGAGTTAAACCCATGAATGAATGTAACACTCGCACACACGACACCGAACTTGATGTTGACCGACATGGATCGCTGTAAATCCACCTTTGCCATTGCAACAGTACGCTTTTTCAACGGATATACCCAACTCCTACTTGCTATGGAGCCGCGCCGTTGTAGCAGTATACCACAAAATTGGCATTAAGTAGCACTAGAAACGTTTGCAAACTACGGTTAGTTTCAGCACTCGTGCCCAACAACATTAGCTGCGGGTGATAAGATAACACGGCAGTGGACAGTACAGTAGTTGGATAATAGGCTCCGCAAATGACCAACTAACAATAGACAATGCAGTAGGATATAGGTTACGAAGTTAAATCCTTTACTGTAACATAATAAACGCACGCTTTTACTGATTCTTGATTCCGACAAGAAAACCTGCACACATTGACGAACATGTTCGTTAATGTACTTTGTTTTAGCCAACTTGCCTTCTCGGTACTGATTTCGCCATATATTAACAGTCAACCAATGTCATTATCCACTGCCCAGTTAAACCTACATGTGGGAAAAATAACTTCGTGCCTGGGCAGGCCCAATGGTTTTTGTTGAGCGCATGCCACGACCAAGCGGTCTTTAACAAATCTTTTTGCGGCGTGGCATAAGAGAATGAACGATCTAACCGAACCTTACGGAGACAACGAACGAGCGTGGTCCGAGTAGCGCAGTCGCAAGATTTCGCGGTATGTCAAACACGCGTTTTCTGTAGAATGAAAACGACAACGAGGGCTTTGCCAGTCGCGTCTTAGCCGAGAAACGACGAGCGAAGTACACTCCGAGCACATAAGAGACACACCGCGAAGCCGGTTAGGTTTCCGAGCATCGAATATCGGTTGGGAAACAGCATGTCGCTGAGCGAGAGCTACGGCCGACACCTGTCTTGAACTCCGTGCACGTGACGCGGGGACACGAACAAAGACGACCCGCGATTGCGCGGTCGTCCTGACTGGCGCAAAACAAATCAGCGCGTTGGTTCCAACCGGACGGCAAATGAGCAACGCAATCGCTTCCAGCAAGGAAGGGCGAAAAAGACGGCACCAGGCAAGTGAATTAAAATCGTTGCAGCTGAAGGGTCACGTGTCGCGTGCACACAAGTTTCTTCATTGGCGAACGCACAAAAACACTAACACTTAACCACCTGGTGTTTGTGTAGAAAAGTGGCAAGTGACATCAATGAGATCAGATTCGAGGACATTGAGAAACCTAAATATTACTTAAGTTTCTGGCGGTAGCGCACCAGTGCACTTTTTTGCGCCAAACAGTAGGGTAACGAAGAAACACCAGCAGTTTGACAAGCGCATCGCTGATGATTTCGTTGAAAGAAGCTGGTAACGAAGCAGCGATGCCACAGCATAACAAACATTGCTGCCATCACCGCCAACGCATTGGTTAAAGCATCACTGTGTCATGTCAAACGCAAGCCTGTCGCAACAGCGTAGACGAAAAAATGATACACTGGCGGAACAGCTCGTTGTTGGCAATAAACCACAGCCAATCACGATGACGCATCCAACCTAGAACGCGCTGCTTGAGCAGAAAATACAGCACGTATCGAAAACATGTTTGCCGCATCATTCACTGTTAATGCCCCTTCCAGATTGGTACGCTTGCCTCTTGCATGTATCATTGAATTAACAATTCCTAGGGAAAGGAAATGAAACTACGGCACGCTGGTGTAGTGCTGACCTGTTTTACTAAACACCACAAACAGTTACCACTATAGTCATCACAACTTTTTCTCAATAAACTTTAAGCTGTGCGTGTTGGCATGCGCACACAGCATAACCTTTACGAATTATGTTCAAGCGCTTGTTGTTTTGAACAATATTCAAACATCCCTGGCAATAAACAGAAAGTACGAACCATTAGGATTTTCGCTTCATTTTGGAAAATAAACGAATATCGTATAATTCCAAACACCGAAAACAACTTTTGCTCCCACAATAGTTCTAAAAATACCTTTCGAATTAAGGAAACGTACAAAAGTAGTAAAAAGGGTATTACCTGCAAAGACTGATCCTCCTCCACCAACTCCTATCATCCCTTGGATGTCATAGAGTTTCTTAAAATATGCCGATGAACGACGCTGTGCGGATTCCGGTGTAGAAGGGACAGAGCGGATGACAGATGCCGCACGAGACGAAAGCACACGAGAGTTGTCCGGTGAGGTTTCGCAAGGATTTTGCGACGGCTGCGCGCTGGGTGGCTGTGGCGGCTCATGGCAGGGACGAGCATCTTTTGGTGAATTACATTTTCCACGTCGCTGTTCACTCTTCATCTCTTCTTGTGCAAGATTTTCTTTTTGACGTTGCTGTCTGCGCGTGCGGTAGCGAGTAGTCAAACCAGAAGACCTTTCATTACGTGAAGTCGTAACGGCAGCTTGTGCGTCATCGGTGATTTGTTCAGCTTGTGGCCTGGCCAGACGGCTGGGCACTGAACTTCGCAAAAAATAGCCTTTCGTACTCGCAGCAATACATTCATTGGCTACTGGCTCATTTGTTTGCTTTTCAGATACGTTGCATTTTTCTGTTGGTAAATTTGCAGCGGGCATAGCAAACCGTCCCGACGGCGGAGTCACAACTGAGTTCAGTCGAGTATTCTTTTTTTGGCATCGTTTTCTTGCTTTTCGCGAACGCTTAGTCGCGACTGCAGTTGAAGGACGTTCCGCTTCGACCGCATCATTTAATTTGTCCGGGCCAGGTGTCATTGAAACGAAAATAACATCGTCATCTGTATGGTCATTTCGTGAACGTTTGATGGGTTGTTGCTGAGGAGACTGCCTCCCATTTATGTTATCTGTTGGACTGCTGCTACTGGATCGATCACAGATGCGCACAGAATTCACGCCGGCGATGACGTCACCCGACGAAGAATGGCAGGAAACATTGTGTGCCATCCATCCGTTAGCGGACGTTCTGCTTTGAAGTGGGTCTTCGCCACCAGCATGTCTCTTCCGAGGTGAATTTCCGGTGAAGGAAGGAGTGGATGAAAGAGAAGAAGCGGAATATGAAGACAATGTTGATGAAACCGACATGTCTGATTGCTTTTTGGACTGAATGCGCATGCCCGAATTTCTGCAAAATCCCACAGCTGTTGTTGAGACCGAAGGCTGTGCCGCTTGGTATCGATTCGAAACACTACTAAATCCATGACGAGCAAATGTACTTCCTAGACTACCGCCTGCAGAGCCTGCTGATGGCGATGGTGGAGATGAGGACAGTGACATCTTGGTATCGCGTACAACTGCGCAAACCCCAGAACCAGTAGCGCTGAAACGGCTTTTGTTCTTGAGGTGGTCAGCAGTGTGACCACAATCCGAGAAAATCGTCGACATCTGCGGATGGTGCCGTTGGTGATAGTAAGCCTGTCGACGCATGGCTTGCTCAGTGATTTGCAAATTGTGATGAGGTAAAAGAGGTAAGTTGGGTGGTTGCATCTGCGCAGTGAATTCCACACCATGATGCATTCCACTAAATGCGTTATCCACAACAGGGTACTGCCTGCCGGTGGCATCACGTGCAAAATACGTTGCATTATTCCGAAGGTTGGATTGTTCGTCGTTGGCAACAGTAACGTATTCTGCTACATTGTGTGCAATAACAGGTTCGAATTGTGTGATTGAAGTGCCGTGCGTCTGTCCATCAGTGGCAAATTGAGAACGAGTGTCAATCAGATTGACGGGTCTCGTGCTTGGCGATGTTGTTGCTGATCCGCCCGCCGTGTTGTTCGTAAACCATATTGTACCTACTCCGTTTTCAGGCATCTGCCAGCAACTCACGTCAGTGCACACTAAATTGCCGTGTGGTTCGCAAATCCCAGCAAGACCTCCGCTCCTTGTAGGGAAAGCATGAAAAGCAGAACCAACTGCACAGATGGGTAAACTGTTGGCTGACATGTTGCAACAAGCGTTCGACACACAGAATTAGTGGCTTCAAAGGCAGAATTTATAGTTTACTCCAAGCACACATTTTGCCTCGCCCGTTCAGTGAAAACACGACCCAGGTTCTAGCCTGGTTACCTAGTGTATCTGTGAAATATGTAATAAAAAATAGCACAACTTATATTACAAAAACCACAAAAGCGCTGTAACTGTTGAATACTTAAAAATTATTAGCTGACACCTGTTAAACTTAACACTTGATCTCCCACTCCCAGTTGATCGGTTCAAATGGTTTTCCCATTTCTTGAATGTCCCTAAAACGTTCCCTAAACTTACGGCAGAGTTAATGAGTCGAAAAGGCCTGATCAATAGGGACAAAGACCACAACTCATAATATAACTAAAGCCACCGACCGTGCAGTAAATTGAACCAACATCTGCGTTTGGTGTTGTGTAATGTTGCTATAACCTGAACCCGACAAACTGACTCACTCCAACTAACGCAAATCATACGCAGTCATCACGTCCCAATGACCACCAAGCACCAACGGAAGGTTTGCGATAAATTGTCAAGAAACTGCATGACCAACCATTCCCCGTGCTTGCCATGACAATGCAACTGCAAGGGGTAGACTTCAACGTGGTTTATATGGTGCAGCTACCTCAAATTGCAAAAATAAGCAACTAAATTACTTTTACACCGAGATGACTTCCTCTGACCGTGGCTTTCTGCTGGCACAGTTGGGCTTGCTGATTTCCCAGTTCAAACTGCGTCAGCTAAATTACAATAACTACTTCGGACTTAGCTAACAACTGGACAGCATGTACTTGACATTTACAAACACACATTGTTTTGCTCAAGCGTGTTAGAAACTTGCTGGCAGCTAGCAAACGTTTAGACTATTTTCGCATTAACTCCACTAATATCCTATCTTTAAATGGCCACCCAATGTGTTTTCTGTCTACAATAAATTCAGTTTTCAGCAAAAACGTAGCCACAATGTTAAGTTGCTGTTTCCATCAAAATCACAATACCTAACGCTCTCTCATTCTGAACGCCAACGCTTGCCACCAACCCTGATGCCGACAGCTGGCTTGTGTGATGCGCACCGAACGGATCGTGGCCCCACTCATCCATTCGCCAGTGAGCAGACTGCGAAAAACGCAGTGTTGTTCTGGCTACAGACAAGAGCAACGGGAAATTCGGAAGCGACAAACCCTTTCTCTCTTACTCCTGTCGCAACGGTGCCCACAGCAGTTGCTGAGCACGCTCTTGTGTTACTAACGACGCCACTTCTTCCCGCAGATGACTGAAGGTTACTCGCCGCGGCAGGCTTTGGTCTGTGGTACAGGTCAACACATTGAACCAGGGCGGTTGCTGCGTTCTAGAGGCCTATTTTTCTTTGTGTCGCGCCGAGAAACCAGCACGATCTGCAAGCGAGCTATCACTGATAAAGGCTACCTACCGAAGCTTGCTCTAACAGCTTGAACAGCAAATCGATCTCTGAAAAACGTCTGACACGGCTATTGTTTACCAATTTACCACTCCGCTATATTAACAATCTGCTGAAAAAACTAATGCCGTTATTACACTGCGGTCAACTACAGCATCCGTGTTACCCATTTTCTGTACCGAAAAAGAGTGCGCCTAACAATAATCTTCATATTTCAACAGTAACACTTGGTAACTGATGTTTGACCTACCTTTGCCCGATTTCTAATTCTTTTTGATTTTGGCCTGCACAACTTTGCGAAGGGAAAAACAATTTTACCCGACCATAAATCAAAGACATCGGTTTTGATATCTTAGGCAAAACATCTACATGGGACATATGTAACATAATCTACAGAAAAACTAGAAACTTTTGCAAACGTTTCCCGGCGTTAGCACAGCGAGTGCAGCTATCAAATACTAAAAGAAATTAGAACAATTGACGGCCGGTTGTGTGATTGGTAGGCATTCGTTTTTAACAGGCCTGTTGTGTAGCTCATTGGCCAATTTACAATGTTGTTACTGGCCTATAGGGGTGTAGTACTAAAAAGAGGTGTCGGAACGCCGTTCCCACACCAGAAAAAAAGAAAGATTGCACCATAGTTCGAATAAAGTAAGCATTCGCCTACAAGAATTTCCACACTGATCTCCTGTTTCACTATAGACTAGCAGTGCGAATCTGCGTGTCGCTAGTGCATCCGAGATTGCAACCCTGTTTTGATGTAATCTAGTGCAAAATGGTGTGGGAACGCGTTTGCACATCAAACAAGGTGTGGGAACGCGTTTCCACATCAAACAAGGTGTGGGAACGCCATTCCCACGCGTTCCCACCCCACTACACCACTGCTGGCCTGCCAAACAAGAAAACTTCTTGCAGTATTTCTTTTTCGAGAAAGCGCGCGACAAAACAAGTTCTCATTTCTTTGAAACAACTTGGCCCTATCGGAGCCAGAGCGAGAAATCAGATTTTTGAGTGGCAAACCTTTTTTTAATAACAGGTTAGTGGATACTAATTAACATAATTTGGTTTTAAGTGTTGTCTATCGCTTTCGTCAGGACTAGGTTGGTCAATGCTTAGATTCAGATGACTGATTAAAGCCAACCCTGAATGTTGAGCAGCAAACCTGTCGTGGAGAAGAATAATAAATCGTGAAAAACACTTCTAAGGCGGAAATTCATGCGACATCTCGAGTTTTCTCTGTCTTACCCAAGTGGCTGAGGGCACGCTATGCTGAACTACGACCATATATTAGGGAAACAACCATTTAGCTGAACTTGAAGCAGTATTTGCAAACCTACTGTCGTCGCTGAATCAGAACTTTCAAGGTGATTAATTTTTTTAATTAAAATTTAACTTAAAGCGTATGAGATACTACATATCTGATGTTGTGAATGCAGATGCATCCACTACCTATAGATCCAGCTGAAGATAGAATTACGAAATGCTCGGATAAATCCTGTGGCTTGCTTTGACCTAATTGTCGAACGTCATTTGTTTCAGAATCATTGCGCAGTAGGTGATTTTGCGCTGTGGACAAGTGCAACCAGTGCGCGAACACCCACACCTGGAAGGCGTAACGACTAACGCTGTCGTTTACGGAGAATCAAAACGCTTTTCCATTCATCTTTACGACAGTTGATGTTGCACACTCACAATCTAAGAAAAATTGAATATATTCCTTTCCACTACATTTCGGCGAAAGTTGAACACTTAATTGTAAGATCTGGGACCCACTATGGTAATTGTATTACATACGGTCTTGCTTGTGCGCAAGAAATAAATTTGTGCCGAAACGAATGTATTTGGAAGAAAGACTATATAATCTGCCAGAAGCGGTCTATACAAGTACCTCCTAGGTCAAGTGTGGGGAACCTGATCACCGCGTTGCCATTTAACGCGACCCACGTTCACTAGTGTAGCCAGCCCAAAAATTGGAGGACAAAATTTTTGATTTTAGGTGAATAACACAATTTTGTTTGTGATACCACCTCTCAAGGCACAAAATGACTATGTTGTAACAATTTGGGGGGACATGGCCCCTAGGTCCCCCCTGGCTACATTTATGCCCACGTTAGACTTTTCGTTACCCACATTAGAAGACAACATTGCGTCATAACGAAACTCCAAGATCAGCAGATACTTAGAAAAAAGAGAAGTCTCTTGTTCGTTTTTATAATTTTCTTTATATCTTCTTCTTCTTCGGAAGATTCCGATATAATTTTAAGATGCGCTATATGATGCTGCCCAATTCATGCGGCCTGAAATATTGAGGATGTTCCCCACCTGTCCTAGATCAACAACGGCATGCAAAAGGCGGTGCGCGTGGGCCGCCAGAACAGCAAGCGTTGGAAATTGATTTAATTTCGATCTAGTCTCACCGAACGCAATGAAAACGATCCGATGTTGATGTAGGATCTGCCGCAAGTTGTTCCTCCGTTACCCTTATGAAGAGAAGTAAGCAGAAAAGTTTGATTTGAGATAAAGCCACTTTTTACAAAGATTTAAGAAAATAAACAAGATGAAGGAAACTCGATGGTCGGGATTTTCTGATTTTAAAGCAGCCGTGTTACTGCCCCCAAATACAGATCAGCATAGAAACACTTTGTGTGCTGCAAGCAAGCACACTACTTACTAAGTGATGAACCCCAAACACGCATGACCTTTATGTAACTTCGACCCGCAGAAAAACTAGACAGTGGGGAGGGNGAGCAAACTCGCTGTNCCTCTGCTTGAAACCAGTGNATCGCTGAAACACAAGCGCGGTAGCGTTAAACGCACCGAGACAATTGCGTTCTGCACTCAGGAAACAGCTTCAGGAGACACGTTAGAAGCCCGAGGTTTCTGTCTTGTAGGTTCATTGACACGTGGCGGGGCGGAGAGCCGCTCGACAAATCAACGAAAGGAAATCGTTCCTGAAGCGACAAAAACATACGGGTAATTGCTATTGATCAAGCCCTGACGCGTTGGCACTGAATTTTTCAAACTGAAGGTTTAAAGTAGTTGGAGCAAAACCACATGACAATCCACACACAACACTTGTAGAAACTCGTGAAAAGTTTGCTCAGAGACCGGCCCACCAAGTACTAACCACCCAGCGGCCACTACTTCCCGAAACTGTGCCAACATCAGCAGGAAGGAATACATTAGACGCTGAGAGAGCATTGCTATCTCGGCACAATGAAATGCAATAACACTTATGTCATGAAACAAAAGAAATAACTGATTAATGAAGAAGAAACACCAAACTGCACGTAACTTGACCTGAAAGCTGATGTTTGCGGAACGTGAAACGAGCACGGACATCATGCATTTGAACAACCATGCGATTGGACTGACCATAGGTCTGCTTCAGCCATTAGAAGCTAAGGACGCGTTGAAGCAATTTGAAAATGTAGAACAGCATACTGAGTAATTATCACAGCATGAAACCACCTTTGCAGCTCAAACAAAAAACTGTCGGTTGACGGAAATGGAGACCGAAGCTGATCGTTACATCTGCAGAAGCCAGGGTGTAGTGTTTTTTAGCTTAACTTCTCTAGTCGCGGTTTGTAATTGTCTGATATTGTTCTCGCGAGCTGAGCGGTGTTTTTTCCTGCTTAAATCGGAACAAAACGGCAGTTTCGTTGAGGTTGTATAAGGCCCCTGGCTGAAACTTAGAAAGGTGCCCTTTCTAACAACAACACATTACACTTTTTTATCAACTAAGGATTGGGGGACCCCTAAATGATGGGGGCCCCTGGCTGTAACCCAGTTAGCCACCCACTTAATCCGCTGCTGCTAAACGACGTGTGGGGTTAGGAAAATATGGTGTTACCTGTTGCCACAGACATCGAAGTCTATACGAAACCTAAATTCAGTTTCGACGTATGATTTCACCTTAGTTTGTATTTAAAATGCTTTTACGGAAGGCCTTTCTGCACTTAATACTTCACACTAACCTAAGCATTATTCACCAAGCACAGCGTCTGACGCTTGGGTATTACGAAAATGCTGCTCATTTAAGTTGGTGGGGTTACGTTACATTTGTCGAATTGCCCAGTCATTCGTGGGTCACACCAATTAAAGAATTTAAGTACGTGATTTTTTCCGGTAAGCTTAGAGACTGCTATTCCCAGCACGACACAATACAAAAAATTTTCAAATTTCCAGCATTTCGCAATACAGGAAATTTTCAATTTTCCGGCATGTCGTAACGCACGTAGGTTTCCGTGAAAAAATTGACAGATTAACAAACAAAACCTATTCCAACAATATTCATGTCTACTTCGCATGTTTAGGTGTCGTATATTCGGTTAGACTGTACGTTTTTTCAGATTGGCATTAGTTTTGTTGAATGGGAAACGATTACTTTAAACCTGGGTGTAATTACCTTCCGAGGGATTATTTAACAATTGCGGAGGGAAATTAAATCTATAAAATCAAACAATTCTAAACAGTTNTTTTTGATACTTTTGAATGTACATTAACGTTTCAGGTTTGTTNAGTTGGATTTATTGGCGGTAAGACCCAATAGTTTCATAAGTCAACGTGAAACCGTCAAGAAACAAAAGAACACGGTGACCACGCTGTCTTCCCGAGNACCCCTCGACGGTTAATAAATCTTTACTTAGGGTTTGAATTNGACGGTCAAATTGCAGTTGAAGTTGTAGTTGTGTTGAAGTTACATGCGGTTACATTCTGCTAAATAAACGGTGTCGCAACCACGGCCCACGGACCAAATCCGGCTCGCGAAGTCATTTTATCCGGCTTGCGAATCAATTTCATCCGACCGCAAAGACATTTCGTCAATAATGGAAAACAGTATATTTGCAAAAATTTTGTTGATTTGGTTGAATGTAACCTATCCTGAAACAAACACATTACGTAAGATGTCCGGCGCTCAAAATGTTGTGCAGTAGCTTATGTGACCCTATGACAAAAAAGTTGAGACCCCGGTGCTAAATTGTCATGGCAGTTAAAAGTACAGGGTTGCTAGTAGTATGTATCTTGATACTGCTCAAGTTAAAAGAGCTGAGAGTGACAAACGTCAGCCCAGTTAAAATGCCACCCTGCTCCGGTTCTTCTAATCTTGCGGGTTGAAAACTTAATGTTTACCCCGAACTATGAAATGTAATGAGAAGTATACAAAATTGTTTAAAAAAGTATGATGCTGGAACAACGCGAGGATCGAAAATTTTTACCACTCACTGCGTGATGGAATATTGCACAAGGTTTCCAAAAATATTACAAAAAAGCGTACGTATGAAGATGGTTCAGAAATTTATTTTTACAAGCTTCAATCAACATTCTGGTGTTAAGCTATGATTGCAATGTTTAGATTGCATGCTAAGCATCAAACCTATAAAATCCGGCAATAGTTTTGAAATTACCCACAGCGACTTTGTCCATCAAATGATTTGTGTTTTGCGAGGAAAGCAGCTTCTGTCTTCTGAAATACTGCTGCACTGAATTCCTACTGCGCTCGTCAGAGCAACGCAGCCGCACTGATGGGCAAGCTTGCTACAATAGCGGGCCATTTTTATAACCCGCGCACAGGCACCTTTGCGGGCCTTTCACTACGTCCTACAGACGAGTGAGATTAAACTTTTCCTCGAACTTTTGCGTTGTTCACAGCGAACTAATTTTAGCTTATGAAGGTACTGAAAGAATTAGATAACTAACAAACTGCAATAGCAACGACTGTTTCTCCTTCTAATCACTCACTGTGATGTCATTGGTAATTAATTTTAGTGCCAATGTAACAACATGGGTACAAATAAGACAACTAGAGATCAGTTTTGCACCGAGGTATCAGTAGACACGTGGAATTCTGGAAGTTCGCGATCACAGAAGTGAAAAAGTGGCACCGAGGTCCACTGCATCAAAAATGTCCAATTTCAGAATGTGAAATTGTAGACAGGTTATCATTATACAGTATTGCAAAAAAACAAAGAAAAACGTCAACTGGGCTGCACAAAGCTTTCAGCAGGCCCGCGAGTTGTTCATAGCTGGACCAAAAAGGCCTCTGCGGAATTTTTTCAATATTACCTGCATCAACAGCCAATGCTACGCGTGCGAATTCTGTACAGATAATGCGGGACGTTTTCGAAGCCTTTCCGCACAGTTTTTTTAGCGTACCGTAGAGGGATATTTCTCAAGAAACCTTCAGTGCATAGGTGTATGAGCAGGCAAATTTTTGGGGGTGCGACGGATATTTGCCCAAATTTCCCCAAACTTGCCCGAAAAACACTCCAAAGAAAATGATCTCCATAAAAACGTCTGCATTTTGATTTTGGGTGCCATTTTGGTAAAAATCCAGCGATTTTGCAAAGGTATTCACATATTTTGCCCAAATTTCCACAGATTTCGCCCGGAGTTTAAGTGATTTTTCCCGGATTTTTACCAAATCAAAACTTTGAAGTGCGCTTGCACCCCGCCTCCTACACCAGTGCTTCAGTGGCCGTCCCTTTAGGTTTCGTAAACTACGGATTGCCAGCCACTAAACTGTACAGCTGCTTTCATCGTGGCGTATACCGTTATCTTCGCATCGCATAAACCTAGAGAAGGCTAGTTGTTAACAAGTATGAACAGGACCAAGCATAGACAGCTACTTTTGTTTCTAAAATGTGGATGACTTTGTGTATGAGTTAAGTAAACTTGTGTTGATCTTTCCTGCGGATTAGAGACTTTACCAGTAGGCCTAATCCATTTTGGGACAAAGGACTGAGAACCACCGTAGTAGATAATGAAGTATAGATATGATGCAAAGATCGCACCAAACTTTCGTTATGATTTTATGTGGTTCGCGAATCAAAGGTCTCCCACACTTGGATGTTTTTGGAATTCTTGAAATTTGAGTAGCTGGCAGAAAGTTTGCGCAATAATTGCTCGTAGCTTTTCCGTGTTACAGGCTGCAAAGGTTGATACTGGTATTAATCGATGGCCGTACAATCTCCAGGTTGCGCGAAGCAGTCGAATCAAACTACAGAACTTGTAAAAATCGATTTCGCGGTTAAAGAACGCATCTTCAGTCCTAGTGTTAAAATAAAATACGATAACTCCATTTTGCTGGAGGCAAGGTGGATTTCGGAAGCAGGATATATTGTTGTGACCGTCAATCATAAGCAGGAGCGCGCAGAGGGGGGAGAAAGGAGCTACGGCCACGGGCATCCAAAGAGTGAAATTAAAAAAATTAAATGCTGTAACTACTTGCTTTTCGCATTGAAGTCTACCAACACATGCTGCATGGATTTTCTAGTTTGTCAAGACCAGCTTTTGCGTTTTTCAAAATTCAAGTGCCTACATTTCTCACATTCCCCAACACTAGAATTTGGTAGGGGAGCATACAATCAAGCAGTTGCCCCGGGCATCACCTGACCTCATGCCCCTGGTCTGAAGGCGTTTTGAACGTTGTCGCTGACATCTCAAGGTTGATACAATTGCAACATAATAGCTAATCCGAGACACTGCTATTTTCGCAGTTGTGTTTGCGTACAGTAATTAGTTTGGTCCAAAACATAACCGAAAATGCCAGGTAAGTGTTACCATCGTTCACATTTCGCGCTCGTCTTGTTCAACTAGAGCTTGCGAACTCTTTGTCTCAGCAGCAGAAAGCTTGTTCCTGCATCTGAGCGCCAAAATTAACCACTTTACGTTCTTCGAAACCTTACACACAAGAGATGATAGAAAGCTGTTTGGCCAATTTACACGACCATGTTCACAGCGCACTCCAAGTGAACTGCGTCGTTGAGAGTTAATACAGTGGAAGCAGATGGAATATGTTGAACTCGCGATGACATGGGTGTTGCAAATTTGAAACTACAGTATTTTTCATTGCTTAATACAAATTTAATGATAAATATGCAACAAGTTAACCAAGTCGATAAGGCGCAACGGCCTAACTTTAACTTTTCAGACTGCCAATTAGACCTAAGCTGCGAAGGTTAAAAGCTAGCTTCACAAACAGTTGCGACTAATGTTCATTACAATCGCGCATTTACGGAACAAACAATTATGTAGAGCGTCTGAATCGTTTCAGTCTTCTGTTGTGAATCATGCTTGGGCTACTTCGGCTGTGCGGCAGAGAGTGCAGGTTTCCATCTCACATGCCAACCGGGCAAATATGAGCGTTTCGTGCCCAAATTTGAGTTTGCTTGATTGATCATCCTTGTAGTAAATCAGCAACAACTGCTAACGCACTGGAAAACGCATTCATGGATCTCACTCAAGTGCCACAAGAAAAAACAGTTATTTTTACGCGAGATCGATATTTACATTAAACAAGCGGTCATTACAGCGACCGCCTTGTCAGTTCTTGCGCAGAAATTCGCTTCAAAAAGTCTATCGAGTGCAGTGGTGAAGACCCACCTGGTCGTGTGTCTGGCCCTTCAGAACTCGGGTGACCTCCGGCCCAGAGCAAACGTGGAAGAAAATGGCGTAAAATTAACTGCAAAATACAGGAAACAGCGACTGCCAGCTCGGACAGTAAGTACTTTTGCGAACCACGGTCTGCACGCCAGATGCGGATATAATCGACCTACCACGAAACTAAACAGAACAAATACGCCAACGAGCTCAGTCATCGTGCCAACTGGGAATCTCAACTAGCTTTTGCAACGCGTCTATAAAATAAAGACCATAGCAATATCACAAGATTAGCGTAGTTTATGCAATGCTATTGCACATCTGTAGAAGATTCGATTAACCAAGCTGCAAGCTAAGAGCCACGATCAGACAACAAAATTGCGAATCCGGTGATGCGAAGCCACGTGAACTTATAGAACAGAAAACACAAATAATCTTCAAATTCTTTTCTTTATTTGTCAACTACTTCAATCTGGTCTTTTTTTCTCATGTGGCTGACAGACGTGTCAACCATTCGTCAACCCTATGAACCTCATTTGGAAACAAATCTAGATATGTGACGTTCTTACTTTNACCTTGAGTCATATGTTACGAACATGATTTGTTTCTNTTTATACACTGCATTTTTAGTAAAGTATAACATGTGTCACAAATNCATGAATAAACTCGGAACGTGAATGAAGTAGTTTGTTGTAATGTGAGATGCAGATGGCAAGTTCACACTCAATACAAATGGAAAATCGTATACCAACTGACCATGTGACCAGCAACGCACTAAGACAACGCATACGAAACACAACCTGCTTGATTTGCATAATTTTGCCANCCACGAAGCAGCAAATTATTCTGCGCCAGGTGTTGTTGGACCCCACGGGGTGCAAAACCTGCGACAAGATTTTGTAGATCAAAGGCATACTTTGTTCTACAGTTTAAGGTTTTCCAACGTCAACGATATCGTCCCCTGGGGCTTATTAATTTTTTTAGAAATTAAGGCGATTCTGAAACTATAACAATGGGCAAAATTCACTCTTAAAGTATTACGTTATCATTTTCCATTATGTCGTGGCTCACTTTGTCTTGGCTGTTTACAGCAGTGTTTCTCAAACTTTTTTATTCCTTCACCCCTTTTTCACTCTCGACACGTCATTTTCGCTCCCCAAGCCTGATAAAGCAAACACAAGGTAGTAAATTTAAAGAATTTTATTTAAATAAAGTATTAAATACATATTTACTCGATTGCAAGCCGCACAAAATGGTGTTAAAAATTAATGTAAGCCGCACTTGAACATAGGTTACCTAAGCCTCTGAGATACATTCGCGTACTTCGCGTTTTATTGGTAACCCTGGTAATATTGCGTGCACCACCACAACTGCTTTCTGTTCATCATGATACTCCTGTGACAGATGTGCACGTGATGCTGAAGAGAACAGAATGCGAAATGAGAGTTTGATCGACAAAACGTAGCCAAGAAAAGACTGAGGGCCATCTACACGTTTTGACAAGGTAGAGAAATATAAAATGTAAGCCTTACTTGAATATGCGCCGCATGAAATGAAAAAAACTTCATAAGCCGCGGCTTACAATCGAATGAATACGGTAGGTGAACCAAGCCATTAAATAACCGAACTAAGCAATTGTATTACGACGCTTATATTGCGTTAAGAATTCTTGTGAAAATAATTATCCACACTGTAGTCGGGCACGTAGACGATCCAGAGTAAAGATTTAACGGATAAATTGCTTTANTAACACCTCAACCGATTACCATAGTAAATCAAAATTTGCAAGAAACTAACGAGTCATAATAGTAGGCTACCGAAGTTAACTCANTGATCAATTAGTGGTTGAGCGTGTTCACCCCCTTTGTGTTATTTTTCCACCTTATCGCCCCCTTGCTCCTCAAAATCGCTCCCAANGGGGCGATTCCGCCCAGTTGGAGAACCACTGGTTTACAGTTTAGATTGTTTCTGGTAGNTGCACGATCGGAATAATTAAACAGATATTCTTTTAGAAGATGAACAGCACTAATATTTCAGTGCGTATCAGTGAAAATGCTACTGTACGTTTGCATTGACTGTGCACTGAATTACGCTCAGCTTGAAAGCAGTTGCTTCCAGTTGCTTTCAACAACATCGTGGGGTCGTAGCTTCGTTAAAAGGTGATAACGGTGCACACACAGCAGTTTTAACACAAGTCAAAAACCAGTGATGTACAAACTCGCAACATGTCACAAGGCCTGGATTTGCGCTAGCTTTCACACTTCTGACCAGGTGCGGGCACAGGGGGGATGCATCCCCCCACCATACCTAAAGAGGTATTGACATGACACGTGATTTCATTGAAAATCATCGCCAAAAATATTTTTGTACTGCACATTACCCGCTAAAGATGCTAAAAATTAACTTACGCTAACAATTAGTCAAAAACGCTTCTTCGTTTCATTAGATGAGCTGGCCTTGTTTATGGAACCTGATCTGAAATAGTCAATGATCGCCTGGGCGTCCGCCGGGCACGGAGGGCAAAACAAACATTTGTCCCCGCTTGGAAATTGGGATTATCAACCGAATATTTCTGGAAAAAACTGAAGTCGGCTTCTCAATTCCGATTGATTGATTTGATTCTTGCAATGACAGTTTTTTTGCCTGTATGAAACTCACACTGCACAAGAGTCAGGTTCATAGTTACAGACGCTTGTAGTTCACTCATGTCCCCTCCTTTGCCTGCAGAGGCAGGTTGCAAAAGTCGCGAGCGGATTGTTCTACTGTTAGTCTTCAATGCGTAACAATAACATGGCAACAAATCTGCAAAGGTTCACTTCATATTACGCTGGCAGGCGTTTTGTTGCATGAGACTGTTGAACGCACACATCTTGGCAGATAATGTAGCGAAACACTGACATGCTGAGAGCGGTAAGCCACGTACATTTATACTTAGTGAAACGAAGCATGAGTGAGTCTATAGCAATGTTTCCATAAGTTTGAAAAATTCATCATTAGCGCGAGTGAGACCAATGTGGCTGAGTGTCAAACTACACTTATGCAGGATTCTTATCCTGCAGTATAAAATTACGTGCCTTGTTAGAATCATCTATGCAGGCTTGTAGGATTACATCTTATCGTTAAGGTTTAATTCTGACATCTAAGTGAATGCTGAGTGCAAAGCTATATTTGCTGTGGCGAGTTTTCATAATTCATCAGGTCAATTTTGCAAAACCTGCGTGGCGTTCTAATTGTCAGTTTGTCCGTATTCGTGTCAATATTCAAGTCTACTTAATTGTCCAGTTTGTGTAGCAAGGTTTTATTGATCGCTTTGGGCGTTTGCAGCTCTTGTTTCTAAGTCAGGGTTTCTCACACGGGGCCTTCGTCCCCTTTGAAGCTGTTCTCTGGGGACCACGTGCAGAGGCCGAGCAGGGGCCAAAACTAGGTATTTTTATTGATGAGCAGGGAGTCACAGGTCATGGCAATGCTTACTTGAAAAGAAATACCCTGCGTTGAAAATCTGCAGATAGGGTACTGTGTAAATTGTTGTAATACTAATATACCTGGCTGTTGCTGCTAACGAAGCGTTTTTCATCAATGTTACCGCATTTTCTTCGTAGTGTAGAAAGGAAAAGGCCTTTTGTGAACGCCCATTTGCATTGCATCGTCAGCAATGTTCCGTCTACGGTGCGCAAATATTCAGGACCACCAGAATTGTTGCGCAGTAAAATCTCATTCTTGCGCACTTGCAACATTTCAAAACAATAGAAATTGACTCGAAAACAAGGAGCTATTTTAATGAAATATGTATCATATAATTCACGAAGTTTGTAATTCATTGAAAACTCCACTTACTCAACCCTAAAATATCATGCTGACTAAAAGAAATATTTGCACATTTTAAAATAACTTTAGAGGGAACACTGATCCTCAACAATGTGAAAATGAAGCAAAATGCCTTTGTTGTCCCCCCTGAAAAATTTCTGCGGACGACCACGGATGATCGTGCTTTCTCGCTTTCGTTTTTTCGTGCTTTCACTCATTACGAATTGTTTTGTTTCTTTCTGTTCTCTTAATTTCGGTTGCAAAATAAACAGTCAACCCGCTTCTTATTATTTCATCAAAATTACCTGCAATAACAAACGTTTACACAAATTACTATGTGTTGCAGACTATTCCACATGACAATTAAAAACTACAGGTTCCCCTTTTGAAGAGCACTGATCTAAACCGCATCCAAGTAACTACACTCACTTGCTGCGACATACAAGTTAAACAGCGCTAATGCACCATGCTGGCTACTGGCACCGGTAATTGTGCTGTAACAAACGTAACGTACAATCAGAATAAGTATTATGTCGTCACATGAACTTTTTATCTCAAGTCCTCGATGTACCTGCGCCGGTGCCACAGTGCTTGTTGGTTCTGTAGCGGTACAGCGTTGAAGTTTTACCAGTTTTATCACTCGAGCTTCTAAACCAAGCTTAAGACTTGTTTCCTCATAAATGTACGTGTGTGAAGGTGATTGATTTACGCATTATGGTGCTGTGAAGCATTGGGTTTATTGCAAATCGACATCGCATCCCCCTCCACCAAATTAGCCTGTGTNCGCTACTGCTTCTGACGTTTAANGTATAGATTTCGTGCTTTTTTGGAGAAACAGCAACTTACAATTACGAAAGTAATGTTATTGGCTTGCTTAGTGATCTGTTTCAATAGTGACTATTTGAAGCAGTNTACCCAAGAGAGTAAGACAAAAAGCACTTGTTAAAATCACAGACGTTGCTTAAAACACCAGCAAAAGGGTAATATGCTTAGTCGGTTACTGCTAANAGTGCGAACTGGCACGGGCANGAGGCTACAACATTTTGGAAAAACCGGTCTGCACAGATGTATGCAAAGTAGGCTTCAGACTCAGCAGATCCTGCTGGTTCTTCGTCAGCAAACCCAGCGACAAAGCGATAATGTAAACAAGAATTGACCAACACTTCTTGCGAATTCTTGCGTCACATCCGTCGAACGTTTGACCCGGACTTGAGGACTATTTGCAGATACACCAAATATACGTGGCCATCACAGCTTCAGCACAGCACAACGTGTATGAGTAGCAAATGACGTAGGCACACAAAACAAAAACATTAGAGGTTGCCTTTTGTCTTTTCATATGTTCACGCGGGACAGACGAACAGCGATCAAAGGCCGTCATAGCTTTTACAAACCTTCACGAACTCGCGCATTACACGTTACAGCCGCTCTACTGGGCAGCTATTACACGCTCTCTACTCTACGGCATTGCCAACATGAAAGGAGAAAATAACGCATAAGTTTCTACAGAAGTCCTATCAAAAACACTCAATTTTTCATCTTTAAGATTTGAGCAGTTCTTGTTGCAGATGCTTCTAATGAAATATAAAGTGGCGAATAGCCAGACTGGTGGCCGCAATACTTCGCCTGTTTCTCAAATTCTCATGCCATAGAAGGTATTTTTGGGAAGGATGAAAGACGCGACTCACAGAATGTTTGTTTTCGACCAACACATAACGCAGTTTCTAAGCAAAGTAGACCCGAAGTCGGAAGAAGTTCGATAAGAAGAAATACCACAAATCCAAAATGTCCAGCTAGCCTAGTTCCGTCTATAGCAGCGTTCGCAGTCGGTGCGTATTAGAGAAACTAAACCTTTTCTATGCAAATGGTTGATTTATCCTGTCTTTATTGAAGAAATGATCCTGAAAGATACTTATTTCGTCTATTTCAGCAGCGAAGCTGATTTTTGGCAAATTGAGCTGCAAACTAGTTTACCATAAAAAGTATGACCGTTTTTATTGAAGCATACACACAAACGCGATAAACACAGGTTCTTACCACACGCGAACAATTAACAAATCAAGCAGATTTGCCGTCCACGAATCAATCATAAAGCGGGAATCGAGAACCTTGTTGTCGGTCATATACGGGAATTATCGAATTACAGTTGTGGGCAAGTTCTTACGCATTGCGATCGCCTTAAAATTTTTACATGAAAAAATCTCAAACACGGTCCCTGATGTGCGACTTCTAATGCACCCCTCAACTGCAGCCTGCCTGGACATTGAAATAGACATAACGGCACCAAAAATCTTTTAGTATTAGCATTGCCTCTCTGCGATCGTTTGGTTGGAGATGCAAAATTAAATGTGAAACATTAAGACGAGATGTTGATCAGATTGCAAACAATGTGTGCGAATAACGGTTTTACTTTTGAGCGACATTGTGTTTCCGAAAAATGCGAACGATATTTTACTCAAGAGAAAATCCAAGGAATACGAAGCAATGAAGACAAATCAAACACACTTCCACGATAAGCCTCGGTTACAACCGGTTTCAGAAATGGGGAGCAACAAAATTCAGGGCAAAACGGCTCCTGATCCCCTGAAAAAAGCCTAGCGGCACCAACAGCGCAGCCAAGAATTTTGTTCGGGAGGGGTCAGTCAATGACGTGATCAGTCAATGACTTATTCTTTGAGTCCGACTGTTCCTTCCGTTTATTTCCTAACATGCAGTTGAAAATTGATATGAAGCACCAGTAAAAATCTTGGCAAGTTTGTTTCGGTGGAGGCCATGGCATCTTCGGCCCCATTCTGGCTGCGCCACTGACCGGTACGCCTATGCAAGCAGCAAACTGCATTTATCAAGGTGCAGGAACAAAGGCCCCTGAAACAGATCAGCCAATATTCCACAACCATCGCCATAAGCAATCCAAGCCAACACATCACCTTCTCTACAAGATGGAATACACAACCGTGTTGGCGAAGGGTGGAGCTCGCGCTGTGGGCAACGACAGTTCCTTCGCATCGCAGCGTTACGCAAAGCAAGCATTTTGAAAACTCCTGATAAGCATCAAAACAAGGCCTGCTCGTGAAATCAGGCCTTGATCAAAACATTACTGTCGCGTAATCAACATTCCCTGCTGGAATAGGTTCACCTGAAACCAGCAGATTTTGAAATTATCTGCAAACAATGTGCGCCGTTTCCGTTTAAGATCTCCTTAACTGCTATTGCAAAACACAAGCACTGATAGAACATAAACGTCTTTCCTAAAAGGGCCAACAATACATGGGCGTCTACAGGGAGGGGCAAAACGGGCATTTCCCCCCTGGAAATTTTGATGTTTCCGTAACAGTACGCATTCAATGGCTATGGAATGTCCGCNCATTTTGCACGAAGATGCTAATGCTGCGGTAAATTGACCACCTCAAAACACTGCATTCGAATTCGCAGTTCCTGCAAACACTNTATTGGCGACAACAAACCTATCAAGCGTGCAGTGGCGTAGCCAGGTTTGTGTGACACTGCGGTGCTACATCGATCGCTCTGTCACTAACTTTTGTGCTTTGTATTCAGCTACAGCCGATACGTCGTAGTAGTCTTCTCTCAATACTAGTTAAAAAATGATTTCACTTTTAGGTGGTCGGTCGTTATCCCTTGACTGGCCTGTTGGTGTTACAGCCAACATTTCCACATCTCACAGTATATGCGGTAATCTCGCCTGAATAACTTGTTTTTCCGAACAGAACAGTTGTATGCAAATCATCCTGATGAGGTACCGCAATTTNTCGCAATAAAACCCGTGGGGGCGGGAGGACCCACTGCCTAGAACAGCTGTCCAACCCAAATGGCTTACAGATTCAAAAATTATGTCACTGTCTTGACCAGGGCCGCACATTGAGTGACATATTAATAAGGGCCGCACATTGAATGGCTTACTTTGGTCTTGCCAAACTAAATTTGGCCAATGTACTGAAAGCGTTCGAATCTTAATTGCAATGGTAACAGACGTGATAAAGTGGCACTGAGGACCACCTGCATCAAAATGTCAATTTGAAAATTATGAAAATAAGGATTGTCAGTATGTAGGATATTTTTACTACAGCGAACACCTAAACTGGGCCGCATGCGGCCCGCGGGTTGGATATAGCTGGCCTAGAACTAAGTACAGTAGTACACAAAGCTGAAAGAACAACAAAACGTTAATGAAAAGCAACGAAAATTCGTTTTAATTTAATGCCTTTTTACCTGACTTTTGCATTAATGAAGTCTGTGACAACTTTATCCACCTTGCATAAACAAACTTAGTCTTTAGTCTTTTGCTTATGCACTTTTGAGACGACGACGTAACGTTAGCTCTGTTATA
>JGI24159J19872_10000368_pt1 | contig 38004 bp, 15 predicted proteins | sample Ectturendosymbi4_FD_19872 | JGI IMG/M metagenome (IMG submission 19872) | reverse complement strand
GCAAGCTCGTGAATACTTTCCGCTATGTACAGATCGTTTGTTTCTATCATTTAGAACCCCGCTGTTCGCGGTAAAAATACCATAAAAACAGGGTCTTTAGGGTTAGTGAGATTTCCATGCAAATCAGCTTTTCACTGTGCTTTTGGCCCTAATTCGGAAACTTATCAGTTGTGTCGTACGTTGCATAAATTCGCTCATGCAGACTGCAGTCTTTAAAAACTTGCTTTGGAAAAGTGCATGATGTGTATAATATACATATACATTATATATGGTAAAGTCAAATTTTTATGAGTGAGGATATCGGTTTCTCACCAAACTCTGCATGCTGCTGGATTCGNAGCACCNCCCTTCACGATGAGTCAGCTAGCTGCTCAGACACGGGCTCGGTTACATGAATTTACGTGGGGAGAGCAGACGGCATACTCCTATTAAACCCCTGATGTTTTGAGATTTGATATAAGAGGCAACTCTTCGCATTTCTTTTGACAAATACGGAATATTCCGAACTATAAAACAGGGTCTTTTACAGTATTTTTGCTTCAAAAGATGCAGCTTTTTTCTCAAACAGTCATGTCGTCTTTTGGAAAGTCGCCATGATCCTCTCCATTCCTAAACGCCTTCTTATCTCTCTCATCTTGAAGACAATGCTTGAACACGATTGCCATGAACCGTGTTTGGGAGACCCAAGTTAAATTTCCTGTGGATTTAATTTCGTACCACGCGACAATTGCACCTGCCTCCAAGTGTGTGCAAACCATCTTTGCTGGCTCCACTTGCTGGTGCTGACCATCTGCCTCAGTCCTCCTCACTGCTCCAACGCACGTCCTCCATGAAATGCTGCGAAGCTGGAGACAGAGTGTGAGTGGTAACCGGTCAAGAGAGGCCGAGAGGTGCACGTGCCAATCCATGTCTTGGGAAATCCTGCTTATGAACTAGCATTTTTACATGCATTCGGAGTAGAAATACTGTCAACGAGCGCTTTTCCCTGCTTCCCGTCAGTTTTCATAACTCTGTCCGCACAGGACTTCCGACATGCATTCGACCGGGCAGCTTCATGAGGCTGTACAAGACATGTCAACGAGTGGAGCAGTTTTGTTTTGGAAGGCAAGAAGGTACGGCCGCGTAAGCGTTGTACGAAAACTTTGTTCACTGCGAGTGGCGTTAATGCGAATACCTGCACGTATATACAACACACATAACACACATGCACACTATTGCTGCTTTTGCACAATACACGTAACGCACGCTAACGACACTAGGCAAAGTTTCAGTGCCAACACACTACCAAAAACTTTCCTTCCATGAAATAACTACACGGGTGTATCTTTTGGTGTAACTCCTGAAGGTATATAAAAATCGTCTCGTTGTGTCTGACTTCAGACACATGTTTCTGGTTCAAAAATTGGTAACACAGCGCATTTATATGTACAAGTAGCGACATGTTATAGTGCCTTATGGGTGAATGCAACCTGTTGGAAACATGTAAACACTTGCAATAGAGCAGCGTCGCGAAGCTTTAGGGCTATGTTTTTCTACATGGACAGGTTATATTGCAACGAAAGCAGATACAAGCAGCGCAAAGCAAAACGTCCGTATCAGCCACCTAAACAATTCGGAGAAGTTTTTGACGAGATTTANTTAAATTAGCGGCAATGCGACGCCGTAACTGATAGCTCGTTGCGGTAAGAATCCTACGCAGTCTTTTTGCATCACGAGCTGTTTTCCTCAATGGCTTGCGTTCTGTCTGTTAATCAGCAGACGGCGATGTGGTTGCGCTGGACGAAGCATAAAAACAAAACTCGTTTCTGTGTAACCATGGTCAAATATTAGCGACTTCAAGCGGCAAAAACACAAGACACACTGTTGCAGAAATCAATTTGCTACTCTTTATCCCAATTCCGGGCGCAGGCATGTGCAAGAGCTGGCTATGGTGTTCAAGTCATATTATAAACGTTTACCTTCGCCACAATCTACTGTAAAACGAAATTAGTTCAGCTGGGCAAATTTCAAACAAGTTTCCATTTGAAAGAAAACAGAAACGTTCGCGATGAAGCAAGCAAATGATCCCGCATCCTGCAGCACAAGTTATCAAAGCAATAAGCTGACAAACAACACATGGAGATGGAATGCGCAAAAAATTTTGTTCTTACCTCACAACAAAAGTTACCGCGATTTGCTTTGAATAGTTTGTGCGTAATTAAAGAAGTCAACTCTGCAAAAACATTATTCACAAGCGCAACACAAAGCGGGGAATGTTAAGTTCCGGTCTGGCATGTGCACGCCACGCGTGCTTTCGCGTGCATAAAGGTATGCAAATTAACGGTTTGGTCTCCTCTGTACGGGAAAATGAGTGTCGAGGTCCAGCGTCCACGAAACAGTGTTAAAAAGCAGTAAAAGCCGAAACAGGTAAGTCGCACACCGGGTTGCAGCAGCAGACGACGTTTCGCATAAAGTTCCACACAACATCTTTAACTGCAGACGATCGGAACATCTTTAACTGCAGACGTTGTGTTTTTCTCGCTCAGCATTTTTCCACGTAGTTGCTAGGAAACATGCCGTACGCCGCCGTGCGCACATTTCGACCTTCCATCCAGCCCTCGTCGATAACCGTGACGTCAACCATTACGTCACCTTCGACGAAGCTGATCTCGTCGTCATCGGCGGCCGTGTAGTCGTATTGGGCAACGTATCGCTGCGAAGAGGTTACCCCAAATAAAAATCAGTTTTTCCGCAAACTTATTTCGCAGACATTTGCAAGGCAATTACTTATGAACAGCTACGACGAAACAATAATTACTCAAAAGTGTTTTAAGTTGAAAAGAGCACTGAACAAACTGAGGGGGAAAAATCAGTTTGGAAAAAAATTCCAATAATTCCCCGCATCAAAGTACGTTTCGGAAGAAAACGTTCCATTAAAACACAGAACGAGAAAAAAACTGCCTCGTGCAAAATTAAGTTACAAATTTTCCAATGAATCTGCAAAACATTTCTTTGTGGAAGGGGTTGAGATCAATTTGCAAAAATAAGCCACGGCGATAGTGAAGTAATATTTGGCATAAACCCAAGTTGCGTGGCATCACGGTATCGAGAATTTATTCTTTACCGGTTGCTGAGGTTGCGGCGGCGCTTGAGGTTGTGGAGGTGGGGGAGGCTGAAAAAAGAAAACGAGTTTCAGAATCCCGATTTTCGAACCACAGAAATCCGTTTGACACAGCGTTTACCGAAGTCGACTTTACTATTCCATAGAACAGTGGTTCCCAAACTTTTTTGTCCGCGGAACACTGCAAGGTTATTTTAAGTGGACAAGGAACCACCGCCAGAACTGCCAAGTAAATAGAATCGCTTTTTTCACCGAAATTGCCGTTATTAAGGTTTCGTACTGTAAACAAAATTGTGCACATTAAAAGTAACCATAAAGCATAAACAATTCAACAACAAACACGTCTTAGTGGGAGCAATGTATTTGTTTTTTGGACTGCAACAATTCTGAAAAGTTCGGCTGATAGTTGAATTCTTATATCTGATGCAGTGTCCAATCTGGCGCGATACTAGGTCTACATTTGCGCATATCGGGAAAAACCTGATTCACATCAGCATTGTGACGACACTGCGCATCACCAATGAGCAAAACGGAGAAAAAGGAAAGCGAGATCAAACCATGCCCAAAGGGATAAAGGACATACCAGCAGGTTTTGCTTAAAACTGGAAAGTATAGCTCGTGGAACCCTTTAGATTTGTCCATGGAACCCTGGGGGTTCCGCGGTACGCACTTTGGGAAACGCTGCCATAGAGTATATACTGTACAGTGTTTCTCAAACAGGGTACGCAAAGGTGCTGCATGGGCTGCACGGATCTTTCAAGTGTAAAAGCACAATGCTCATAGATATATTTTTAAATATTGTGCTCATGATCAGAGTCGAGGGGTACTTAATTGACAAAATACATTGCCCAAAGGGTACATCACAAAAAAACGTCGAGAATCACTGCTGTATACAACATTTCATGTCACCTGTGGTTGGGCAGGTTCCTGATATTGCTGCGGCGGTTGATGGGCAGGTTCCTGATATTGCTGCGGCGGTTGATGGGCAGGTTCCTGATATTGCTGCGGCGGTTGATGGGCGGGTTGGCGATTGACGATGTTCTCGGGGCGGGGACGTCCCTCGTGACCCACGTCATGGGGTGCCGTCTGCAAAAACCAACCGGAATTTTTGGGCTCGGAAGTTGATCAAGAACAGGTTCTTCCATAGTATACTGTGATAGTAGCCTGAGACGTTCTTGTTCATGTCATATAATGCAGTCACGCTCTGGTGCCAGAAAATCATTTCGGGCGGAAGTACGAAAGTTTGACGGGCGCATTTGCGAGTTTGATTCAAAGTTCGCAACCTGGGTTTTATAGACGAGTTCAAGGAGGAGCGTTTGTTTTGAAAGTACGAGCGACATACCTGGTAGCCGAGGTTGGAGGCGAGTTTGCTGGCGTGAGCAGCTGTAAACAAACAAACAATATGAAGAAATGATTGTTTCACTGATATTCTTATGAAGCGTTTGCCTTGTGCTTTTAAAAACGCAGAACGCGCAACTGTGCAGTAAAACCTCTTTTGTTCAAGGCGAAGCGAAGCTTTTCTGCAAAAAACATCAACCACAAAAACAAACTTTATGAGAAGAGGCTCTGGTCAGCAAGTCGAATAGCTATGATTTTAACACATTTACGCAAGATCTGAAAGGCGTCACGTCGCCAGAAATTTCCCAGTCGGGCGGAAACTTGCGTTTTCGTCGTATAATCGCGACACCACAACACCACGGGAGCGAACCTATGAGCTACATCTCATCAGCCAACTTGTGCGCAGGTTAAAGCGTGAAAATATCGCATACGAAGCGTACATGCTTCGAGCATGGAATGAAGTTCAAGGGTCGCTGAGACCGAAAACAAACAGGCCGCAATAATGCTGCCTAGGTGGCGCCACGGAGTTGAAACACAAGCGTTCGGAAAATTGAGTCATGAGCGCGGCCATTTCGTGCGCAGCCGCCGGAACGTTACCGGCAGCAGGTCAGCTGTTTTATATAGCGCTGTCGTAAGCCGGTTGTCGGCGTACATTCAAAATGCTGAAAGAATGAGTCTTCACCGACCTGTGCGGGTCGCCACGCTGTCCGCGACCTGAGTGAAACCCTGAAATGAAAGCAATGGATCTTTACTTTGAAGTATTCGCAAGCCGAGATTTCGATTCAGGCGCTGAGTTTCAAACGCGTGTTCATTAAAGAAAGAAATAAACCTGTTCTGTTCATGAAGCCAACCACAAGATATATCAACAGCGGAACCAGAATTGTGGCTTCAACGACAACCACCTTCAGGGCAAGGTTGCAAAAAATTTCAACAATGTCTCCTGTAAACCGTTAGACCAACTCACTGGTTGAACTATGTGCTTTCAAAATGTCAGTGACGCGTTGAGGTGACAATTGTTGCCATCCTCGGTGAAACTCAATCACTTTCAAGATACAACGTGTTTACTTTGCGCTGTAGAAAAGCAAACATTTTGATGCAACTTGTGGCGACAGTTTGGATAATAATAATAGGAGAGATGTGCTTGGTACTTCGGGATGGAACGGTGAAGACAATCCATGTGATAGAAATTTTCGCGAGGCAGCAAACAGTAAACAGAGTTTTATGAATGACAAAAGCTCACCTTCAGGGCTTCGTTTTTGTCCTAAAAAAAGAAAATATGAAGTGTAAATTTCAACAAATTCTCACGCTTAGTGTAGGCAAGCCCATTTATGCAGTACCACCTCAGCCACTGTCATTGTTCCTTACAAGTCGCGCAGTTGTGATTACATCTCTGCGGTGATTTTTTTCGCGAGAAACAGCCTGAACGTGCAGAAATGTTTAGCGTGGAAAACAGTAAGTGATGGGGTGCGTGACATACACGGCTTTCAACTTGCGAGCATTATCAAAATTCCAGCATTCTACGATCACGCAATGTACAGCTTAGAAAAATCACTGACAAGGTCAACGAGTTTGCACTGACACAAGAAAAGCTATCTTGTAGCTGAACATGAACGCTTACTTTGCACCACTACACCACACTGCGCCTGGCAGTTGCTCAAGCGTATACTATGCACACGTGAAATGAAATTAGACGCGTACAGAGTTTTCGGACCATAACCAGCAGTGCTATTTTTCGGCTCTTGTACGAAAAGATTACCCGTTCACACAACTTGAGCAAGACCCTTGTAACTTTAAAGCTGATTGTCTGCAAACGATTTTGATCTCAGTTTGCTTCAACCGTCCAGATTGCACGACCAGTACACAGCGAAATTTTTATTAACAGATCAAAAACCAAGAGCCGATTCGCTTGTTTCAAAAATTCAGTCACAAGTCGTTATAGGCACAGATGAAGCACTTGGCAGATGTTAATGCCTTGCGCTTCTTACCAAACCAACCAGAGCGAAACGAATTAACCAACCAGAACGAAACGAAATAATTTCAGAAAATGGTGTGAGCTTCTTTAACCAGTAACAGCGATGAAAGAGTACCAGTATCAGCTAAAATCAGTTCAAGGACCATCCTCTGTATTGGTAGCATAATCGATATCATCGATATCATTTTAATTATCACACAGACTAGACCTTCTGCGAAACGGATGAACTTTTAACTTTCCCAAAGCAAGCTCTGGCAGACGAAGGGTACTTGCAATTTAATTAGTTAAAGTGACATAGATTTTTGTAATTATTTTTGCATTCTCAAACTGCAATTTTCTAACTTCTGTTGTTCTGTTTTGTTACGATACAGCTAAATCTTGCATTCTTGCTTCCGCGTCTTTGTTAACACTCAAGCAAGATCTTACGCCGCATACAACAGATTGCACAGGAAAGGCTTACCTTGCGGTAGACTAAATCTGACTGATTCTTTTGCTGTTGCGCCTGCAGACAAAGAAGACACAGTTACGGGTTTGAAAGTAACCGGCGGCACAGTAGCAAAAGATTGCACGGAGACGAGAAATTGTGCGTATGACCATAGGTTCGATTCCAAGGAAAATGGACCACTCTGGATGGGATAGCGGTTTAGCAATCTTTGTACGGTTTATTTGTAGCATGTGAGATACCGAATACCGCGAAGTAAAGTCTAGAAGAACAAGATCTTTGCTAAACCTTTTTTGATAGGNGTCAAATACTAGAGGCCATGATCATGATGGCATCCCATCAAGGATGTGGATCTCGGCTGAGACCTTTNACATTAATATCAAAACAGATCGACACTATTGCGACACGAATTAGCGGTAAATCCCAATGCAGGGAAGTATTTTCGAAGCTTTGCTTTTCGAGTCGTACGGATGATACAGAGATCACTTGCGCTTTCACACACGCGTTTTGCCATCGCTAACGGCGCGGGCCTTGGCAGTGGCACCACAGGATGTACTCACCAGTCGCTTTGCTTCCGGGTTGTCAGCCACTTGCGTGAACTTGGTAACTGCGCATAAAAGGAACAAAAGTGCCATTATTTTTATTCACCACCACGACTGATCAACAACGCATAACTTCCCGTTAAAGAAACTAAGAGTGAGTGACAGGGGTCGGCGCGAGAAGGTTTTGTTTCAAGTCTGATGTGGTTTTGGTCGTCTTTGGAAATCACAATACAGCAATTTTCATGAAACATCGCTATTTCTTTTTGAATCGACTGCTTGGTGCAATAAAGGTTGCACAAGTCGCGTAACTTGTGTTGTTCCCAGTATCAAGGGATGACGCCACAAACTGATGTCAAGCGCTCTAGTGACGATGATTTTCTGAACTCAGCTGTTTAAATTTATTTTCAGTTTTGGTCAGCACACAAGTTTTTGATATTTTCGGTTGGAATCGTGCACAAACAGTGGGCTTGTTTGGGACCTAGGAACCCCCTATCGTTCTCCGTTGAAGAAGATCTCTATTTCAGAAATACCTTCGCTTGATTTTAAACTCTATATAGCAACAGTTGTCGTCGAATTTACTGAACACTGGGTTTTATTGTTGGCTTTTGGTCAAAACAGTCGCCCTAAATACAATTTTACTAAACTCATCCGAACGAACGCAAGGTTTTGTTTAGGCTTCTCATCAAGGATTAGTTGCTTTATGAAGTTGGGTGAACTGTTCGAAACATGAAACTATGACAGAAAAACTCTTCAATACACGAAAACGGTTCGCTGTCAGCCAACCTAGCACGATAATTGCACTTTTTCAAGCGTAAGATGTAGATCTAAAAGTTTTTTTTGTTGAAATAAATGATGCGTTATAAAAGCAGAAAATGTAATTTGAAATTCTTACACAGGTAATATATTCCAAGGAACCAAGTGATACTTGGGAATCTTGCGAAGTCGTGAAGGTAACAACAACGCAAAACCAATGATTTTAACGTTTAGAGTATTTAGACGAATTCATATTGAACGTTTTGGAAATAATCCCCTGTGTCCATCGCCAGCAAAAACTGAATGATGAGTGTCTTTCTAGCGATGTTGTTTTTTTGAAAAATCCAACGTGATTCGAGAAGTTAAACGATTTTCAAATAATTTCATTTTTTGCATTGCTGTTGCTTATAACCTGCATAAAAATGCTGATTACAGACTTCGTTTAGCACTACTGCGAGCGCACGTAGACCCGGGGTTGCCAACCTGTCTTCCCCAAAAAAAGCGAGATAGCAGTCATAAAGCATATACATACAAAACATGCATAACCAAACACACAATAGATAGTAAAACTCGTCAGAAACATTGATGCAATACAATTCCAACTTTCCAAAGTATTTTCTTTCCCCGTCATCACACTGACCTACATTTGTTTCTTATTAAATACATTAACCAATTTTAAGGCAACAGTAAAATCTTTGCAATATTCTTTGCACCCAGCATGGTCACAGACTGTCGTCAGAAGATATTTGTAATGTATATGCAGCTCAGACAATGTTTTGCCAGAGCCAAGGCTTTCCGACACAAAAAGCCACATTTTGTCTAACTTTTTTGATTTTCAGAAACCAGAATTCCAAACTCTGGCTTCAACAAAGACAAATTGGCAACCCTGCGTATTTCTCCGTTCAAGCAACTCTTCCATGGTCCAATTAACGTGGTTCATCAGTTCTGAAACTGATCATGCGTAAACCTCGCACTTGCTTAGCGGCAATTTGAAAGCAATGCAACATATTACAAAAAACTCATAATAACTGGCGTATCAATTTGAGATGTACGCGAGTTAAACAATAATAAAATAACAACAAAATGGAAATAACCCAACAGTCAATCCCCGTTTTGCAGCAAGCAGACCCAAATCGCCAGTTGAGTGAGCTCGTTCACTATGTAGTAGACGTCAACTGCCACCTACCTGGGTAATGCGTCTTGCAGTAGGGAAACTTGTTGTACTGAAACAGAAAAAAGCAATCGACTGTGACGGGCAGCCTCTCGTAACGGTGTTAATCACTTATGAGTAGCTGTACTAAACAGACCGTATCGCCAGTTACCGCGGTTTTAAGAGTAGGCGATTAGAACATAACCGTTGAACGAGACGTATGTGACAACAGAAAAGCGTTGGAGCGTGCGCGACGACCGCGTATGACCGGATGCAGCGCGGATGTACGGTGTTGCTGTTTCACTTTGCCGGGGCAGAGAATGGCAGCGGCGATGTTAATTTGCACAGCACACACGGTTTCATGATTCAAGGCAATTTTCTTTCAGTGATACATTACTGGGTAGGGGGAGCGCAAATATTATCAAAGTCTGTCACGTGAACAACGCTGAACACTTCGATCATTGTTGAAATTGAACATTTAAGGGCATTTTCGTGGTTCGCGGCTCACGTACTAATTCCGGTTCGTGGCCCAGTGGTTGCTGGACTGCTCTCTACAGATTACCAAGCAGTCTTTATGATCAAGCAACCGGATTTTTATGATACAAGCAAGATTAAAGCTCGTCCAAACGTGACTGTTTATTGGCAGCAGACATAACTGACTTGTTTTTATTTTAAATGGGTTCGCATATAGGAGCTTGTCTCAATTGCTAGGAGTACTGGTGAATCACCGTAGAACTATTCCCAGCGAAGCTATGGCATGTGAAGTGCTTATTGTATGAACTGCTATGACTGAGAAAGGTTTGCGATAACGCATAAATTCAACCACTACTGGCCAACTTTTTACATTTGTCAAACATACATGCCCATTTTAAAAACCTACAATTCGTTCCTTAGTACTACAAAACGAATCTCGTAACGTTACTTTTACGGAAAATCTCGCTCTGGCTTTTCCCACAGCAAAGTTTCAAAAATGTGATGCCATCAGAGTTTTGGATTCCGTTTTTGGTTTTGACGGCACGAGCGCTGCTGACGTGCATGGGCGTCGGAAGGATTTTTTCCATAGTGGGGGTCAATAGTGGATTTTTCCAGGGGTAACCAAAATTTTTTTCCAGGGGGTCAAAAGTGGTGAAAGTTCATATTACCCTCTCGAAAGTAAGAAAACAACCTTTTTTTGTTAATAATTTCGTCGGAAAATGCCAGATTTCAAAATCTAAGGGTGCCTTGCACCCCTGCCCCTTCCGACGCTCATGCAGACGTAGTGGCCATCACTCGATACAACCACATTAAGAAACCACTGCATCTCGACGACTGAAAAAGCAATGTTTGATGTTTTGAAATAGAAAAAGCAAATTAGGAACTCTAAATAGCCTGTACAGTAATAATAACAGATTCAGTAATCGATTTTTGTCAATCATTGTTACCCCTTTCTCATTTCAAGCTTAGCATTACCAAAATCGGCTCGGCCAGTCTTTGCGCATTTTGCCAAAACTCGTCTCGTGCGGTGAACGTGGCCAATTACGTACTGCAACTTTGCAACAAAGGTGAACGTAGGACTCGACGTCGAGACTGAAAAGGATAAATCTCACGAACCTACGAACCTGATTCTGCCTCTTACCTCCGCTGCAGTGTTGCGTAAATTTCATCTATTGTTTTCCGATTTTGTAGAAGTTGAAACAGTCAAATGTACGCAAAACCAGCTTTTTAGTAAATAACCAAGCCGGTTGTGATAATGCAAACATTCGAAATGGTTTTTGATTTGGATTAAAATTGTTTGGCAACTATTGCAGAGGGTAAGATGCCTGAAAGAAACATAGGTGAATTGCCATTGTTACATGAAGTGCATTTTCTGATTTCATTACCGGCACTTTAAGACATCTCACTTCGATAATGCACATTATGCAACGCTATGATGGGTTAGTACGTGAACAGAATAACGCTTTAAAGATTATTCAAAAGTATCTCCATTGCTTATACATGAAACGCGGGGCACTTCCAGAGGGTGCTACAATTGGTTTACACCGGGTAAAAAATTTAGAGCGCATAGTTCTTTCAAAACATTTTAAAATGTTTAACAGCAATCCTAGCCGCTACAACCATACGGTTTCAATGCCTGCTGCATAGAAGCAAGGCAGTTGTTTGTTTGCACACATCTAATACAACGCAATGAAACGCGCCTACTTTAACTGTCACTCAACAAACAAACATATGGGATTTAACCAAACTGTGGTGTGCCAGTAACTCTTCTACAAAGAGCTACCACTGACGAATTTTCGCGACTTTCCGCCGGAATACTCCACAAGGCCTGTAACAACATTGAAGTCGAGCACAATAACCAGAGGCGCTGCACGAAATAATAACAGGGAAAGTTGATTGCAGGCAAAAAGCAATGCGAGAGCAGGAACATCATGTTTGTGATCGACGAGGTTGGTAATTCTGCGATAGAGCGTTGATAAATTCATGAGCACTTGCATTCTCAATGACCTTAACCATAAAGGAAAAGTAACCTGTCAGTTGTGGCAACCCGTGATGACTTACGCTACCAACAGCAAGTAAAGAACCAAACGGGTCTGGTAAAACCAAGAAGTCTGTGTTTGCTTAGAACATCGTTTTCCGATGAGTGGTACGAGTGCGTTACGTCAGCCGCGCCTTGTGTGATTTCTTTCGTCAATGATCGAATATGTCCAACAGATGTGAAATGAAAGTTGCGAGGTATTGTCGCCTGATAATCCTACTTTTCTTTATGTACGCGTAACAAGAAGTCTATTAAATGACTGTTAACACGCAAAAGCAAAAGGATCGATTCTTGCTACTCACCCCTTTGTATGTATTCATTGTCAGTTTCAGGTCGCAGGTTTTGCAGCGAAAACACGCCTTGTGCCATATTTTGTCCAGACAGTTAAACTTTTCAACTGAAAAACACCAACACACGATCCAAATTAGCAATCTTTGCAAAACGAGACCACAGCTTATACGAGGCGGACAGCGAGCCGCTGGTTCAAGCTGCGTATGGTTGACCTTTGCCAACAATCGCTGGGTCTTGTATCACGTGGCGGTGCTAGTAATACTCATCGATTCGTGTTTAGTGAAATTTTCTGACGAGCAGCGGAACCAGAATGCCAGCTAATTGTCCAACAACATTTTTTACGTGCTGTTGCTATGACGGCGTGCTCAATCACTTCTTGCTTCGACCGATAAACATGCCTTCGGGGACCAACAGCATATCAAGGCCTTTGCGCGAAGAAGTCACCCGTGAGAAACGACACCGTTTCGTTATTTGTTTTCAGATCCTGATAGTAGCTTGCCTCCTACTTTGCGTTCATCAAAAGATGCAGCACGCCAAGAATTTAACACCATTGTTTGAAAGAAACGACGCTCCCTTCAAGAGAAACAGCAAGGAGTAGCCCTTGAAATGGGCACTCGCATTCGAAAACCATCCAAAGTATGCGGTGATGTAATTTTTCACATCGCAGTGGTTGCGACTATCGTGCTACTATGACGGCCCATCCCGTCGTTCGGCAACGATAAAGTCATTGCGCGTGTAAACCAGCGCGAATGCAGATACATAAAATAACGCAGGTATAAGTACATGCGAACAATGCACGAGCTGACACACACAACGACGCGTAGGTGCGTTTTGTTTATGGTGATGTCGAGGATGTCTATGCCCAGGGGTGTAGTGCTAAAAAAAGAAATGTGAGAACTGGGGAGGGGGCGATTTCGGTAATATTTGCCAGTCAAGTCTCATTACGGGTTCACTACTGTAAGAGCGATGAAGTACACTTCACAATACTGCTGTGACGAAACAATGAGGGCAAAATGGCCTTAGATCGCGAATGCTGTTTTCCGAATTGTATAAAATCATGGTGAATAAAGTTACTTTCGTTGGTTTTATGGGGGAGGCGATCTCCCCAATCGCCCCCCTTGGATCCACCCCTGACGCAATGTCAATGCGCTATTTCAGATGTGAAAATGTAATTCTCAGGAAATGCAATATCAAGTGTATGTGAGCTATTACAACGCATTGTTAGTTTCACGGGGAAACAGTGAAAAGAAAGCATAGGACCCAGCGCTGCATTAAGTGCAGCTGTCAATCCCGTCCAGCGGTTCTGCTACGTTCTCAGTTTGAGAGCGCCAAAATCATTGGAGCATGAACACATCGTTGGAATTCAAGGCGTCCGGTACTTCACGGATCAGTTGCTGTGCGGATTACATGCAGCACGTTGGTTCAACGACTTCGCAATCAGGTCACATGCGATGTGAATACGATAACACCAGAGCTCTTTTCCGTTTCCCGCCTGCCTTACCAGTTCAATGACAAACTCTTCAGCATACCAAAGTCATTCGAGTTTTAGGCACTTTCCACAAGCGGGATTTGTGTGACTTGTCAAAAAATCCGTTGTCTCTTTACGCTCGGCTGTTGTGTGCTTGACTGAATGCAGCGGTTGATCCTAACACTGGTTTACCATCACTGCGCTATTTATCCATAATGACAACCACTAGTTAATGCAGTCATTCTATTTAACTTCTTGGTCAAACAGAACGCTACCGGAAGTGATTACTACTTTGTGAGAAAGATGGCGTCAGTGACGTGTGATCCAGATTACAACAACGTGAACGAGCCGCCAATGACCAACTGTTACACAGCAGAAGTTTCTGACGTTTTTGGGCGTGGCATTCTTGGCGTGCAATCGAAGGCTTGTCGCACTTCCGTCAATTAGGTTGACAGGTCCGCAGCCNCCACGGGGGACATTCGGGGACAGTGATCACCAAATTTTGCTGTGCCCAGAAAAATATGTTTTAAACATACAATAAAAACAAGACTCTTGACCCCTAAAATGTATTTCCCCCCCAAACCTTAAGACCTGGCTAGGGGCCGCCTGTAGGTTGGTAATTGGCAGTATATTCGCCATTTATACAAGATTATTTTGAGGTTTAAAGTGTTTTTTTTAGTTGAGAACCTTTATGTCACCCTTTGGTAACCCAGCATCCAGGTTGGAAAAACCGTCCTCCGGAAATGGGTTCCAGACCAAGGTTGTCGCCAGAAGGGACCCGTTTTGCCGGGTCTCCTTATTTCTAAGCTCTGGACGGATCATCGATGGAAGGCGGAGAGGTCGGACAACACTACGAGACTCCGTACTTTCATCCCCGACGCCGGCATCCACCCTCCTGGAATTACCCTTACGAGAACAGTGTGGGTTCGGCTTACCCGCTTCCGCACCGATGTCGGACGTTTCCGCGTCTGCTTGCGCAAATGGGGTATGTGGGTGTGGTGCACAAGAACACACCGTCGACGATATTAACCTCCAGTGTCCAATCTATCGACCTCCCCATGGACTACACGGCTTGACGGTTCTGGACGATCAGACAATCGAATGGCTGCTCAACAGCTGCCCCGAAATCTACTGAGGCCTAGCAGCGGACAGTAACAACTCGCTCAAACCACGAAGAAGATTTCTAATTGGCGGCCCTCTTGGTAAAAATGGGTGATGACACTTTTCTGTCGTTTGCTGATCGCGAACCAATGTTATTTTATTAACTTCCATCAAACAAAACCTGGTGACGCGTGTGAGCCCAACGCGTTTTCATGAAGAGTTGCGAAACGAAGCAGAAAACTGGCGAATCATGCCACGGAATCAGGGCAACACAAAGTTCCCCAGCAGAAGTTCCGATCACTTCACAAAGAGTAGACATTGCCGGCTTGCCAGCAATAGCAGCTGCAGGTTACGGAGTAGCTAAGCTGAAAAGGTGTTAACGTTGCATTCCAACGGGTGAGAGTGAATGTTTGAGAACGTTAAAAACTGCAGTACGCATTTGGCACCTTATCCCCCTACTACAATAAGAGGCCAGTGTATCAAAGAAAAGAAGTTACAACATTTACGAACATCGTGACATATGAAGGGAGGTACACAATTATCCACGGCATCAACACAAAGCCAGACAATGGGTATTTTTAATCCTGGATCACCTTTCACGCATTAACGTTTACCCAACAGCACACCAAAATAGGTTCATAGGTGCAAAATACGACAAACTAGCAGCTTTGGAACTTTACAATGATCGTTCAAGAAAAACCCATTACCTTATTTAGCCAAACGCATCGACGAAGACTACCGCAACCCAAAGTTGTTTTTGGTTGCGTCAGGGCTTGTCAATTATTCCTGATGGAGCTACCGAATTGGCGGGATCCATTGTTATTAATCAATCAATATCGATAAAGTGTTGGGCATTTTAAGTCAACATACAAAACGCAGGCATACGTCCTTTCATACAAGCGTAGCTTGATAAAAGCGAAACCACTAGCTGCAACACTCTGCCTGGCAAACATCGCGGNTTCGGCTGTAAAACAATGCAGTTCCACCACGTGTGCAGCAGCTGGTTCAACTAAATGGAACTTAATAGGTTAACGTATTGCATTTGATTTAGGATTTTGTTAAGCTATGACTGACTACCAGTGGCGTAACTAGAGGTTTGAGCCAGGGGGGCAAAGCCTATCTGAAGGGGACTCACTGATAACCGTAAGGGGCACACTAGCCAAAACTCAGAAAAAGTTACGCAATAATAGCGAATCTCTGCATGTCGTGAATGTCCATCCTAGATAAAAAAAAAACGAATACGCCCCGAAAAACGCAAAAAAAACAACAACCTAAAGAATACTAAATATCAAAATGTCAACGTAAGGGGGCCCAGTTTTTACATTTACCTTGTCAGTGGGGAGGTTCGCCCCCATGCCTCCCGTTAGTTACGTCACTGCTGACTACGTCCTTGTGCGCACACCTTTCGCTGTCACGAGAGTTTTGACAATACAACTCTCCTCAAAGCTGACGAAGATGCAACCACGCAAAAAATTCAGAAAACTTGCGATGCAATATGTACATTTTTTAATGGGCACATGAATAGGATTACGATACTTGTATTCCAGACGGAGACACCTTTGGTTCATCTCACACGAACCAGTGCACTAGGTTACAACTGACCAAATGTATCTAATCTCAACTGGTGAGTATAACTGTATACACAGTTACATTCTGTCACAGTTAATAGGGCAGCCGTCGTCAGTGGGACTGTAAATTAGCAGAACACTAAATGAAAGTGTTGGTAGGTTGTCTCAGTTTTCAAAATAATCATTAAATCTCAGCTACTAGCTGTTATGTGTTGCATCAAAATCTGGCGTGAACGAGTGTCCTGCAGTCTGAAGTGTGAGCAGGGAGCACTGCACCTATCGTCTCAAGCCAACTCTGCACCAGTTCTTACATCCCGAATAGATGATTTCGGGGTGGTTTAATTTTGAGAAACAGGTCAGTGTTGTGAAGAGCATCCTATTCGCAGGCCACCACAGTGGTCAGGAATTTCGACAAAAATCAAGTTGCGGCATTGGTACGGAACTGCGAGAAAAGGCCAAAGGTAGCATCACTTCAGACAGACGTATTCTGAATACGCGTGGTTTTCTGTTTTTGAACCTAACAAGGGCAGGAAGAAGTCCTTACTGACTGAAGTTGAAAGCCTTTGCTGACCTACTGATCCGTCCCGTCGGCACGGGGACTTTGGTGGGCTTAGCCCCCCTAAACAAACAAAGCTACAAGCCCCACAAATTGCAACGTGAAACACTATAAATCAATGGAGTTTTGGTAAAGGTCAATCCCCCCGGTTGCACAAACGCAAATCCCCCCTATTGAAAACTTTCTGGTGACGGTTCTGCTACTGATATTGGTAATACATTTTTATGACGTTTCTGTCACAGTCCATAGTTCAAGATTACAAATGCACTACCAGTACTTGCAATGATTCTGTGTCGACGAATTCCCAATTACTTCTAATCCACGGTTCCGATGAGATGGAGCACGTTAAACCTTAAAAACTGCAATCAAAACTACTAACGATTCAAAGCAAACCCAATTCAAGCGAAGCCTGTAATCGGAATAAGCGCAATAATTGAATTTCAGTTCAAAACTACATTAATGTTAAGCAATGCGTCCAAAAACGTACCTGGGTAAACCGTTTTGTTGCATTTTGCACACGGTGGATTCATACTTGTTGATCAAATGTATGAAACCTAACACAGCGCTAAGTGATTCTGCAACAAGAGCAGGTGAAATGTTACGCAAAGCATAATTTTCAACTCCAAGTTTTACCTGTTTAGATGTTCTATTTCGGCAGTTTCTGCAGCATGTTCAGCTTCCTCACTATACTAAGTAAGATAATATATTATGATTACCCGGCCGCCTGATTCATAGGCCTTGCTGAAAGTGTGCTGGGTGAGCGAATAGCACTGAGTGGTGCATTAGGAGTTGTGCACAAGAATGTTGTTGCAATTGCCCAATGTAGTATGTACATATTTTGAAGCAGCTAAACCATGATGCCTAAATGTAAATTAGCACTGACAGTGAAAACGCCAGCACAGAAGCATTTTAATCTTACTCTTTGGTGTTGCCACTTCCGCCTTTTACAGGAATGCGTCACGCAGTGGCAACATCAGCATGCGCATTTTTAGCCTCATAAATGTGTCTTTCTCCTGAACTAGGTCAAATCGGTTAAAACAAAAACAGTCTTGAACCGGATGGGATTCACCCACACAACTCACCTTCTTTCGACTGTGTTGACAACTAACATTCGCTTGCAATTCACCGCTGCAACATTCTTAAATCATTCACAACAGGGCTACTGGATCTAGGAGGCCTTGCTGCAAGCTAGCATCCTTCTATGAGCGAAACTACGCCGTCCATTACGAACTCGTGACCGCGTTTTCTGCACGTGGTCCCGAAAAAACATAAATCGATCGCGTTGAACGACTACTCCAACCGCAAGCTGGGCACTGCCATTCGCAATGAGCAACGTCTGGCCGAGTTTTGTCGTTCAACTCCAAATTAAACGCTGAGCAAAGACAAAATGTCGGTAGTATGAATCAAACTTTTCAAGCTTACCAACGGATATTTGCGGTGAAATTTGAATGATGCAACGTAACGGAAAGTTTTTCAAACCGACCGACTTAATTTTACCTATTTCCTGGTTTTGGGTTAACAATGTTTTCAAATCATTTTAGGTGATTGAGTAGCTTGGAAGTTTACACTGCCTGATTGTATTCGCATTGATTGGGTGCAAGTGAGCTTACGCGCACCACCGTGGCGTCCAAATCGATTTTCCTTGCTCGTTATACGCAATGATGTAATATAGTTTCGTTGCAAGTTCATTTAAAAGCGGGTTGGTCTGGTCGTTTTCGTGGTGAGAGGTCAACTTTTTCCACATCCTTTCCAGTTAGTTTCAAACGCTTTTTGTTTTTAGGTGATTGCAGCCAACATTCTAAAGGCAGTATTATTTTCACAGTAATGAATTATTCACATGAAATTTCACACTAAATAAGCCGGCCTTCATGCTGTTTGCTGGCAACAGCTTGTAGCTCAACCATAAAATCTTCAAAGTACATATAGCATTTACCTCCGACAATGCCACTCACGCGTCTGGAAATCACAACGTTCCTGAAAAAAATGTCGAGATTATAAATTTCCTTCACTGCAATTTATGAGCTGATTATTTCAGGTACAGCTACCCTGATGCCGAAAACGCTTCGCAGATGTCAATGCGTCAATTGACCATAAGAAGTAGGAAGGACTGCATACGTTGGGTTTGGTGAACAATGAGGATTTGTTTTGTTGAGACCTAACTTATGCACAATATGGAAAAACCACTTCTTTATCCTGCTTGATAACGATAACCAGTCGTCAACGTTGGCGCTGAAATTCATTTTCAAATGTACAGTACACAACCTACAATTACGGGCGAGAAGCGTTCGCGCTGATTTTTTCTGCAGTTGGTATTCGGCGTCCCGAAAATGCGGTTTTTGATCGATCTTTTCAGGCAAGCGCCAGTTCCTAACACCGGTTTCATGTTCGTGCGGCAGAACGTTTTAAACGCAAGAAGATGCACGTGGCTGGCAGCCGTCCGGAACGGCGCTTGCAAAGCCAGAAAAACGTAAGCGGACAGCTGAAGCCAAACAAGTGGTGCAGTTGGGAAGATGGCCGTCAGGTAAGTCGTTATGCCATCTTTTACGTGGCACCGATACATAAAAAGTGAAATTAGTCACAAAATTCCCAGTTGTCTTCACTATATAGTAACCATGCTTCTTTTCGTAACAATCTATTCTCCCCACCTGATGTTTTGACGTTGCACGTTACAGGGCCAATAGCTATGGTTATCGCGGTAAAATGCGAATATTGTCTTAGGGATAACGGAATCATTGGCAGGGCTGCAGTGATTCAAGTCAAGATTCAATGGTTGACGCTTGTGTCGGCATGCTATGATGTTACATTGTGCATTTCCTGCAGTGCAACCGTCTTTTCGCGGTTTCGTACTATCTACGTGCCTTTCCGCTCGTGCTGACACGAAGCAGGACGTGTAGGACAGCGATACAACGCGTGCAGCAGAGCACGCAAGGCAAAGCTATCAAAACAACATGCATGCGATTACTACGTTTCGCTGGCCCGCATTTTCTTTTCGCTCAAGCATGAAGCTGATTGCAGGTTTTAGGCGGACGGACACCACGGCACGTGCACTGCGTCCTGTGATGGCATTTCGCAGCGACACGGAGCAAAAACTACAGCCTCAAGACTTTTTGTTAACCGGCCCTGCACAATTCGCGCCTTGTCCACAGACAAGGACAACGAGCGTCTCTTGGAGTAAGAAGAGTGGATATGAGATGGCACTGTGAGTGCCCCTCCATCGTTGGGGTTGAAAGGTGGATCCACTGCCGCTGAGCGACTTGCGAGAAAATTTCACCTTACACGCCTGGGCAAGAAGCACAAACTAGGCTTCGGCTTGTCGCTAATTTCAAGGCCCAAAAATGCACTCAGCGATTTTTATGTGCTTCAAGTTGAGGCAAAAAGTATCGCTTTTTGTTACTCAAACCCGGCTTGTGGAATTTAACAATATATTCACTGTCATTTGTGCGTAGTGCAACAGGGGTAAGTTAAACATCTTTCCAACAACAATTTACCAAATATACACATCGCAGTTGTGTTGCAATGTTCCATTAAAACCAACTTAAAACACATTTATATACAGCGTATACGGTTCGGTGACATGTTCCGTTATTCTTCATTTGTTGCATATAATTTCCCTGATTTGAATCACACTCAAATTTCAATTAGTATACATAAAAATCCACCAATAATTCGGCGAAACAAAGTCAAGCATCAATCAGTTTTTCAAACTGCACATGTTCGGATGCACAAAAGCACCTTCTTACGGACAAAAATGAAAACAGGGCAAGATACACTGAACCGACCACAAAAAATTTTATCTTAGACATTTTACTCCCTTGTGCTTAGTGAGTACACCTAACCTGCGCCAGAAACATTAAGTGTTGGAAAATCACGGGGGACACTACTGCTGTTAAATCGTTTGGAACTTGCTATTTGAATCACCTCTTGCCTTTGCGTAAGCTACAGCCCCATTCAAATCTTTGCTGGAGAGCAAATGGCGCGTTAAACAATTCTGTTTCTAGCGGTTTTCATGAAATTTGATACGGAACGTTTACTATATGTGGATGCACATCTGACGTGAAAGCATTTTGTCCTGGTTTTATTTGACAAGGTCAAGCGCTAATTGCAGGTGGTGCAGATCGACGGCCTTGCCACGTATATCCGTCAACGCAACAGCTACCAGAAGAAATTGTGAGACAACATATGGCTAATTGAGGCCTTCCAGCAGCAGACCTTAAAATAAAGCTTTGTTGCTGGTTTTCAACAAAAAGAAACTGCCGGAAGGTTTGAAAAACTATCCTTTCTAATCAAACGACAGGAATATGGGGTTCCTACACAATTTTGAAAATAAATTTCCAGAATTTTTTCAGACATTTTCCGGACTTTTTCCAGACCTACCCTTTCCGTATGACCTACCCAGGTCAAATAGAGGCACTATAATATTTAAAACGATATAAGTAAAATTATATCAATCTTTAATAAAATTGTATGTCAGAAAATCAAGTATGGAAATTTGTTTTCTTTTTCCATCCTAACAGGCCTAAAATTTTTTTTCCAGACTGGAAAATGACAAATTTTTTCCATACTTTCAAGGCTGCGTAGGAACCCTGGGAATACCGCTGAAGCGTCATGAAATATTCAGCGTCGCAACAGAGCATAAACCTTAATACCATCTTGGCAGCGTGCATGAGCTGCGAATGAAGAATCCTACTGCCACTGTAGTCGCATAAAAGCACCCGAAAGCACATGTTGCCATTATGAATTATTTAGTTACAAAACCTTTTGCTGAATTTAAAGTGACAAATTGCACAAGCACACACTTTTGCGCAGTCAGTATTTCCGCGACGTTTCTCTTGGACAGGGTGCCATCAGACAATAGTTTGTGAATCGAGAACTGGACAGCGCCATGCAGTATCGCTTATTTGATGTGCAGGATTAAATGCTACTGCCGTTTCCGTCTTAACAACTGAAACGGTAAATCATTACAACAAGAACTTCAAATGCGATCATTTCGGTTTGCAAGGCTAGCTGCTGCGATTGCGACGAAGTTTTAAGCACAGGGAACCGGGTGCTGTGCATAGACGTCTTCTCTACGGCTCTCAAACATAAGCAGAAACTGAACTCCAGAGGCTATTTTTCTACATCATGCTGCTGCTGTTTCTATGTCGTTTTTGTACGTTCCGGCCGACTTCATTTCTGCAATCTAAGTCAGGGCACCAAGCTGTTGACCGGCAGCTTTTAACAAACGTTGGAGAAATTGCCTTTACTACACGGACTCCAACTATTTCTTCTTCGATGAAGTGTTTGAAAGGAAACGTCTACTTGGGCAATCTATTTTAGTCTTGCAGACCGCCGGGTTAGCAACTCCGTCATGGCTTGATAAGAAGTTGCCATGCAAAAAATGAGCCGTTTGATTTTGGTGCTTAAATTTAGGTGGACATTTCAACATCTGCAAATGCTAACATCGTAATTTTTCACAAATTTTATTGCGCAGAGTGAAAAAAAGGCTATTTCGAAGAAGTTCATATTACGACAACTAGTGTTCGGAAATTGTTGAAAAGGCATTTGACGACAAAAAATACAACTCATGGCACACAATTAAAATACTTAACGACGTGGTTTGGTTTTTAAAAACACAACAAATCAACTACCGGACCTTGAAACTGACTAGCCCGAACTACCAAACTGACTAGCCACATAAAAATTAGTGGTGCGTTGAAGAGTTTGTTTTAACAGTTTGTGTTTTCCATGACTAATTTCACTGGCACTTCGTGTTTAATAAATGCAGGGACAAAAAAGATACAAAGAAACAAAGTTATTGAGGGAGGTGTTGCTTCAGCGAATGTTTTCTTGTGTCCCCTGTACTTCGCAGTGAGAAATCTTGCAACGTATCCTGGTTCAACAATTGCTTAATTGCGGATTGAAATAATACCACAACCACACTTCATGGTCGGCTTGATACCGGAAATCAGTGCATCCGCTTTGCAGCTTTCCTAGTCACAAACATGTCTCGATCCGGACCTTTCATACAGCGCAAGCACTGAACAAGAACCAGTTTATACGTAACACTGTCTTGGCGGTTCTNCCATTTGCCAAAGTTCAATGGTTTTCCTGTTATTGCATTTGTATGTAAAATTGAAAACTGCTTTCTCAAGCCTTTAGAATTAGAATCTTGTTGTGCTGAAAAGTCTTGAAGTACATTTCCATTATCCTAGACAATACACGCCACAAGACGTTCTTTTCAACCTGTTGCCACAAAATGTGAACTTCAATTGCCCCACCCGCAACGCAAGCAATGGGTATCGGTGTGAAACGAGAGCATTCTCAAAGCGACTGGTATTATGGACCGACTGACAGTCGTTTTGAAAACCGACTAAAAACACCAGGTTGTGACTACCGAATCAACGAAATTTGAACTTTCTTAGAAAAAAAACTTTCCAGTTGAAGCTCTCCAAAAAGGCGTTGCTATTAGAACTATGCAAATCGTTACACAGTATTGTGACGAACAACTGAAAATACGCACGTATATATCAGCCGGCTGGAGTACTGCTACTGCTGCATAGCAGCCAGCTAGTCCAGGATCTTGTACCACCAGGTCTCTTAAAAACGTTATGCAGTATACTAAGCATTCAACCTTCAGATCTTCGCTATCTCATCAGCGGAACGCACAGCTTGAAACCTGCACTACAGCCTTCCCTGCCACAGCGATCAGACTTTCAGCTTCTCAAGCTCTGTAGCAAAACTGCTTGGTTGAAGATTGTCGAGAAAAACTGGTGGGTATGTTCAGGCGACCCTGACTGAATTTTCTGTGGACGTTTCTGCCGTTTTGCTCTGGGCGATCATTGCCGGCATTGCGTTGCGCGTTAAATGAACAAATGCTGCGTGCATGGATGGCTCAACGTTGAGAACGCAACCAATTTTAAGCGTTGCAGAAGTTCTTGCAGAGAGAGTTACTTCAAATGTAGCAAATTGAACGCTTTATTTTGCAAACATAGACTTCGCAACTGACTTTGAAGTGGCTGTTCGTCAAAAAATGATAATACGCTCTCCACATAATACGTCGGGATGCCATCGAAGGTCGACGTACAGTTTTTAACCCGGAGTACTAAATAGCTTCTCAAACTTTAACTGCGTCTCTCTGCATATTGCCCACTTCCACTACTGAAAAGAAACAGTTTTTGATATGCTAACCTAACGCGACTTTACCCCACTTTTAAAGGAACATTATAACCTGCCAACACTTCACAAACGAATGTGACAACTTTGACTACAAGCGGTATTTAGTATAGAGCACATTCGCGGTATTGTAACTGTTGCTGAAACGGAAAGTACCACAACTAATTCATCTGCTGCTAAATACCGAAATTAAGAGCGGGAATTAAATCCGTTGGGCAATCCGATCAACGATATATTGCATCGAATTTCCTCTCACAACGCCTTACACTAAGGATGGCCGTACTACCACGTTACCGTTTTCCGGCTAACCTAAAACTATGAAATACCTGCCGAAAATTGCAGCAGCTATAGTCTCTATATGTACAGTACAGCAGGGGTCGGCAAACTTTTTCGCACTGCGGACCGGTTCCAGCCTGGCATTATTTTGCGGACCGGCCCTCAATAAAATAATGAATGTTTGGCACATGCAAATTTACTACAACTCGTAAGTCATCATGGCACTGATTCAGTGAAAGATCTGGATTTGCTTTGCCGCAATAAGATGCTCCGACCTGTATGGTTGTGGTAGTCAATGGCACCCGCAATGTGTTTCTCATGTCAGCCGTTCCAGTCAATTTTGGACCAATTTGTCTTTGCTTCCGGACTGCCCGGTAACCATTTCTTCACGGGCCAGCACCGGGCTGCGCCCCGGTGTTTGCCGACCCCTGTCTTAGAGAACAAAATAAGGATACTGACAGTTCGCGAAAGGCATGAACCTGCAGCTGGAAATCTCAGATCATAGAGGAGCCATGGAGGGGGCGACATATGAAAAAGTGTTCGATTGAAGTCTGAGCTGCTGCTTAAAATAGCAAACAAAAGAATCAAATCGAAACAAATAGCACTTCCGAATAGTGTCTAACTTCTTATTGCCCCGAAACGTAGCGACACACCATGAGAGCTGTTTTGCCCCTGCTTAATGACGCAGTGCTGCTGTTAGCGTGCTGCTTTTTGTGCAGTGTTGCGTGACTAGCAATAACAAGTCGTGCAGCGACTGCGGCAACCTCAACAGCGACTGGCTGGAGCAAGCTATTGGCAAGCATGAGTTTGCGACGCATCAATTAATTATGACAGAGCATTTGAAAGCGCGTTCGCTGTACCCCGCCTAATCAATCAAGAAACCATTTTCTGTAGGGGAACTGACAGCTTTCACTATCACTGCCCTGCTTGCAGGAGGTCGTCGGCACATGGCGAGCAAGGTGTATCGTAAAACTCTGCTAACGACATAAAATTGCATTTCTTTGACGCAACATCGCTGCAGGATGACTTTGACTCATATTTGAGGTGGGACTTGACCCAAACAAACCACAAAATTGTTCAAGCCAAGCTTGAAGGCGAAACATACTTTCGTTAGTTTGTCTACAGCAGAGGTCTCCAAACGCTTTTGTCCGAGAGTCACATAAGCAATTACACAACAGTTCGAGAGCCAAACATCTTACGTGATGTGACTGTTTCGGTGTATGTTCCATTCTATCAAATAAACCAATTTCACGTAAATTGGCCTATATCATTTTTTGTTATTGACAAAATGCCTTTTCCAGTATGAAATAGCTTCGCGGGCCGCATTTTGCCCGCGGGCTATAGTTTGGAGACCCTGGTCTACAGTATTGTTTTTTAAAAATCCCAGTTGCTATTTTATTGTATTTCCAAAACACTTTTGTCTAGCTTCACTTGTGATCGCGACTCGGATAGATCTTAATTTACAGCAGGTGGAGCGAAGCAGGTATGCAACACGTACAATGGTCGTTGGCAGTTTTATGGGTTCAGATAAATGCTTGTTCGTTGTCACAACCAGTTGGCGTCCAGCGTTTTTATTCCACGGGTGAACTCCCCGTTCAGCGACTGTGGGGCAACAAAAGTTAACGGTAATTTCAAAAGAAATCTACCGCATCAACGTAGACTTGCATGAATTTCGAATTTAGAGAGCAAATTATCATTTCCAGAAAAGTATACGTTGACTGCAAGGCGGATTTCGCGCCTTGCTCATCAGTGTGCAGCAGTCAGCGACACAGACGTCACCGAGTCTGCACAAAAATCATTCTGTGTACTGTAAAAGACAAACAAATGTTGGTATTGCTTGACTAACAGCAATTGGCGGTGGACTGAAAGCTGAAACTCAGATGTGTGCTTCTTTTTAAATCTCTCTAACCTACAAAACGCAATAACGAGCAGCGCAAATCCGATGGAACAACTTTTCGATTACAAAGCGAACAAACGCAAAGCAGAGCGGTCAGAAGGTTTGCACGACTCAGACACCAACATAATTTAATTATCACGCCTGAAAGAGACGTACTTTACATATGACCAAAATGTAGCACAGACCTCATCTATCTCACACAGGTTTCTAGCCGCTCTTTCCCAATTGAGCAGATACAATTTTTATGTCAGAAAAAATAGTCTTCACTGAGCAACACGACATTTTTAGGTAGATACGAAAGCGATGACGATTAAGTACCATAATCATTTGGCTCACATACTTATTGGAACTAGATCAACTAAATGACTTGTAGACTTTAATTGCAGTTGCTAATATTCCTTCCGATCTTAAGTGCATTTACAATTACATAAAAACAAAAAGTATCAATTTCGACAATTACAATAAAATTTGTTGCAGCGTTTGGAACGACTGTAGCATACGCAGTGAACATTCTTTTTAAAGATTTAATCGCTTTTTAATATTTTGTCAAAGCTTTTCTAGACCTTAATTTCAATTTGAACTTCGTTGACTTATATATCCCATTTTGATTAGAGAGTAAGATTTCATGTCGACCCGGGAAAGGATTTCTCTTTAGTGCAATCAGTGAGGTTTCAAACTGAAGAACATGCATCTAGTACGCGGTATCTTAGGCCTAATATACGTAGATTTAAATAATAAAGGATTTTTTTATAAAAAAACTTTTTCAAATACAAAAACGTTTGGTACGAAACTGGGATTTCTCTTGGAAACGTGTTATTGGTCCAGCACCTTTTACGAATACCACTTGTTCCCAAAGCTACATGATCTGGTCGACAATAGGCAACGTAAATCACATATTTGACTCAAAATATACAGTTGTTATTACATCAGGAGCTTTATGAAAATTTTTTCCCAAAAATCTGTTTTTCTGACAAACCACCATTTAAAAGGTTCGCAAATGGCAACAGAACCCCGCTCGCCAATCACTGTGACGATCGACGATACGCACCAAATAATAGATAAAGGAAATGGATGCAAAATCTACAAGAATGGGTGGGGCACTTAATTTCGAAATACAACATACGTAAATAACGTGTGTGCGTGTCGGTTACTATGAAAATTATTTTTTCGAGAGTTTCAAGAAACTAGCAATACTGCGTAATGTGGATTAATAGCCCAAACGACCCAGTAAACACTTGTGAGTTTGAACTCAGTAAACAATGTACAAGCGCTTTTGTTCTGCAAGAATCAATGAAAAAATACAATGAGCTGTCGAGGAAGTTCATTTCAGTTGTGTAAATACTTGGGTTATTGGCCTGCCATTCTACGCTTGAAAAGTCCTTCCAATAAAATATTAGCAAAATAACGAGTAGCAAACACTAACATCAAACAATCCTTGAAAGCTTTAATGTTTTGATTCCTGAAAGTAACATTGAGCGTGCATTGACACGAAAGAAACAGTTCTTACCGAAAGGGACATCTTTTCTACACATAAAATATAAAGTAACTTTNGTGTTGCATAGGCAAGCTAGCGTTAATTATACGCACCGTACACAGGCGAAACGTTCTAAAATTGCCGAAAAAGTTTTGACAAAANTTGTTGGTAATTAGCAGCATTGGAAGCTTTGTAAAACTTTTGAAAACGTCCTTTAGTGCATCTCTTCTAAACACGCCTTATGGCAGTGNNCATTCGCAAGTTTAGCGAGTTCTTTAATAACTCCATTCGGGCAAAACACAAATTGATTCAGTGTAATTTCCACCAACTGCGTTGGCGTTCGAAACAGCATCCTGAAAACGTGAGATTATAACGTTCACAACATGTATCGTACAAGCAGGTTTTGTTAGAGGTGTTTTACGGATCCGATTCGGGTCCCTAGAATTGAAAATCAGGTCCCTAGAATCAGAGAAAATTATGAACGGGCTCCTAGAATCAAAGAAAATCCGGTCCCTAGAATCAGAGGAATCGGGTCCCTACAAGTCCATACCGGGTACCTAACATTTTCCTTAAAAAAACTGGTATAAATATTATTGAATTAAATCAGGCCAACGTAAGGTCAATGATTTCCAACGTGGGGCTTCCGCCAGGCCCCGCGTTGCGGCAATTTGACGTTNATGCGGGATGATTTGAGCATTGGGCCGTGTGCAGGTTTGATCTGATTTTGATTGTCCACAGCATACTGACGAGTATCACTGCNCCCCACTTGCCTTTACTTCAGTGCATTATGCATAGCTATTTCCTTCCGAATGCTTGTGCTTTCTGTGANCTTTGTTGTCCTCTTGTGCAGTGTTACTTCGCTCATTAATTAACTATCTTGACCATCGTATAGCCTGTTTGAGAATTAGGTTTGATTGCGGAAATATGCTTCTTCTGCGTAAATAGGCGTTTGTTGTTTAGACATTCAAATTTATATTTCCCAGGGTGACAGCACGACTTTCGAGATGATTATGTGAGGTATGGCCTAAAAAGTTTGGGAATACTCTATTGTGTCTATCTTTACATGAGTATGCAGGTTTCAGTAGACACCGTACAGTAAAGCTAAATTGTGGAGAATTATGTCAGTGCCATGACTCCGACGTTAGATGTGTGATAGGCAGTGGCGTAACGGACAGGGGGCCAAGCCGCCCCCCCTAGCAAGCTAAATGTAAAAACTGAGCCCCCTTTAGTTGACATTTTAATATTTAGTATCCTTTAGCTGGTTGTTTTTTTGCGTTTTTCGGGGTGTTTTCGTTTTTTAGCTAGTATAGACATCCACGGCATCCAGAGATTCACTATTATTTCTTAACTTTTTTTCTGAGATTTGGCTGGTGAGTCCCCTACGGTGACAAGTGGGCTCCCTCCCGCTAAGCTTTGCCCCCCCTGGCTCAAACCTCTAGTTACGCCACTGGTGATAGATGGGTATATGTCATGGCATTATGAATGAAATGTTATCGTTTCTAGAAATATATATTCCACTCATCAACTAACTTCATTTTGTTTTTCATGTGCTGAACATTTACTGGATAATGTTTTATCGCTAAACTTTTTGTAGTCTGTTTCCTCCCTTGCTTCTTGAACCCCATTTGGTGATGCCATGTGCCTGGTGTGGTGGGACACACATGAAACGATGGTACCCCATTATGGTCCGTGGGAAATTGTATTGCTTCTTTACGATTTGTGTGGATAAACATTGTTTTTTGCCTTTGCTACGTGTCTTTGTTCTGTAACGTTATGGTTGCTGCATTACTTTCTGCCTCAATCTCTGTTGTCAATTACTTCTCTGACCTACGTGCGTGCCTCACCTGTTCATCTGTACATACCTTAACTCTTCACCCATTGCTTGCCCACCATCACCTGTGTATACCCATTGCTTGCCCACCATCACCTGTGCTATGTGAATTAATGTTGTGTATATGATTTAATGTTTGTGTATCCTTGCCTTCGATTGCTTTCTGTTTTTTCTTTGGTCTTTCACGCCCTAATCTGTTTTTTTTTTATAATTTTGTATTTTCATTGATGGTATTTTGTCTTGACACCATAGAGCAGAGAACCATGTTGTCGATCTCAAAAACCATTTTTTCGCCATTGCGGGGTACAAAATAAAGTTTCCGACCGGACGAGTCTTTAATGTCTGCAATGTAGTAAAAACACTGCACAAGTGGCCTGTGTGCAAGTTTGATCCGATTTTAGCCATCTTCAGTGCATTAACCAGTGTTCCTGCCCGTTACTTGCCTCTCTTCAATGAATAGCCATCGCCTTCCGAATGTCTGCGTTTTCTGTGAGCTTTGTCTTCAGTATGTTATTTTCATGCTTTCTGTAAACCCTCTGTGCAGAAATGTTTTGCTCCCCTTTTCAGCTATCCTGACTAAGCTCCAAACGCAGAAACGAGGAAGCCAGCTACAGCAAGCATCTACGCGACAAGCAAAGCGAGGGATTAATGATGCAGATGCTAGAAATTCTGTTTAAATTTAAGCAAACGACCGCATACTCGTCGCAACGACTTAACTACCAAAGTTTTTCCTTAAACATAATAACAGCATAAAAGTAATTCCAGTAAAACTTTTAAATTCTGTTGCAGGCAAATGACCACCCAGTCCTTCCACAAATTCTGCAGCCAAGACTTCTGAGTTCTCAAGTTGAAGATGTGTGGACTAACTACAAAGTAGTTATGCTATTAAGAACACCGAGCAGGCTAGAATACCATTAAACAGGACTCAAAAGGACTGTGTTCTTCCACTGAGATTGTGGTGTAAAAGCGGTGTTACCTAAGATTTGCGCATTATTATCTTTCAGCAGCAAGGTTGCCAGGGTGGCATTTTTAATGCCAAATTCCTGAAATTCGGCCTTTTTCAAAGTGGTTTGGCATGAGAAAATACTTTTTGTCATGTACGTCGTAGTTTGGCATGTTCTTGGCCTTTAATTGTGTTGGTAAAAAAGGTGTTGTTTGGCATTTTTTAAAACCTGGCTGCTTTCAGCACGAACTTTGAGATTTTTTTCGGCCTGTTTAGCTTATTTTGACTAACGGTTTGGCGCAACTGGTCAATCTGAACCTGGAAAACCTACTAGTTTTCTGTGACTGAATTTTGTAACAGACACTGTGGAATTTTGACGTTTTCAAAGTGATAACAGTGTATGGCATAGCGCATGTTTGTTTTAATTACCTGTATTGTATTGTTTCAAAAATTTATAGGTATTATTATAAAGGGTTTTGTACTTTGAGATATTTGTATGGCACATTTTGAGATTAACAATTATTAATATGTATGCAATAATTTTAGGTTTCTTTCTGTATCAAGATTGTGTTTTTGCCATAATTCCTCTGGTTCATTCAAAACTGATAGCTAAGTAATTTGGCATATTTTTATGAACGATTTGCATTTTTGGTCCATTTTGGATCTTGAAATCCTGTTCAGCAGGCTGGGACTGCAGTCGTTAGCTTCAGCATGTTGCTAACAATGACCAAGTTGTTCTGAATTGTTAGCAATTGACCTGGACTGCACTGCCTAAGCAAGCATCTGCTCTTTTTGGAATTAACTCACAAACCCTAAGCACTGCTTCCAATACAAGCTTTTACATGGAGAGATAAACTACGGACATTTTTAACACGCAACCTCGAATTCTGGACAATAATCTTCCGCGGGCGATACGAATGAAACTCGCTTGCTCATTCAAATTTGCTTCTCGGTTCTGAGCTTGCTAATATCCTTGTTGCACTGCCTTTTATTTGCGCTAATGTTATTTTCCTACAGCAAGAAACTTTCTTTGTAACAGCAACTACCTGCGAAACAACGCACATGCTCAGTTACGCTTCACGATGCTGTCACTGCGCTACGCCCTTCGGCAAAAGCACGCGGCGCGGTTTCTATACAAAATTTGCTCCAAACAAGGGCAAAACATGCGCGTCGAAATCTAACTACTCGAGAGTACGCCCAAGTTGTTGTGCAACCATGCGTGAAAACATTGTATGCTAAGTTTTTATCACCACTTAGTGAGCAACAACATTGCGTTCAATTGCCATAAGGTGTCGCAAAAGTTCAGTCTGTCTCCCAAACTTCAGGCGATATATATATTTGATGAGCTTCTCAACCGAATTTCCCCATTACAAACGTTTTAAAACCTGATCAGGAAACTCTAGACAGCTTGGTCTAAATCAGTTTTCAACTAAGTTGTAAAAAGCCTTGGAACACACTTATTATATCTACCGGTTTTTACAAAGTATAATCTGTACTGCTTTTTATAACGTCGCGCATCTTCATCCAACTTTTTTATCCGATCGCTCCAAATGTCTGATGCTTTCTATAAATCTTCATTTTTTCTCAAGTATGTAACGCTCCTGTATGAAAGTGACAAACTGAAGCGGTACTTGTGCGTTGTTTCGGTGTATGCGCCTTATCAGTATTGCCTTTGCGCAGCAACCAAAACGGTAAACCTTCCATGTGCTTCGTGGTGCCTCAGGCTTTCTGTATTTTCTCATGATTCCTCTATTACTTTCAATATGTAGGCGATATGTGCAAGACAAATATGTAAAAACTGAATATATATAACAAGTAAAACGCCAACTGTCAAATCTTGCTTTAAATTCAGTGACAAACAGTTGGCTGTCAGTATCATGCTAAATCAGCTATGTCCAACCCAAATGGCTTACTGAGCCAAAAAGTATGCCACTATCTTGACCAGGGCCGCACACTGAATGACTTACGTTGATCTTAAACGAATATACTGCAAGTTTTTGAATCTTAACTTCAATGGTAACAGACGTGATAAAGTGGCACTGAGGACCACCTGCATCAAAATTGTCAAATTCAAGATTATCAAAACAAGGACAGGTTGTCAGCATCTAGGATATTTCTACTACAGCGAAAACCTAAACTGGGCCGCAAAATCCCTCGACTGGGTCGCGGGTTGGACATAGCTGTGCTAAATGTCTTAAAAAACATTTGAAACCTTGATCAAAACAATGTACATGCCTCTGCGCGCTGCTGACCACCCCCATCCGATTAATTTTGATTTCTTTTCTGTTGGCCGTTTACCTCGAAATCTGATGTTAGAATTTCTTAATTTCTCTCCCACTGCTGGATCCTTATATGACTACATGTGAATGCAGTTATAGTTTGGGTGCTGTTAAAGTGTTTTGCTCTTCTCAGTGTTGATAGTGTGTTAACATTAACACCTACTCTGTAGGGCGCCATGAGATACCTTTTTTGTACTCTTGTGTTATTCGTTTACCCTTGTGACATGGACCGTGAGTCTGCGATTAACCTACAAATAGGATAAAAATAAAATAAATGAAATTAACTTGGTTCCTTCAGTAGCTGTTTTTTTCGATGCCTTCTGTCGAGCAGTCCTATCGAAATATGCGTAACTTTTGTGTTTTGTTTTTTGAATAAGGGAGGGGGTTACGGCCAAGATGGCAGTGGTATCCTAAAGGGTGATAACAAAATCGGCGCTGTTGTACAACATCTGGTCTCCCATGCCATTTTAGCATGAACAAGTCCGGCCTTTTGGTCGACGCATGCGGGCGGCTCACAGTTAACCTCAGTTGCACCTGGAATAAGAATTTTACCATTTTGGCAGGAGTCACCTTGCGGGTTTCCCAGAGAAAATATATTTGTTTTATTTTCTAAATGCTTATTTCGACATACAGCAAGTTTCTTTCATGCCAGATAAGCTAGAAAATAAATGCTGAATTGTTGAAAAATGCGTCAGTGCTCCTAAAACGTCATTTACCATTTTGGTTGGTGTTACTCATAAAATTAGCTTTCAAGCAGGGTTGCGCAGTCGGTGTCGGAGTCGCAAGGAGTCGGAGGTTTTTGGTGGAGCCGCAGTCGGATTTTTTTGTCCAATTGGATAATTTTTTACATCAAACTCCTAAGCTAGAAATTCCTGTTGAAATGGTACAATTTCTTTTCAAACTTTTATTGAAACAGGGAATTCTTGCTGTGCATCATGATTTCCATTGAGTGCTAGTTGCTACAAAATTGTTGACAGCCAAGCTTTATTCACTTTATGTGAAGGAGTCAGAGTCGGTGCCGGAAATTTTGGAAAGGTCGGAGTTGGGAGTCGGAGTCGGAAATTTTGGAAAGGTCGGACATTTTACCTCCGACTCCGCAACCCTGCTTTTAAGAGTTACCTGAACAAGGTGCTAAAGTCGTACGTAAATTACGTCAGCGAATCTCTGAAGAACTTTCTATCTGTTTTTTTTTGTCATACTACTACAAGCACACTTTACAGATTGTCACTGTAACGAAACAAACCAGAAACAAAAAGCTTCAAACAGTTGCAATTTCTGCACCAGTTCCTTGACCGATTCCGAGCATTTGCTTGTGAGTTTGTCAGTTCAGCTGGGGAAGCAGGGGCGTACAGTGTAGGGGCAAGGGGGCACAATGCCCCGGGAGCCAAATCACTGGGGGCCCGAAGAGTCCCAATAATGTCGCAATTACTTTCTTCAACACAGTTGGTTTACTCCCAAAAGACCTTAGATTCGGACATAGGGACGCCAAACTTGTTTCTTGCCTCGGGCGCCACCTAACCTCGGTACACCCCTGTGGGGAAGATAAATTTTGCGACCAACCTGAGCTGAAATATATAGATATTTCGAGACATGGCACATCAGCAATGACAATGCTTTAATTCAATTTTGGATAATCTGAATACGTTGCTTTTACGAGACAAGATATTCTTTGCTAGAACAGTCTGGCTCATGGATGAAGCAAAAGCAGATCCATCATAAGAGTATTAACTTAGATCGTAGTTTCGTAAGTGGGGGACAGTGGCCCCTAAGGATACCACGATTCCTTTGCCAGTGGGGGGTGCACATGCAGAGGCCTTCACGTGGTGAGGTAAGAAGAATAATCACCTGAGGGCAGGGGTCACGAGTGTTGAACTTCTCGGTAGGAGGGCCGCGGACATGAAAGGTTGAGAAGCACTTATTTAGATGAATGTTTATACCATAATATGCACGAATGAAAACTGTTGTTTTGCTAAAGATATCTTGCGTTGACAAACTCACCGATAGAGCTTGAAACGTACATATTTAGAAATCGGTAGATTGCTCTGTGTGCTACGCTTTGTTTGCAGGTTCAAAGCACTCTGGCAGACCATGCCAATACTTAGTCCTTCGAAACTTTTGGAAGATTGCAGTTTTTGCTAAAATTATTACCTTTTTTCAGAAACTTTTGAATAATGCAAAAATTTTGAGTTTCAAGGATCAACAAGAGAAATTAGACTTTCACGCTTGCCCGCAGAAAACTTTTAGAAACAATGTGACTGGACAAACCTGCAGAACAATAACTGCAAGGGAATCATGGAACTAGTGGTGTAGGAGCTATGGGTGCAGGGGTGAAACGTGCAAGCACATCCCAAAATTTTTGATTTGTCAAAAATTTGGGCTAATTCTCAAAAAATTTGGATACAGAAATTCGACATTTTTTAACAACATTACTGAAATTGTACTTTGTTATTGAGTGTATAAATAAAAGTTTATTATGTCAGAGAAAGCACATTAAATATATATAAAATCAACCAACTGTTTCTGGTAACTTCGGGTTTTAGTTTGTGAGAGTTCATGAGCAACTCACTCACTTGACAGTTTGGGCAAAAAAGGTATTTCGTTTATGTGCTTTATTTTGCACGTTGTGGGAACGCTGTAGAACACCTACTTCATATTTGTAGAGTCCATGGAAAGAAGATACAGAAAAGCTTTTTTTTTAATTTTAACTACAGTGTTTGGATGAACACAATTTCCAATACATTTTGTGGCAGTTGAACAGACAATATTGTGAATCTCACGGCACAGTCATCAAAATAATATGATACTGTACATGTCTCATATCTGTTTTCAGAGAAAGCAGTATTAGTCCTACCTCGGCTGGGTGTCAGGTTCCTTGATGACAGCTTCAGCTAGATTGTGAATGGGATGCTACACCTCAGAACTGTGAGGCAGATGCCCAGAGTACTGAGCCAGTATGGTTCTGAAAATGTTGCACAGCGTACTTTTTTCAGTTGGGTTATCAATAACCAAATTTCAAGTGTCCACATTTTCCATTTTCAAGTCTATGGAAACACGACAGAGGAAATTATAATGTACCAACAGCTACAGAAAATTTATAAGGAGAAAACTTTTCGCATAAAAATTTTTCTGACAATACTGGGGAAATTCAGGCAAAACACTCTTTGCACCTCCAAAAAAGTGTCTGCTCTTACACCTATGCATGATATTATGTCTCCAATACTCTTTTTTTGAATAAGAGCTGATGATGTCTCCAATACTCTTCTTTTTGAATAAGAGCTGATGATGCCTACATTGTAGGTGAAATACATACTCTGTAAGATCTTAAAGTATCTGTTCTTTGCTGAGAAAGGACCTCTTTCCATAGACAGTCTCCAATACAGCTTGTTTACTGGCTATTGCTGCAAAAGTTTTGTGTAAAGTGTTTTACCGGCATAAGGCTGTTAGACACTTTTAACCCTGCTCAGGTAACCTCTAAACACAAACACCGTTGTTGTCCTTGCCCAAAATGGGCAGATTTTGTTTATTCGCTTATACTGGACTAACTGCTAGGTATAGACGAGCGCGCTGATTTTTGTACAACTTAACAAGTCTTCTCAAGCTCATCCGATCAGAAAAAAACAACGTGGTGATTTTGGAAAATTTTTTATGTGATGAAGAACAAAAGCAATTTTCCAAGCAAAAACGTGGGAAGTGCTCTTAACAGTTGAACGAAAAAGTAAAGAAGAATCGAAAAATTCCGCCAGTAGACGTCATTGGTGGTCAGTTTAAGGTTTAAACAGAACCTCATTTCAAGCTTGTGGTTCTATTTGCAATGAAAGTAAATTAGGTTGAGGCATGAAGTTTTTCTATTTTCATTGCAATTTTCAGCCACATTAATCAACCTTGCCCAAAATGTGCAAATTTTTACGAAAATTTGGTGCATAAGGTAACCGTGCCCAAAATGGGCAAATGCTTCACGACAATTGTTGGGCAATCAGATTTATCGCGGCACTGCTATTGACTTTCATGTCTCACATACGGCCAGTCCCGTCGCCATAGGGGAGATTTTGTGGGCTAAGCCCACCCCAACAGCGCACGAAGCCCCTCCAAACTGAAATATGAAAACTACAAATTAGTGGAATTTTGTCAATTTGTACAATGCCAAGGCATTAACAGGGAAACAAGAAACTCACTCTAACCATAACGTTGGGTGATTTTCACCCCAAACTCACACTAACCACAACGCGGGGTGATTTTCAACCGAACTCACACTAACCATAACGTAGGTGTCACCTAAACTCACACTAACGATAACGTCGGGAGATTTTCACCCGAACTCACAATCAACTACAACGTCGGGTGATTTTCACCTAGGGACCACGTGGCCACCACTCCTGTCTGGGTGAAAATCACCCGGGGTTAGTATTCCAGGGGTGTGAGTAATCTTTGCAGAAAACTTGAAAGTGATCAATGGAGACAAGCGTTCCCATCGTTGGCAGTTGGCACGTGAACCTCGTTTTGCCCTGTTTTGATGGTGGACACAGGTTCCACAGCGTAGTCTGGTCTCAAAGTTCATGTCCTCAATAAAATACTTTGGTCTTTTACCACATGTGCACATACAACAAGGAGCAAGCCTTTTTTGGCTCATCCAGAGTTCTGGAAACTTCACTTAGGTAAAGAAGAGCACAAAGTTCACCATGTCCTCAATAAAATGCTTTGACCTTTCACCACAAGTGCACACGGTGCAGGCCCTTTCTGGTTCCAATTTCTTTCCTCTGACGGACGTCTGAATGAATTGTTCATGTTTAGAAACTGGTTAAAATTTGAAAACTGGGAACAAGTCACAAAAATCACAAAATATTTGATTGCTCTATCTATGACCAAAACGAATAATTAAACTTCGTGCAACTCTATAAATGTCGAAATTATTTAGATTGGCCGAAGATTCTTTCACTTTTTGTTTTCTGAAATGTTTGCTACTGCTAGAATTTCATCTTTGCAAATCTTCACCACACAAAACACATAAATCGTGAGATTCTTTTCAGTGCAGGAAGGCGATCCATTTGACAAGCTGTTTCAAATGTCGTCTCTCATATGCACAGAGTTTACATCACACAGGAATTCTCTTGGCACACCATACTTTTTACTGCGAATACCCCCTAAAAGAGCAATATGCGACAAACAACCGTTTGTATACAACTGGTACAAGCTAAAACTCACAGAGATCATTTAAATGTTGGACGGATAAAATAGGGTTTCGGTGAATTGGTTTGTAGTGAGAACTCTGAGTGGCCTGCGCTCATATGTATCGGCGACAGAATGAAAGTCATCCTGCAAGCCGTGTACTTGCTGGATTTTCAAAATTCATTTGCTGTTACAC
>JGI24159J19872_10000367_pt1 | contig 38012 bp, 22 predicted proteins | sample Ectturendosymbi4_FD_19872 | JGI IMG/M metagenome (IMG submission 19872) | reverse complement strand
AAAAAATGAAACTACCAGCAAATACTGAACTAAACAAACTGCTCAGGGACAGCTAAAGTAGCTAAATAGACAAGCAGTATAAAACAGTAATGTCAGCTGACTCTGAAACGTGTTGAACTCTAGAACGTTTTTGTCACAACAGTCAGTGCACTCAAACCTAGTGTTCCGTATGTGCTCGTTTGTTTTCATTCCAAACTGGCTTTAATCATCGCAATAAAGTAGTGGTTTTCAACCTTTTTTGTACCGCAACCCAGAATAGCAACCCGTTATATCCTAACGACCCCTATCCACGACTTTCGCCGTCCGATGGCAACGAACGTGATTAAGACCTTGGTTTGCTTGCGACTTGCTTGCGTGCTTGCGACGTTTCAGAAAACGCTCGCAAGGTTCGTTGCGATCGGACGGCGAAAGTCGTGGATAGCAGTCGTTAGGATATAGTCAATGACTCGAATCGACTAGATTCGAGTCACGTTGAGAAACGATGGTGACTCGACTCAACTCGAGTCACGTTTTTTTATCGAATGACTCGACTCGAGTCACGTTTTTTTATCGAATGACTCGACTCGAGTCACGTTTTTTTATCGAATGACTCGACTCGAGTCAGAGTCATTTTACAAAATCTCCAAACATGTCATTGACAAACCTAGTTTCTTTGCACAAAAAGAAATGAGATTTTTTGCTTCAGGGATGATCAATACTGGCTGAAATTTTCTGTTTTGACCGTGTCTCCTAGTGGTGTTATAGTACATTTTAAGTATCAAGTGTTCCACCTAACACGATGTAGAGCTGAGACTGCTTTTCACTGAGGGGCCAGCAGTGCACAGTAGGCCTCGCGACGGATTTGAGAAACTCCACTGAACAATCGCGACGGATTTGAAAAACTCAACTGAACCAAACTTGTCAGTAGTAATCTGCAGTCCCAAAACTGAACCAAAAGTTGCGAAGAAGTTCAAAACAATTTTATCAAATCAAATCCAAATCTGATTAAGTAGAAATTATAAAATCCAAATCCATCAAAATACTAGAATGCGGCAAGATTTAAATCCATGCCCATACTCATCTCTGGTCATATTTTGGGCATGTGAAAGACAAGGAAGTATGTTTACTCTCGTCGCCGCGAGGGGGCTATGGTGGGATTAGCCCTCCCAAACAAAGCTCCAAGCCCCCCAAATTGAAATATGAAATACTACAAATCAGTGGATTTTTTGTCTAATTTTTGAATTTCAAGCCCCCTGCACAAAAGTAAAACCCCCTCTATTGAAGACTTTCTGGCGACGGTTCTGAGCATATTTCTTGCAGCAAGGTTGGACTAGACTGGTGGAAATGACTGAGAGTGAAGGACAGAAGGAAAATGGAAACAGCTTTCACAAAAAACTTAGATCTAAATAACCTGGAATCAAACGTGCTGAAACAACATTGGGCGTCATTTTGTAGCTTGTTGGATGCCAGTTTGTAACTCGTTGGGCGGCATTTTGTAGCTCATTGGGCGCTATTTTGTAGCAAAAAAAGACATGGCAAAAATGCAAAATTTCTTTTGACTCGACATTGACTCGAGGTTACAAACTAATGACTCGAAATGACTCGACAGTTCTTGTGACTCGACACTGACTCAACCCAACCAAGTCATGACTCAACTCGAAAAAAATTTAGACGACTCTGCCTTGACTCTGATTCGAAGGGCTTGTGACTCTGACTCGACAAATATGACTCGGCGACATCACTTCTTTTTACTCACTACCTTCTTGCAAGCGGATGATTTCAAGACTCTACAATCACCATCTTAGAGCTTCGTGTTAAATTTGTTTGGAAATAAGGCACACACGATCCTATGTAAGGCAACCGCATTTTAGGCATCAATTAAGTGGGCAGAAGGTGGATTAAAAGAGACTAGAAAAGCAAAAACAGGTTTTGCACATAAATTGCAGCCGGTTCAGTTGAAATTAGGCCCTCAAAAGAACTCGGAAATGAAATTATAAAAACCTACAGCTTGGAAGAGGTTTGAAGCTACAAAGTAAGGATCTTGCATCATCGCTGTGAAACAAATCACAAAACTTTTCCTATGATCGTCCATTTAGGTCAAACTCGGAGAACGCACAAACTGAGTGAGTTAAAATTGCCACTCAGTGACTGCAGACGTCGAAATTTTTCGGTATGGAAACTGATATAACGACTGAAGTCAATGAAATCGAAGCATCGTCTTGTTTTTACAGGCTAACACCTGAAGGAACTAATTCGAACAGCTTTGACGCCTTATCAAACACATTTCAAACATTTTAAAGTCGAGATCGTAACTCACATGATGGCCACGTGACGTTAGAGCTTGTTCGATATAATCTTCAACGTATGCGTGAATACATATTTATAACTGTTTTCGCGCGTTGCCGCTCCCGAAAATCTGACTTTAATCGTATGTGGCTCTAACATGAAGCAGGTTTGGCCATCCCTGATACAAGCGATGATTGTAATACCAGTTGACTTGAGAATATTTTCTCTCTCGGCACAGTAAAGTTGACAACAATGCTCAGGCTCACCGCCTTGTTTTTTCAGGTTCTTTTGTGCTGAAGTCTTGTATAACTTTGAGGATGCGAGCCTCGACCAAATGTGAATAGCATACTCAGACGAATTGCAAGGTCCGCTGCGATTACTTAAAGAATAATATTGCAGCTTTCGGTTCCTCAAAAATTAAGGAAGGTCTGCTTGGTCAGATAGATATAACATTTTAACTTGTGCATTCAGGCGCTTCGTAAAATTTCACATGTGTAAATCCGTTTAACTGTAAGAGTTACATCTTGTTCAATCACCAAGACTACCTAGCGTGGAACATGTTTGGCCAATCTCACAAAATGATATTTGAAAGAACAGCAGTTGGTAAGCAAAGTCTGCTTCAGAGTTCTCTGCTGCATGTTGTTGTAGATTGTCGTTTTATATGTGTGGAACACAGCCGTACTGCAGAGTTTATCTAGTTCAGATGTAACCAGACGTAGGCAATGGCAGATTCACGATTTTGGTTTCCAAACAAACATTGTGGTTATACTTGCTGTCAGTCAGTAGCGTCGACGAGCAATTTCGTTTTGTCTCTGTTCTTGTCAAAGTTGAGAGACAAACATTTTCCACACCTTCTAGTATGGTTAACAGTTAACGAAAACATGAAGACATTCAAGGATTTCGTGTTTTTCGTAATGACGTGTTTGGTGTTAAAGCAAAATTTGGGTTCGCAAAGCAGGGAATGGCCTTTTCTGCTTTTTACTTTTGTTGTTGAAAAGTCACAAAATTTTGAGGTATTCGGCAGGGCCCCAACTTTCATCTCTCCTCAGAAAAAATCCTGGCAACGCCCAGTTCCGTCGCTACGGGGGGGCTTTGGTGGGCTTAGCACGTCCAAACAAAGCTCCAAGTCCCCCCAAGTGGAAATATGAAACACTATAAGTTAGTTGAATTTTTGTCAAATTTGAATGTCAAGTCCCCCCTGCACGAATGTAAAATCCCCCGCACCAACGTAAAGCCCCCTTATTGACGACTTTCTAGTGACGTTTCTGGCAACGCCACTGGCTGTTTTCGACTTGGAACTCGCTTTGGATTAGCAATTAGGAAGGCTATGGCAACGGTTGCAACCTTGGGTCATACTTTAGGTTGTGTGCAGCGGTGAAACACGAAATGCGTAGAAGACAATTGCATCTATTTGCTTGAAGAAAACAAAAAACTTAAGCTTGACGTTAAGTATACTGAGGAGTGGCTTTCAAGCAGTTGAACCAGATGTGTAAGTAACAATGGATTTAAAATTACTCCACGATCATAGCTCTGTTACGAAGCGCATTGGCAGCATTTCAAAAACCGCTCATAGAGAATTAAATCAAATAATTTTTTACGAAGACAAAAGCTTCTTTGCCACCAAGCTGATTTGCCGTGCTGAAAACATGAACTACACATCGAAAGTAAGCTGCACACGGTCCTATGAGATTCGCTAGCATTGCTGGTTTTCTTAGCAAGTTGACCAGCTGGGTAGAAAGTGGTTCACGCACTGGGCAGAAACCAGAAAAAAATGATTGGAACGAAGCCAGGCTCGCAACCAGGGGTTGGGCAACCGGGCAATTGCCCCCCACCCCGAAAAATTCAAAATCATGTTTACTTGTTTAGCACAACAACAAGTTACAACCATTTTGCCCTGCCCATAAAATAGTGCAACAACAAGTTTATTGCCCTACATTTTGCCCCACGCGAAAATATCAGCTGGTTATATGTTTTTGCTCGAACGAAGCTGTATGTTTTGCTAGTGGTGACAGCACAATTACAGTAGGAGACGAAGCAATGGTGATTTTGAACCTGCATCGTCAAAAACTGGAAAGTGCTCAGCATATAAAGAATGATACATACCGAACGACTAGGATAAAAAATTTCGTTACACCACATTTTGTTTCCTTTGCTTTTGCTTCCGAAAACAATCGCGTTCGTTTGATAGTTTGATCAGAAAATGATTTACAAAAATTGAAACGTCTACACAATCACTTTGCACTCAACATCTGGTTGGAGAGTTTTAAAGAAATTTTATTTTGTGTTTGAAAAAATGGACGAATCAAGCTGTTAGAGATATCGTTTCCTGGATCTTTTTTGCCGGCCAGGTTGCGTTATTAAAAATTTTAAACGAGGCCTTCCTTTATTAGCGGTATGGTGGTAGTTGAGTTTAGAAAATGCATATGCTTACCTGAAGTTAAAGATGATGTTTGGTAGTTCACAATGTGACAATTGCGAACTGTTCATAGAAATTACTGTCTGCGTAACAAAGTCCAATAATGTTCTACTCATATATGGATCACAAATGCCTTAAGGTCGCATGCAGCGCGCCGATTTTCAACGCCGTGAATGGAGAGGCATGTGAATTTTGCAGTGCGGTTTACAGTAAACCTGTACTTTTGAAATACTGTGTATATTACACGAAAATGACTACATAACAGTTTGATGTAAAAGCAAACATTTACAGACATGTTTCTTGAGCTGTCAAACTATTGATACAGACTGTACAAAAAGTGAAAAACGATGGCCGTTTAACAAAACTTGCACTTTATATGTTTTCTAGCATTTTACTGTATATTCGCACAGATAACGAACTGCCTGCGAATAAAACTTAACACTGCCCGACACATAGCAGTATTTCGCATGAGGTTGTACATGTCAGTATGTAGTTATTGTAGTACACATTTTCGTTTGGCTCTTTATCTTTTATTTAAAAGGGATGCAGTTCTATATAACATATGTACAGCTACAGAAGTAAATCCGAAAAATGTAACTTCCTTGTACGCGATATTAGTCTTCTACGTTATAAAAGAAAGTTTTAAAACGAGAATGCGAATGATTTGCATGACCTCCTATATCTCACTTGTAAACCATTTTGCGTCAGTTCATGAAAAGATACGGTAAGTTCTTATTGGTTCTAAAACCATCATAGCACAAAAATATTTCAAGGCTTAGATCAGTGACGTGATAGTGAGAGATTGAAATGTCGTATGTGTTTTATTAACAAAAGTTCTAACTTATAAAGCTTTTGTTCGATAAGTAACTTTTTCATTAGCACTAGCGAAAGCGCTAAAGCAAACAAGCTTGCTATGTTGTTTCACTACGTGGAAATTACGATTTTTCTTTTTGTTTGCTAGAGGTGGATGCTAATTTTGCCAGATGGGTGTGAATACCGACTGAATGACAGTCTGGTAAATAGGTATAGCGTAACAATTCAAACCATGTTAGTGAAGTTTCTGGATTTTGTTTATGACTGCTAGCCTTGCCTTTGAAATTACAGTCTCAATGCCATGAGTATCCACAGTAGTTTGTGTGTGACGAACCACGATCTTAAGTTAACGGAGAGTAGGTTACAGGCTACTTGGAAAATTTTCACAAGATCTCAAACGCTTGTGACAGACAGATCACTTCTGCATCAACCCACATTCTTGTTGTCGATACCGAAGCGCTTCTTCAAATGTGCATCGGGCAAAAATACATCGTGATTAAGGCAAAAGATAACCTACCTTTACATTTTCGGCTTACGCTCCTTCACGCTTGAGCAGTATCGTGATACCAGATTCTTCCATACCAAACTAACGCGAATACAATGGGTTAAGAACAATGCAATCGTCAATGAAAGGTTTTGGATCGTCAAGCCACGACGATTGTATAGCGTTGAGTGACAATAGCCAGGTGGGCACAGTGCACACTGACCTGCACGGAGGTTCTCAAGTAGTTTTATTTGGAGAGTAGGCGTAAAGAAAAAAATAATCTTTTTCACAGACACAGTATTGCAGTGTTGGCAAAGGTGCTAGTTTTTTTCTCCTCAAGCTTCTGCATTCAAAAGAAAAAGTTACTCTGTTATGCTTGCTTAGCGTGCCAGACAATACATAGCCGGGAAGTTTTTTTGACAGTGCAGTGGAATGATCCAGGCATAAAAGTTTCCGATAACGTTTCTACAGAATGCTTCTGTTTGGGGTTATCTTCGTCACAGATAACCATCCACTGCAGGGTAGACAACTACTCATAATGGCAGAGGTAGGGCACGTGCTTTCCGATGTTGGTCGGCTAGTAAAAGTATTTGGTAACCTTGCTGTTCTAGCAAAACGTTTTGCTTGTAGGTACATATAACCTGGAGTGTATATTCAGATGCGTTTTTATTGCACAGAGGTCATGTTTTTTTTGAACGTTGTCTACACACTTAGTTTCAAACTGCTGAAACTAACATAAAAGTGCATAAAAAGACTTGTTTAAATGTATAAATGACATGACTATAAACTGTGCATATCATTTAAGTAGGAGATGTAGTAAGTACTCATTCCATTACTCTGAAAAACGTTTATAAACAAACCATTATCATTATTCGTTGAAGTTCTGCCACACAAACACGCATAAAGCGCCCTTCTTGACACGGCCCTGCTCAGGAATTGTACAGAATACAGCTTTTTGCTATTAGGATTTAGTGCAAAATCAAACAAGTTCGTTTACAACAATTTGACTGGAGTTTTAAGAGCGCCATCGCTTTGGCGTGAGCGCCGATAGACAAATTGTCTTTATAACGTGAAGTAAAACTGAAAAAGGTTGAAACAAAAAAGTGAAATTAAAAGCTCTGGGTTTGCTGTAATTTCTCGAGGAATCAGTAAATCAAGTGTATGCTTATTCAACGACAGAAACCTTATTTCTTGTTTTCGCAACTGGTGGCTGGAAAACACATGTGTCTATTGTTTGTGAAGATTAGTTTTTTAAGTTTGCCATTGTGTTTTTTGGCATTTAGAAGTAATCTGATCCCACACAATTCTTTCCCAATTGCGCAGTTAAAGTTGCAGTGATTGCAATAGAGGTCTTGCACATTAAAACATCTTTTTGAGGGTTTCAAAATGACACTAAAAGAGTAATCAAACATCTCTTCTGCTACTGCAAATATCACAATTCTTTTCCACAGCTTACTGTTCCCTAAATGAAAAACTCGTATTGACGCGCCCAAGTAAAAATGTGATGCTTAAACGTTGCTTGCACCTGAAATGTCGTAATTAACTTTATAGGAAGAAGGAAAACCTTGTATAAAATTGGAGGGTAATTGTGTTTCAGTTTTTGTTACGCTGAAAACATTTCAAAAATGTGACTTTTTTTGCCAACTCAAGTTTGATAAACTTTACCTGGGTTGCAAGGATTAGCAGGCGAGCAGTTTACCTCAAAATACCTTACAATGCTATTTTTCTTTGAAACACCGATAGACTTTGATCTTTTGTTGCTTTATCATTTCGTGGTGCAGATGCAAATGTATCACTTTCTTAAGATGCCAAAAAAATACATTGCATCAAGCCTTTTCTCATGCGTTATTCACAAACCCTAAAAATACAGTATATGTAGGGTGTTTTAAAAACTTCAGTTTGCTTGATGTAAACTTAGATAACGTAAATTCATCCGCTCATTCAGTGAGATGTACTTTTTTTGTCGGGCACTCGGTTCTTATAATTGTTCTCACGTGAGGCGAAATAAGCTTTTTATAATGGATCGCAACGATGCAACAGCAACTTAAAAGATCAAAGCCTTTTCACTGAAGTCCAACTGCGTACAGCTCAAGTTATTCTTTTGATATGAAAGTTTTGGAATATTTTGAGGATGGTTCTCCAGCTACATTGAAAATGAAATAGTTCATTTAAAACGGCAGAATCTTTGAAAACTTGTAAGTACATTGTGGTTTGTGGTCTGGCAATGTTTTTTTCAGACACACAGCGTCTAGGAATGTGCCTCTAAAAACTAGGTTAAAGACGTTGCTTGCTCTATTTCCGAACAAAAAAACTTGTGACCCAAACGTATAGCTTGTGATCAGTGATTGCGGAGGCACTTTTATATGTGATAAAGTGCAAATGTGGACACTCAAGAAAATAATAAGCAAGAAACGTTTACGTAGAGGGAAACTATGGTGGACTGTGTACGTTGCCTGCGATACAGACTGGAACAAAAGTAGAGAGATTCATTTTTACAATAACGAAAAAAGCAGAGAAGAAATGTCGCAGAACCAACAAGTACAGATTTGTTGTCGTCAAGGAACTCACAAAATAGCCTATAACGTCTCACAAACCATTAATTTAAACGCCATCCGAAACATCGCTTGCTCTAGGGAAGAGATTTGACTTAGGCATCATAATGCCAGGTGTTTCTTTAAACTTTTAATTACTAGGTATATTCTTTTTGCCTTTTTGCGGTAGACAGAATATTGGCTTTCAGCCATACCTACTTTTCCGCGATAAATATCCTTTCAAGTTTAAATGTCTTTTCAGCTAACTTTATTTGAGAAATTTGGCTGTCAAGTGGTCAAGATGGTATATTCACGTGCTGCCGTTCGAAGGTTTGTGAGGATTTACTAAGTTCAACTTCTAGCAAAAAGAGCGCAAGTTCTGAGAACAACCAAATTTTAAGCCAACAGACTTAAGAGCTATTAACCGTAGTGTTACGCTAAAGTTTGTGCATGCGCTACGGCTAATGCTTCCATAAAGATGAACCCGATGGACAGCGGACGAGCAAGCTCAGAGAGCGAAGCATCAGTTTTAAGTGCTGGTAATGATGAAAGTTCAATCGGAAGCGATGCTTCTTTGCGAATGCTACCTAACACGCCATCTTCGGAATATGGAAGTATGCGAGATGAACAGCTGGTTACAGATGGACATGAAGTCGGAAGAGATATTCCTGCATGGGCTGTTAAGACTTGGAAAGACTTTCACGCTGGAAAGTATCCACCTGTTTTTTCTGAGAATGGTTTCGGAGATTTTGCCGTTCCAACAGTGAACATCCCTACTTCCAAATCCGCTGAAAGAAAACGAAGAAAAAAGAGTGCCATCTCACCAATTTCAGGGAGTGAGAGGAATTCAGAGAAAAAATCGTCTGGCTCGGCTGGTAACTAAATCTACACTAAAGTTGATGTTTGTTTCATAATTGGGGAAGAAAATCAGCTGCACGAATTAGACAACCCTGGGTTTCATGAGCAAACAGCACCTGTCAATTGTAAAGTTGAATAAAATGTTAACTTCAGATCTTATTCAATCTTTTTTCAGCGTGCCTTCTAGCAGTTCTATCTGATGATCTTGCTTGTTCAAGTGAGACCTAAAAATGGGTAAATTGAGCTGATAGGTTTTACACATTACAAAATGATCTTTGTTAAGAAACACTGAACACACTGTTGAAACACATTTAGAAAACTAGTTAAATTATTCATTCCACAATTAAAAAAGAAATAAAAAAAAATTGATCAAGGTCTTTTGTGAGACGCTTGCTGATAATCATTAACAGTTGGTCGGCGGGGTCAAGCTCATGACTCATTTGAATTGGCAATGCACTGATGGTGATAACAGGAGTTATCGAAACGTTTGCAATATGTCGTTTGCATCTGAAAAAACAGACTAAAAACCGCTTTGCAAGCAAGTAATCTTCATATGTACACTTGGTGAATTTAAGAGATTTTATGCATGTCTAACTTAGTTTGTAAATTGTTCAGAAAAGTATCAAAGTAAGTGAAGTAAAAAGCAATTAGTATTTTTGTTGGCATTACTTTATCGGAAGTATTAATAACGAAAGTTTTCAAAAGAATCTCGCAAAGGAGAAATTCGCCCATAGAAAACTTTGAAACGGTAATTTGTTGGAAGCACAAAGCTTCATGAATTGAAAATATCTTTGTTTCCCAAGTTGTTGTTATTCATAGGGTCTTGTTGTTAACCTTTTATTGCATCGTTTGAGTTATGCTTCCGTGAGACTCAAACCTCTGCATTACCTCTGTAATCAATGCCATTTTGAAGAATGTTTCCATCAGAATGCTCAAATGTTCAATGTGCAGGTTACTTTTTGTAAATTATTTTGTACTTGCACCCCTTATCAAAATCAGCACATTTCCATGTTTGTTCCTCATTTCAGGAAAAACTGAAGTTCTTTAAATTTGTGTTGATTAATTTCAGTGAGGACAGGAAGTGATATCATAGTTTGCGATAAAACGCAGTAATTTACTTTATTTCTGTTGTGACGTAATGTTAAACGTAGACAAGAGCCGCTGGGTTGCTGAGATGGATTCAAAGGAATGTTATGGTCAGTGTACGAGCATAAGATTACGATTCGTCTTCTTCATCTTTTGAGCGAGTTCTTCAAACCACTCCTTGGCCGCACTAGATCTCGGGGCAGGTGTTGAGCAGCCATTCGATTGTCTCATCGTCCAGAACCGTCAGGCCGTGCAGTCATGAGGAGGTTGTTGGATTGGACATTGGAGGACAACATGGTCGACAGTTTGTTCTTCTGCGCCACATTCACAGACTGCAGAGGAGGCCATACCCCATTAGTATAGGCAGGAGCGGAAACGCCCGACACCGGTGGCGATTAAACCGGACTGACTGACTGTTCTTGGGTAGGTCATTCCGGGGTGGGTGCCGGTGTCGGGGATGAAAATACGGAGTCTTGTAGGTTGTCCGCCCACTCCGCATTCTATTGGTGATCCGCCCAGTGCGCCACACGTATGTTGTCAGATAAACTGATGAGTCGTTGTGCGGTATGTAGAAATGGGTGTCTCGATTTGATAAACTGATGAGTCGTTGTGCGGTAGGTAGAAATGGGTGTCTCGATTTGAGGCGCCGTGCGTTTGCACTCAATGGACGGGTGAGCGCTGAGTGGAGCAGATGTCCAAGGCTCCATAGCACGGCTGTCTGCTTGGTGTAGGACGCAGGCATCCAGTCACAATTCGCAAAGCGTCGTTGATGGCGGGGTCGATCAGGCGAGTATGAGCACTGCAGTTCCATGCAGGAGCGCAAAACTCTGCGGTTAAACGCACCAAGGCTAGGGTAGCTGTTCGCAGCGTTGTAGTTCCAGCACCCCAACCGGAGCAGGCAAGCAGCCTCAAGGGCGCGACGCGTGATGTCAGCTTCTTGCGAAGTGACTCAAGGTGTCGGCGATACGTGAGCGACCAGTCCAACGTTACTCCGAGGTATTTAGGCTCGTGGCAGAAGGGCAGGGTTTCTTTTCTGAAGTTGACTTTAAGCTCACGTTTAGCTTCCTTGTTGTTAAGGTTGAAGACTGCCGACACCGTTTTTGTAGTGCTCAGTTTTAGCTTCCAGGTCTGGAGGTATTCATTTACGGTTACCATGTCCTTGTTAAGCACCCCTTGCACTGCCTGCCAACCTCCATAAGCATGCATGAATCTGCATGATTGCTAGATCTTCAGCATATGCATACTTTCTGGAGATGGTGGTTGGCAGGTCGGAGATGTATATGCTGAAGAGAAGGNGTGCCAGGACAGATATCTGTGGGACGCCGTTCTTGAGGTGGCGTAATCTGCGCCTTTTGTCATTTCTCATGGTGGTGAAACTATGATTGCCAACCATCTCCATGATCATACGGGCCATGTGTCTATCAGGTAGCATAGTAGCAATCGCAGCAGTTTGCAGGTAAGGCCGCGATGCCATTCAATGTCTGAGGTCGACAAACACAGCTTCCGGCCTCCTTACCGAAAAGCTATCCTCGATGTCCTATGTCAGCAGGGTGACCTGGTTTACGGTCGACCCCCCATGTCGAAATCCCGCCTGCTCCTGTGGGAGCAATGGGTCGATGGTTGGTAGCTCGTTGGGTACCCCAGTGACTTTTCTAGTTTAGGGATGGCAACTATAAGTTCTCTTCTCCAGATTTTTGAATTTTTGAGTTGGCGCATGCAGGAAGAGAGAGGAAATCGCAAAACCAAGACTTGAGAGCCGACCCGGCGTGGAGTATAAACTCCGGGAAGATGGAATCCAACCCCGGAGACTTTCCCAAATTCCTCTGGCCTAAAAGGGTCAGAGATACTGTGACCCTCTGGTGTTTGAATCTTCCATAGGTCGGACAGCTTCTTGTTGATAATCCTGGAAGACTCGCGGTCTCCGGTCCTCTTTACCCCATTCTTCACAAGTTGCGAGGCGATAGAGTTTGCCGAGACGGGACACTAGCTAGAGGAGCGTCCAGACCTGCCAGTGAGTTTGTTGATGGTGCTCTACACCTTGCGGTTAGAGTGCGAAAAGTTGATGGAACTGAAAGCTTCTTCCCATCGCTCCTGCTTCTTCTGTTCTAGCCATAAAAGCAGGGATGAAGCGGGTCTACCAGAGTCAGTCCCCACTGGGGCTCGGATGAAGGAGCGATAGAAGGTCTCGCACACTTCTTTGCCCCAGCATGGCACATAGTTCTTGCGACGGCCACGTAGGACGCATTGTTTGACAGCGGATATCAGGCTCTCACAAAAATCCTGATATGCCTTCTCGATCTTTGTTGTGTCCGGAGGTGACAACCTCTCAACGGATTCACCTGTATGAAGGCAAAAGCGCTTCCAGTCAGCCTTGCGAAAGTTCCAACGCTTTATCGGATCGCTGTGGGAAGGAACCTAGAGTCTCGGTAGCGTTACGAGGGAGGTCCGATGTTGTGACCGCGGGAGCTTTCCTGGAAAACATCTGTCCGGCAGTCGGCTGTCCTGGTCAAAACTCGCGAAGGCCTGGTCCGGGATGGTGCCGACGTTCAATGGGTGAGAGGAGAAACTGGCCGCTTCCTTTGGGTCAAACAACAGTCTAAGGTTGTTGGATGTTGCCCTGGAGTCCTCTCACCGTCGGGATGTTTTGTTGTAACCCTAGTTGACATGTTGGCAATTGCAGTCGCCAACATGCAGAATGGGATGTGGGAACGTCAGGATGGCCGTTGGTGTGAATCGCGAGAGTGGAGGCTTGTAGACGCTAATGATCTTATATCCTGCGACTACACACAACCACTCAGTCTCTGATTGCTCTGGAGACTGATCGACCTGTGACCATTCCAACCACTCGTGAACAAATGTGGCAAGGCCGTGCTTCCTGCACAGGACTGATAAGTTGGGAATCACTCGCTTGTATGCAAATGTGCTGTGGGTCTCCTGTAGGACGATGATGAATGCTTTGTTATAGGCTTGCTGCTCAACAACGGTGATCTTGTTTGCAGTGAGCCCATTGACGTACAGCTGTAATATGCTGGGTCTTGGGTCGCGCTTTGAGAAGGGCGTATTCCTTTCCTACCCAACCCACACTGAACACATCCAGCATGGGTAGCAGTGGTTGCTCGCTCTTTGAGAAGGGCGTATTCCTTTCTTACCCAACCCACGTTGAACACATCCAGCATGGGTAGCAGTGGTTGCTCTCGAAGCGACAGATTTAGTAAGCATTTCAATGAATGCCGGAACAGGGAGGGCCACGTGAAGGCATCTGTCATCCTCCCCTAGATAATGATATAAGATTATGATATGAAAGCGGCAAAAGAAATGAAAAAAGTGTGCTGCAAATGAAAAAAGTGTGCTGCAGGGTTTGCTTTTTATACTTTTGAAGTTTAGACAGGCATTAATTCTTACATAGAAATGAAATGCTGCCAAGATTTGTTTGGAAGTAGTAATTTTGAATTGATACAGCAATTCATTGGCAAGCAATCTTCGCAAAGCTTTATTTACAGCTTTTTTCCGGTCTCTGGAGAAAATTAGAAAAATGCATAACTATCAAAGCCAAGGCGGAGAATTCAAAAATTCCTCCAGCCATATCGAAAACTTGTAGATAACATCCTCTAACTGAAAAAAAACACCCTATTCTCAAACGCAAGAAAAAAACGCTAAGTGAAAATGTAATAAAAACCACTACTTGTAAACATAAATCTGTACTTTGTTTGGTTCAACATGATTATTTTTCCGAATCTTTCTACGAAGGACAAACTCCTAACCGCTTGGTGCGCGCAGCAATCGCTTTCACTACAAGCAGTTCTTCCTTACACGTTTGCTCTCACAGTCGCAATTGTTTTCGAACAGGGGTGGGCGGCCAAAACCGCTCTATGTATGCGCCGCATGTCGTAAAACTCAAGTTGCACAGAGCCGCAACATAAAATCTAAAAACATGAATTTATTTGCAATCTACGCTTCTGTGACATAATAACTATTTTTTGAACGACTTGCAAAAGTAATACTGTATGGCACGCTAGCTACCACAGTATTACTTTACAATATTTCCACATTATTCAAAAAAATAAACAAATACATAATTTTTCGGAAAGCTCAAAGAGCCGCATGCGGCGCGTTGTAGAACAACGATGTAAACGAGTGACAATACCTGGAAACTTATGGTACCATGTAGCAGAGCATTGGCTGAAAGCACCTGTGCAGTACCATTAATTTTCAGTGAAGTATCTACATCATTTTTACAAGACGCAATAATTGAAGTCACTTTTTCTTAAAAAATGTGATGCTCCTTTGTGCTGTGAAAGATTGCAGTATCATTGTACATTGCTTACTTTGCACAATGATGTGATTAACGAGACAACATTTCAGACTTACAAAAAACAGAAAGCAAAAGTGTGAAATCTCGTTACATTTGACATATTGTTGAATGGCTCAGTAAATTTATTGTTTGCATTTTTTTCGACGTATGGACCAAATTTTTCTGCAGCTTCGGTTTAGCAACGCAGTAACTTTGTCTCATAAATTCTGTTAGACTGACATGCGATCCGACATGCTCAGTCTCGCAAGCTTGTTACGTACACTCCAAAGCACATTCTTCCTACAATAATTGCCAAATATTGGTGTGAGCGTTGAACTGCAAACAAGTGTGCGTTCGGCAAACACTGCACTTCAGCGACCAAAAACTTGTTGCGTGCAAGGTCCTGATGATGGCATCATCTGGCAAAAAAATTACTAAGGCGTGGCAGAGAGGAAAGGCAGACTATCAAAACGTTACTGTGCGCTGTGCCTTTCGCAATCGTTTATCTCGCTAGAAGTCGTTACATCAGCAAGAAGAGAAGAAACTGGTGAATAAGAAGCTGGGGTTGAGCTTAGTTGTTTTGGTATGATTTGTTCGTTCGAATGAAACTTTGCTGTTTCAGATAACAGTTTTTAACTTGATTTAACTTGTGGAAGTTTGCTATTTTCAAAAAAAGTTTGGAGGTTTTTGGAAGAAGTGCACTTTTTGGAGGATGTAGTAATGCCACAACACGACACAGCTGTTTCCAAAAGTTGTATTTTTATGCCACAGTGGTAAATGTGCTTCCAAAACGACATCTTTGTGTTCCAAACAAAACCATAAATATTCAGTGACGTTGGTAAACAATGTATCACCTTTCGTGATCACGTATCACAAAAAAACAGTTAAAAATTTGAATCTAATGATCAACCGATCGATGTATCCAAATGAAACCTCAGTTGCTTTCTTCTGTCAACAACGAATGATGGTGAAAGCCCTGAAGTATTTTTGCAACAAACCAGAGAAAATACTTAGATTAAAAGCCAAGTTGGTTTGTTAAAAGCTTTCACAATGACGTTTGTAAATTTGCTGTTTAAATGAAAGAGGCTTTGTATGAGAAATGTAAAAGCAGTGTGAATCTATTTTGACTGCATTGCCACAGCCTTGGTTTACATCAGTGGTGGTCAACGTTTTGCGCAACGTACGCCAACTTTTTCAAACGCGAGTACCGATACACCATACCATCGGCTATTTCTTGTAACGATGTTATTTCACATCATTAGCGAATTACCTGGTAATATTGTTAAATGCAATTGGAATATCTGGCAAAGCGGAAAATAAAATTCAAAATTACTTAAGGGTTGAAACTTCTAAATCTGTTTTGATTTCACCAGTTTTTCAATGTTTGGAGCTTGGCATCACACAGCCCCACAAATATTACGTGTATTGAATGTTAACTAAGCCGGCCCGCACAACGCAGTTTGGTATTGCGCATAGCCCATGAAAACTCCCCCCATCTACACTGGTGAAGCTGCGATGAGCTATTTATGACCGTTGCAAACACGACACGTGGATGACGTATATGTGCAGGGAACTCGCACAATCACGCCATAAAAATTACAACCTCGTGATAAAATTATAGAAGGAATGAGAATGGGAGTGAAGGAAGAACTCGTAACAGGTAACTCATAAAAGAGTTGCACGAAACAAAAAATCGATAAAAGTGTTGGAAAAGTTAACTTACGTTCTTTATTGCGATCACAAGGTGCACGCGCCACTTCAAACCATTTGGCGCATTGCACGCCATAGGTTGACCATACTTCGGGTTTAGATTTATTTATGCTTTTTCTGAAATTAAGCGGAAGATATATCCTCGAATTACCGCTTTTCTTTTGATGAGCTTATTGCAGTTATAAGGTTACATGATAGTCTATCATTCAGTGCGGTTTCTCTAGAGCTGCTTCGCAAAGGCATCTGGAGTTTCTGCATCTGGGTTTAAATAGGGGCTAACGTTTTGGAAAAAGAATGTTTTTAAAACGAATTTGTTTTGAAATTAGGGCAATGGCCCAACTAGAAGCACTTAGTGCAACTAGTGTTAATTCTTAGTGTCCTGGATATTTCACGTTGCAGTTCCGAACTGAATTTGCAAAAGAGTGCACACGTTATTTTGTTTAAATGCACAAGCTGGAATTAAGCGTAGAAACGATCCATTTTATTAAATATCTCAAAAACGCAAAGACATATTGCACAATGGAAAATCAGATTTTTTTTAAAGGACCTCTCCAAGACGAAGAAGCAACTTTGAGCCACGAAGAATACGTGCAAAGGGCCCTGGAAAAACCAGAATACATCAAGCCACACCCACGATCACTTCCACCAATCAGTGCAAAAAACGCAGCATTCGCTGCCACCACCGCGTCGTTGCTAAGTCCTGTGGTTCCTGAGCTGGACTCAACAAAACGTCCTGAAGAAGTCAACATGCCTTTTTCGTCTACGTCAGCGGATCTTTCGCCGGTAACTATCAGAACAATTGTTTATTAATTCTCGGGAGACTTTTAGCAACACTCCTTCCAGTTGGTCTCATTCGAATGCCGTGAGCCGCGTGAGTTTATCTGCTTCCGTACTTAGGAACTGCGCCTGGATTTGTGATGCAGCTTAGTTATAGTTGGAGTCAACGCAATTTTACCGCTGATGGTGTGTGCAAAGCTTGTTTTGGTAGGTTTCTTAGCTCTGGGAGATTTTGGTTTTACGACCATGTGGTAACTTTGATGTTGACTTTAGCTGAGATCTCTATAAAGAAGTGTACAATTGTTCAGTGTCCTTTTACATTACTTCTTTACAGAACCGTCGCCAGAAAGTTTTCAATATGGGGCTTTGCGTTTCTGCGGGGTACTTTGTGTTTGTGCGAGGGGGCTTGACATTCTAAAATTTGACAAAACTCCACTGATTTACAGTGTTTCGTGTTTCAATTTGGGGGGCTTGGAGTTTTGTTTGGGGGGATAAGTCCACCAAAGCACCCCCGTAACGACGGGACTGCTTCTTTAGTCGTTTGTGAAAGCAAAAACGTTCTGTCAGCTACTATCCACGAAGCATGATAACAACAGGTGATAATCGCAACGAACACCGATTCACAAATTAAGTGTTCTTCGATCGATCTTGTTTTGTGACCATCAATCACTGAAGCTTGTCTATCACTTTGCCTGCCTTTTCGATGCAAATACCAACTGTTATGTTCTACTTCCTCTGCTCCTGAATGTTAGTTCGAGTTACCTGATTTTGCCCAATTATTTTAAAGCTACACCTCTCACCGACAGAACTCAATGAAATGGTTTCTTGACCGGAACAACACCTTGGAATTATGTGTGACCAACATAATCCTAGCACTGTTGAAAACTTTGGTGAACGAAACATGAGATAATAAATAAACTGCAGAGCAAAACGGCTAATTCAGCATCTTTCAATATGGCATACTTTTCCACATGTCTATGACAGCGCAAACCTATTTTACAGTTCATACGAATAATGTCAGTACACACTCTTAACGGCGAGCAATACCCAGGAGTACGGCTTGGCCTGACGTTGTTTACACACATGAAAATTTTAGCAGTGCAGTATTACAAAGTGGCCATCAATGCCACACCCAAGTGTTAGTTTCCAAAATTGTGACTTAAAAAACGCTTTTCAAAGTCGCTGAAGTAAGTCTAAACATCTTTTGCGTATTCCCATAATTTTTAATGATTGAAAACTTGTTTGAAACGATTTCTCCAACTCGATGGTAACCTTGTTTTGCAATGAAGCGCACCCCGTTCTTTAAATTTACTTTTCATTATTCGATTTTGCCACGAAAGCAACAGTGCACATTGCCTGCTTGGTTTTGACTGGAGTGAAAACGAACGAAACTACTTAGTCCTGAAGCCTGGCTTTGCATGTCAATTTTACCTTTTTTTCTGCGACATTGTGCAAGCAACAGATGCAGCACACAGCAGGTACTCAAATCCGATGTACAGTTGTGCGGAGTAAAATATTTGCACACCTGAAAAATATGTAGAGGCGTCGAAAATTGTGTGTGATGGAGAAATTTTGTCATTTTTGTGGTTGCCGATTCTTGTTTAGTGCCTGACTTAACTGATAGTGCATCAGTGCGAGAATTTTGTAAGAAATCTTTTTTTCTGTGTTGGTGCTAGATCAAAATCGTATAGCGCCGTTGCAAAACTTGATTCCTTCATTATTGTGTCTTGAGCCTTTTGACGTTTATAATCGAATTTTAGTTTATTAAATAGACACCTACCCCATTGCCTTAGTTCCTAAGCAAATTATATTACAGATAGAAAATTTACGTTGAGGTGAATTGAAATTTCTTTGTTGGGACTTAATCTCCTTGCCAATCAATATCCTTGAATATTAATTTTAAAATGTGAAGTAAATTAGGTTTGTTTGGTACTAGGTTAGGTGGTATAAAGCGACTGCATGGTACCTCCAAGTGCCATAGTCACAAAAAGGAGCCATTGCTTTAATCCAGCTATGACCAACGGAAGTTTCCTACTGAGCCAAAAATTATGTCACTATCCTAACTAGAGCCGCACATCGAATGATGCACTTTGATCTTATCAAACTAAATTTAGTTTAAGCTGATGTACTGAAAGCGTTCGAATCCTGACTGCAATGGTAACGACTGTTTGGCACCTTTAACCACTCCGCAAGTGTGATTTCATAGGCAAGTTTAGTGCCAATGGAACAAGGGTATAAATCAGAAAACTAGTAAAACGTTCTGCACCAAGGTGTCAGTGGACATACGGAAATCTCCCAGCACGCTGTACAGACGTGACAAAATGGCACTGAGGAATGCCTGCATCAAAATTTCACGTTTAAGATTTATCTAAACAAGGAAAGGTTGTCAGTAAGCAGGCTACTCATACTGCAGCAAAAACCTAAACTGGGTCGCACAATAACTTCGACTGCGCCGCATGCGACCCGGGGGTTGGACATAGCTTCTTTAATCGATTCGGCTTAGAGCTTATTTGAATATGATAAACGTTTCTGTTGATATTCGCTTGCAAGAAGCTAGGACACCTCCAACAGTTTTTCCGTTGTGATAAAACTTTTAATACAGTTAAACTTTTCCACACGATCATCTGATCATCAGATGTCAGCTGAGCACCGATTGACCGATATGGACACATTTTGTCTGATTGGCTTTCCAAGAAGAGCAGCATTCCATGCGTTTTCCGCAGTTAATACTCGCAACAAGTTTTTCAAGCATAAGGGTTGAGAGTATATTGTCGTCAATAGCTTTGTAAAAGTGGGAATTATCCTCACGCCCAAGAAACGTATCGAAAAAACTCTTATTGCAAATCTACTTCGTGTGATGTTGGTTCCTGACGAGCACCGTGTTGGCTAATCGCCCTTGAATTTGCGAAAATTTTGTTAAGGTGTGTTGCTCTCTTCATGCAGGGTTCGGTTAACGGCGGCTTTGACGACTCGGATGAAGCAGTGGCTGGGAAATCATTTACCAAAACCGATGATGCCAAGTCAAACATTTCTATCAGCAGCTCAAATGACATATCTATGGATGAACTCCCAAGGGTATGTCAACATAGTAAAATACGTTGTGACTGCAGTTGAAAATAAATTACCCAAATTAGAGGGTCAGAAAATATGTAGTATTTCCTGTTTGTAATTTTACTCCTCCGCATTGAGCCAAATGAAGGTTGCATTTAGCGTTGTAAGTATAGCAGGAAAAAATGTAAATCATTTTTACCTGTATTTATGAAACAACACTTCACTTGACCGCTTGTGTTTTCCGAAAATCAGTTCTGTTCTTTCTGAATCTGTGCTTCCTGAAAGCAGCTAAGAAAATGTTTCGAGCTGTGTCTTACTCATTGTCCAACTGTTGTTCCTAATACGAAAATCGTCAGCACTGGGCTGGCAGCTGTTGCACTCATGAACAATGAGGTTAACATTTGAGAGACTGCGTCGAGAACACAATCTAGACTTTTCGAACATCGTTTGACGTATATTCGACTCATTTATTTTCGTTTCATTGCCTGATGTTGGAATCGCTTTTGCATTCAGCTGCATGCGAAGAGCCAGTATTTCGTGACTCAGTCTACTGCTTCTGCACTTCTAAATTGCTTGACTCATTCATTACTACTTTGGTCATTGCGTGTTTGACGTCAAAGTTTTAAAAGACAGAAAGCAGCTGATGTCATGATTGCAGTTAGGTTTATCAACATAAATGGTGCAAAGAGTTTGTCAACCGGATTTTGAAGCATTTTTAACGATCTAAACATAGAGTTCTAGCAAATCTAAGTGTTTTCATCAACAGACTTTACCGCTCAACATAGGTGCAAGAGCAGGCAAATTTTAGAGGGTGCAAAGGATATTTTGCCGGAATTTCCTCAAACTTGCCCGAAAAAAAATTTGTGCTGCAAACTTTTCCCCTACAAATTTTCTGTAGCAGTTGGTTACTCATTATCAACTCTCACGAACTCTAAAACATGAAGACTTTTTTTTGGAAGTCAAAAAGGAATTTCTTTTGGAGAAAAAGGTCACAGTCAGACTTTTCTATTCTTTTATTCTGTCAGACGCACTGATCACTCAGTAGGAAACAAAGGTGTCGAAACTTCTGTGCCCGTATTTTCAGGGATTTTGCCCGAATTTTCGACAAGCTCCTACACCACTGCTGGTCTGTTGCTGAGGTAGGGACAGCTTTGCGATTAATTGCTGACGGAAGCGCTTTCGCTATCACGTGTCGAAAAACTTGCATTGCGCAAGTATATTTGATCAAAAGTCAAAGCTTCTTCGGTGTTTCTTCCATTTTGGTGGATGGTGGAACAGAAATTTTAGAAATACGACATCGGAAATTTTATAATGGCAAGCAAGAAACACAAACCAATTACCAATTGCCAGTAACGTTTCGGTGATGCAAGACCGTGTTCTGGCAGCTGCTCGGAAGCGTTCTCAAATGACAAAAGATTTTAAAATCGTGACCATCGGCCACGATTTTTGTGTGGCAGATTCCGTTTGGCAACTTCGTCGACTGCATGGTGCCGTGCATGCGTTCAGGGCACTCCTGCGTTTGCGCAGAACACAGTCACTTTTGTGTCATGCTTCCGGGGAGCCTTTTTTCTCATTGCTTACTGCGATTTGAAGGTTCTTGTAAAGGATGGCAATGTGCTTGTGTCGTGCGTGACGTATGGGCATACATTTTTCATGGTTTGTTCAAGAAGTCTGCTCCTGATTTTCAGAAGGCACAGCTGCTAAAAAATATTATGCTTATGAGACTTTCGTCGATCAGTGTTAAGAAACGAGTATCATTACAGAGTTCAGGCAGTGAGTTTTGTTGGTTCGTGAAACAAATTCTTGCAATTTCCATACAGAAAATCTGTGTACATGAGATGCAAACAGTATGTAGGCCAGCGGTTCCAAAACTTTTTTGAGCGCGACCCAAATCGGAGTGTGTTGAACACTTCGCGACCCAAGCTTCAAACAGCGTATGAAAAAAATAATGACTGCATGGATGAATTTTGGCAGTAAATTGCTAAGTTCGTTTTCAATGTCAGGAATCTACTATTTTATCAAGTATTTACGCTACAGACAGACACAGACAAGCCGTGTTAACGTGGAAAATATACGACCCAGGTTTGGATCGCCTCGGCGCGACCCCGGTTTTTTGACATTTCGCCACCATGTCTGGGTTGCGACCCAAAGAAAGTCGGAGTCGGATATTTTACCTCCGACTACGCAACCCTGTTTGTTAACAGTTATACTGAACACTTTGGCTGTTGGGATTCTTCGGGAACCAGTGATGTAGGCGATCTTCGCTAAAGGAAATTCATTATCACAGGCATTTAGCAGTTGAGAAACTTTCCAGGTTTAAAAATTGGCAAGCTTATCATTATCCGGGTCTATGTCTCTCAAATCAGTTTTCAAAGTAACCTCACGCTTGACACATGTCTTGTTTGGTTGCTAAAAGTTTTTAACCACTCGCTTACAATTGTCTCCACAACTTTTTGCAGCTTCAAATGAGAATTTGCATTATCAAACTTCCAATCAGCATGATCAAAAACGGTTAACGGTTAATATGCGGATTGTGTTGTTAGAAAGGTACATGTTTTCTGTAGCCTTGTAAAATTTGAAAGTTTGAAAATTGACGTCGAATTTTCTATTTCTTTGTAAAGATCCCTGCAAGGAAAACAACCATCTCACGTGCTTTTTCATTTGCGCTCTTCTTTCAGAAGTATAATAAAATGGGAATATTACAGTTTTGTTGATCAGCAAAATGTTGAATACAGATTACTGAGGTCCGAAACGACTCCAACCATTGAAACAGTTGGTTTCAGAGAACTTGACACGAAATTATTCAAATGTTGTTTTACTGCAGTGGTGGGCAAACGTTTCAGGAAAGAGGTCACAAACTAACTTTTTTTACCAAATCGAGGGTCAAACGAGTTTTAAAAGAAACTGATGCAAGTTATTACAGAACACTTCTGGTTTGTACATAACCAAAAGGTAGAGATACCTCACTGTCTGTGAGGGCAGCACGAAGTAGAACAATCCCATCTGTGATTGATCTGCTGTAGTGGTAAACCGCTATACACTGGATAAACAAAGGGAAAACCCGCACGCCAAGCTTCGTTCTCTTCTTTTCTAAGATAGTAGGACCGACGATGCGTAGTGTTGCATGAAATCGATTTCCTATTAAAAATTTGCTGATTGATTCAAACTCTTCACCTGTGTGAAGACGAGTTGCTTGAATACAGGTATGTGCAAGTTTTAATCATCGCAAAAAGCTGAAAGCAGAGCCCATTCGGCTGATCCCTTGAAAGCTTACAGCAAACTTAAAGCTTTTAATAGTGGTTCTCGATATTGAATAAACTATTTAAAGAATTTGGCGGACCGGATGAAATGGCTTGGCGAGCATGATTTGTCCTGTGGACCATAGTTTGCCCACCACTGTTTTACTGGCAGTAATAACAGTTGTTTTCCAATTGTTTTCCGACAAGGTTTGATTCAAATCAGTGGATTTGTTTTTTGTGTTTAGTTCAAACTAACTCCTAGTTTAAAATATTGTTTATGATTTTCACTTTGCAGCTGTGTTGAGCAAACACGCGCAAAGTTCCCCAGTATGCACATTGTAATAACTTGAAGGATTCTGTGAACTGCTGTGAGGCGCAATCATCGAGCTCGGTTTAGAAAAACGTCTGCATGCTGCAGGCGAAACTGAGAGAAATGCTGCTGTCGCCGTGTCCCACGAGGTGTAGAGCATCGCGCTGCACATTGTGACCGTTGCTTGTGACGGGACAAAGCTCAATGACGTTCGTGATCGATCGGACTTATTGTTTTCGTTGGAAAGTAGTTTCGGCAGAAAGAAGTGGGTAGAAAGGTAGTTACTTTTCTTGCGCCGTAGTTATCACAGCAAGGTGACAGATATGCGTTTATAGGAGCTACAAACGAAATCCTAACAGAACAACAGACGTTTCATGTGGGAAAATACTAGTTGAGCCAACCTTTTTCAAAATGAGTTATGTCACTTAGTTTTAGTGATGTTAACAATTTTTGATTGAGATAACAGTAATGAAAATGCAGTACTTGATTATGGTAGCTTTCAACTGAGGTTATATAAAAAAATCGACCATCATGAAAAACTGAAAAAACTGAAAATGGCATTAACGGAATGTTTTACGCGCAAAGACTTTCGAAGAACCATAATGAAACCATGGCGATGGTGGTGCTGCTCAAGTGTTATGCTGAAAATTACAGTACTTCGAACCAAATCAGATATTCATTTCTCTTTACTACTGTAGTAGCCATTTGATTGGCTCAGTAAGCCAACTTCTAGTTTTAAGAAAATAACGTACTGAACTTTTGTTTTCCGTTCCTGCAGAATCTGAAACACCAATGTTCGGTGTATTTAACGGACTTAATTCGTTGCTATCATCCCACTCCCGTCACGTTGCCATGAGCTGGCGAATGATTTATACATGAGTAGAGGGTTACGGCATCTCTTGCGCTGCATGAAGCACTTTTGCTCGAAATAGGGTTTGGTTTGTGTGACTGGCTATTAAAGCTTTCATGGGAGCTGCTGCGAGTGACGTCGAGTAAAAGGAAAATGTTTGCTTTTAATAATCATGAAACTGCTCAGTCCAGTTTAAGAATTGTTCATGATTTCTTTAAGATTTGTGGCGTGTTGTTTTTTTGCTTCGATCCAACCTACGTTCGTAAGCTTGGTCGTACTGTGCGATCGCGGCAAGTATGCTGTTGCTTCACTGCGCCTGTTGATGAATTTACGTTAGCTTCCACGCTACTAAGCTTTGTTAAGTGCTCTTTAAACAGCTTGTAGAGCACTGAACACCGCAAAGCTCAACGTTAGTGGTAGTAGTTTGTAGTTCGAAGCAGTCATTCGAACGTTCAACACTATCGAAGCAGTACAAAAATAATAATAATTAGCCGAGAATCAGAACACTAATATGATTGCTTGCAAAATGTTGGTAGTTAGCAAAAACTTTTCAGACTGAGATGTTATTTAAGACTACGTTAGCAATCTGCACAGTCAAAACACTGCAATGTTACAGTAGTTCCCAACCCAGAGTCCCCCGCGAAGTTAGGTATGGGATCCGCGAGTTATAGCCTCGCCTCAGATGATGACACTAATCAACACACTTTGGTGTTGTTTAAGACAGCAGTTGGACTATTTCAGATTGATTTCGGTTTTCTGGTTTTCAAACTGAAAATAAAATCTCCATATCAAGTAAGGTTCTGAAGATAATGCAGTTTGTTAACAGTTAAACTGAACATTTTGACTGTTGGGATTCCACTTGTAGGATAAAATTTGGAACCACAACTATGGTGCAACATCTTTTAATAATCTGCCGTCCATAAAGTATTTATGAAGCGTACAAAAAGGCATACCCGGACCTTAAGTTTTTTGGGAATGGTCGGGAACAAATCAATATATGAAGAAGAATTACGCTTTCTCCACTTCATCTTCTCGCTTTACACTTGCAGCTGCAATTTTTGATTTTAATTTTAATTAATGGTAAAATTGCTACCTAAGGACGTGTAATAAAAAAAGTCAATTCATTAACGTCAGAAAATTTCTTATATCAGTGCACAGTGACAACATTACGAAGTAACAGAAAAAACTAGTTTTTTTAAATTAGTCTGCGACAAAAAACGGTTGTATTAGTTGTTATTCCATCCTTTGCTAACGATAAAGGTCCACCAACGAGTGACCATCTATACGCAAATATGATAGCATACAAGTGAGAAAAATAGTAATTTCGAAATGTCACCACTCTGGCTATTTCTTGCAATACCAACAAGCATAAAACCTTTATTGGTGTTTTCAATGCGGTTTCTTGTCCGTATTTGTGATCACAAGATACTGAAGACAACAAAACCACTCATTTTCGTGCCTGCTATTCTTTTGGGGAGAGTCGCGAGGGCAGCAACCGTGTGAGGACTCGAAATGCCTCACGATCAAGAGTAATTTCAGATCGTTCTGCTGACTCCACATTAAGACGGGACCAAACATGGTCAGTGATGTAGTCATTCCACCTGGTCGTTGGACGAACTTTGGACCGCTTTCCTGTGGGTGTAGACTGCAGCTTGAAGGACTTAGTTCGCCATTCTTTCCTGGGACATTCTGGACACATGGCCGAACTAACACAGCTGGGATCTCTCGATTCGGAGAAGTGGGTTGACATCCTGGGATTTGCGGATTTCAGACCTGTGCTCTTTGTCACGAAGTGTCACACCGAGAACTCTTCGCAAATATCCCATCTCTGCCGTTTGTTCTTTTGACTGTATTCTTTCAGTCGTCACCTAAGAATCATGACCACAGGTGAGGATCGGAAGAAAGACCGACTTAAAAACTGAAAGCTTTGCGTGCTTTGAAAGTGCACGTTTCGTCACCATGGAGCAATAAAGCTCACGCAGAACTGCGTTTGCTTTACGAACCCGTGTATCAATCCCTTTGTTCCGACTTACGTCAATCGTAAATACCACCCCATGGTACTTGAACGTCTCCACCTGCTGCAGTGTATTTCCGCTCACTTGCAGAATACATTGCCTTGGGGTCATGAGAGACACAGTACCTCAAGCTTTTTAGTGCTGATTTTTGTTCCTGCTTCGTCCGCAAAAAGAAGTACCAATTCGTCAGCAAAAAGAAAACGGTTCTCCCTGCAGTTCCCAACAGTGACACCCTCGTCGACGCGTCTGTGACTGTCTATCCAATTCATATAGACCAGGCCTCTTCAAAAATTTTTGGGAGAGACTCCATAAGCTAATGCACAACAGTTCGAGAGCCAAACATCTTGTGCAATGTGATTTTTTCAGGATTTGTTACATTCTACCAAATCAACACATTTTTAGTAAATACAGTATATGATTATTTCATTATCGGCAAAATGTGTTTTGCGGTCGGATGAAAATGGATTCGCAGGTCAGATTCGGCCCGTGGGCAGTAGTTTGGAGAACCCTGATGTAAACTATGAAGAGGTGTGGTGACAGCACACACCATTGTCGGAGTCCAACACCAACACCAACGTTGAACGATTGTGATTTAACTCCGTCGACATGGACACAATCTTCTGAACTAGAATACAGTTACTTGACGGCTAGGCACCGGTCAACACCGTACTGCCACAACACCCCCCAAAGCTTCTTACGAGGAACCCAGCCATTTATATACTTTCCNCAGGCCGACAAAACATGTGTATAAGTCTTTTCCATGCTCCCAGGATTTCTCGAAACTTTGCTGGAGAGTGGAAATTTATTCTGTAGTGCTACGGCCTCGACGAAAACCGCACCGGGTATCATCCAGCTTTGGGTCAATTATTTTCGGGGCATCTTGGCATACACTCTTCCTGGACGGCTTAGCAAAGAGATGTAGTTGGTTCATTCACTCCTGTCTCCATTTTTGTGTGTGGGGATGATCAGTTTGCTAGTATTTCGGCACCCTTTCCAAAACGTCATGTCACTTGACACACACGAGTCAGCCAAACCAGCCAACGTTCCAAGTTCCCCTAATTCACTATCAAACTTTTCGCAATTAGCTTTAACCTCGGATTTAGCAGCGACATCAGAGAGCTTATTGATGCACAGTTCTACGGAAGCTTTCAGCTGTACAAAATCAAAACATCCCGCCTGAAAAGTTTTCAACCTTTGCTCAGTTCTGTCAGGTGAGGTGGCAGTGTTGACAAAAGGAAAGCACCATGTTGAAATATTTTGTTTTAATAAGTCGCAGTAAAACAACGCACGTTGCACCGTTTTTATTTTCTGACAGCTGCTTCAGTGCAGCCCAAATAGCCTCAATCTCACTCCTAGCTCTCACTGTTGCCTTACTCGACAACCACCTTGTTTTGCATGCGCGCTGCAGGTACCGCTTTTTGTCTTCATTGTAGTCCTGTGGTGACACTCCTAGTATTTTTCCACTAGTAGATCTAGTGTTCTAGTGTTTTTTATGAGTGAGCTGAATGTAATTAATTGCACAAGTTTGTGTAATTGTTGAGACCTTTTGATTTAGTGCAATTGTAATTTACTGACAGTTATACCTGATTAAATCTTAAACTACTACACAAGACAATATAATATGTTTTGAGTTAAACTGCTGCGAAGTCACTTGGTCATCTGTTAAAAATTTCATTGACCTGTACAAACAAGCACAAGCATTGCTGCTATCTCCCATTTTCTTGTCTCTGGTTTACAATGAGTTGCACAATGTGTGCGGTTGGCATTGCAACGCATTTTCTGGCCATTTTCACTGTGTGTAAGCTTGCTTTTGTACTCTAGCGTTTTTTCATTTAATCTAATGTTTTTTATCATGAAATCTAATACTTTTCCGTAACAACAGAGTGGCAACACTGTTGTAATCTGGTGCATGATGCATCGCCAGGCAAGCCGATCGCAACGGTGAAACATAATTGCATTAAAGTGCTTTCGCAGTTTCGTACACCATACTCTACAAATCTACGGCAGTATAATGAGGCCGAAGCGAGGCGGTGCGCATGACAATGCACATATACCAAACGTTACAATTTTCGCTGCCTGCACCAGAAAAATGTGTCGGCCTATAACATTGCAGCCGTCTGTTGCAATAACCACGTGCAGGAAAACATGCTTTCCTTAAATTGTTTTACTTCAATACAAGGCAAAACCATATCCAGGCTTTCAGAATTTAGGGTGTCATTGCAAAATTTTAGGGTGTCATTTTGACACCCAAAAACGGCTTAAACAACACTGCTCTTCACAAGGGCGACGCGGTCTAATCCATGAACAAATTTTTTCACTAGAAAATCGATTGCACGTAATTTACCCATCTTCAGTCCTGTTAATGCAAGCAGAAGCTGACGGGTGAAATGATGGAAAACTAAACCAAGATTAAGAGCAAGGACGCGAGCTGTAGTTTCAAACACACACACTATGAATACAATGCTATAGTGTCACCGAAGCCAAAAAAACTGACGCCAATTGTGGAACGGCTATGTTCAGGCAAAGCCGCGAAGAGTCAAGCAATGATTTTTCGGTGCCTGTGCGGGCTGCTCAGCTAAGAACGGCTGGCCACCGCAACACTGGCCTGTAACTTTGCCAGCCTAATGTTTTTACGTGGTTGGCAAGAATTTGGTGATGAGAGACTGTACAGTCTGGTGCACTAGTTTAAAAAAATCAGTAACGAAACTGCCGAAAAAGACGTAAAGTGAGACGTCAAAGGCTGCATCGCTTTAATCGTTAAATGTTGAATGAAATGAGCCTTTAGAAGTGAGTGACGTGCGTAAAGGCAGAGCCTGCGAGCAGCGGCGTAACTGCCGGGGGGAAAGGGGGCGATCCACCCCCCTGGCAAGCTAAATGTAAAAGCTGGAACCCCTTTAGTTGACATTTTGATATTTAATATTCATTTGGTTTTCAGTAGGTTGTTGATTTTTTGCGTGATAATATTTGTGATATTGTTCATTTTTCCTATTAATTCCCTGGCTAATAATGTTTCTCTCAGAGGCCCTGCGTAAAGGCATGTGCACGCAGGTTGGATAAACATTAAATGTTGTTCATGTACGCTTGTCCTTAAGATATGAAATATTGCTTAAGAAACACAGTTTTAATGGGCACAATGGCACAAATGTCGATGTTTTGAATTAGTGTACAGGAAAACGTCTATCACGATTTGAGTTTTCAAACTTTACTGCGTATAGGGTGAACTTCGGTAGGAGTTGTTTTGAAATATAAGCACCAAACAAGGTTCATCTTCAGTTCAGTGTTCAACAGCGACCAGAAGAGCTGCCATAATTGTTTTGCTCTGCACGAGCGAAGATAATTCAGCCTGTCATGGTACGTTTTCAACATCATTTGTGCACGAGCACGTTGAAAACGGCATTCCTGTTTGAAATTTGAGGGTGTAATGAATAACACACTTGTAAACCAGAAGCGAGGTATACTTTACAATGTGGCTGGAAAGATTACGGGACTTCGGCAAAATGAATTAAAATCCTAACATTTCAGTGAAAAAAGCTTTGTTTTCTATGCGTTGTTAAAACAGTGTTTTTATTGCCACTAAGACGGCGAAACGATACTCGGATCTCAGATGCGTAACGATTTTTTTGCCACGGGAAGCTTTTGTTTTCAGAGGCAGATTGAAATTTAAGAAATATGAAATGCGCACTCATAAACCACGTAATTTTGGCGTTTTTGATGAGAAAGCACTTGAGTTCATTTTATATTTTTGGCTTTCACTTTACCCTACTAGAAACCGCCTAGCTGTTACAATTGGTTGTGAAAGCGCCCCCAAAGCTGGTAGGCTGGATTCCTGGTCAGGTCATACCGAAGAACTTAAGACCTTTCCTGTCGCGTGCTCGGCGTTGATGGGTGGGTGCAAGGAAACGGTTCACATGCAGTGCTGCCATTGACTCGTCACCAATGCAGCATACACTGCGAAAGCTGCCATGTGGCCCACGGCGCAAGCAAGCAGAGATGGGCACCGCAGACCACTCGTTATGTTCCGACCGAATGGTGTAAAGAAAGCGAGTATAAATAAAACTGAACTGTACTTTGCCTTTCTTGTGAGCATTCCCCGATGTCGTGAATATTTACAGTAGGTAAAACCTTACGTTTCAGCGATAAGAAATTATGATGCTGAATAAAGTTTTGAAGCGTCAGCTGCTCTAAAGCCATGTCGACAAGATCTAGACAAAAGTTTTTTACTGGGGAAGAGGACTGGGTTAATGACACACCAATCAGAAAAGACCTGTGCTCTGCTTCCACACTCCATCCGCATAACGTCACCGATGAAAATGCAATCGAAGAAGTGCTTGATTCTGATTCGGTCGTGTCAGTGGAAAAAGGGATTTCGCATCACGTAAGTGTGAAAAAAATATTTCCAGGGCTGCTGGAGGGCTTCACTCACATGTTCAAGCATTGCTTATTAACCGTTCTTGCGCAAATTGAGTGCATGCACTCTTGATTTCCATCTGCGATTACTTGCTACACATCGATGTGCAAGTATACAGTATGATACGTTGCTTTCTTGGCGTTGCTGGCAGAGCACCTCATTTCAAAACATGGCTAAAATGTAGTTTATTTTGTTTACTGTTAAAACGATGAATTCATCTCAAGTGATAATTTACAATTGTCAAAATTATCACGGATTTACAGTTTACACGTCGCGCGATTTTTCATAACTCTTGTCCTGTCCTGGAAGGGTACGGTAAAAATGTTGATTTGGAATTACAGCATGTGAAAACCCTACAGTTTCTAGAAAAAAAATATTACAATTTTGAAATTAATTTTTTTACTGGTACAAGAAGTGTAATTTTTATCTGGAATACAGTAAGGCTAATTTTCGCACGTTGAAAATACAATACAGTAAGCAAACTTTAGCCTTGCGGCAAGCTTCTGAGGAATCTTCCTGCTCTCTGCTTTCATTTTTCTGCGACGATTAAAACTTGCAAGCGTATCTATTTTTCGTAGTTAAAGGCCACAAAGATTGCGGCAAGTAAATCAGTCACAGTTTATGGACGGGGAAACTAGTTTCGCATTTTCCAACGCATCATCAGTCCTGTAAATGTAAGACAAATCTCACAGGCGAAATGTTGGCACTTGAAAAAAAAGCACGAACTGTGGCTAGTTACAACGACATTACTAAAATTTTTGAAGTTACAATGACATTACTATAATTGAAAATACAACTGTCACAGGGTACGATTTTACAAACAACGATGCAGAGACTTTACAAATGGAAGGTTGAACTTCACAGATATAAACATTTCAAAAAGACGTGTGTGTACATCAAACTTCTTGAAATCAGATTGGAATAAAACGCAGCACTAAATATCACAGATGCTTTACAATTAAATCTTAAAATAGCTTGTAGTTAAAATCAAAAGTTTGAGAGAAATATGAACAAACAACACTGATGAACCAATCCAAAATGCAAATTAGTGCAATTAAATTCAGAAAGTTATTCAATCTGTAAAATCATTTCTTCATCGCTTAGCACGAGTAGGATTAGTTGCTGTCTTTTTTTAACAAGTAACGTACTTGGTCTTTGCCAGTGCTTTAGTTTATCTGTATGGTCAAACGTGATTCAACTGTTCGTCGAGTAATAATATGACAGTAGGTCGGGATGAGCGATTGTCTTCCTCACTTTGTTAATTTGCTTTACCTGTTAGGACTAGGTGTGAAATCCGAAGCAACTGGCGCTTTAAATTTATTGCTGCTCATTGCTAAATATTGGTTATAGCGTTCCCGCAGTGAATCTGCGGTTTGTTCTTATGTTTCCGTCGTTTGAAAAAACTCTGGCATGGAGTCTTGTAAATTCTTGCGTGCACCTCATGTTTTCTGTAAACTAATGCTTGCTGAAGTCCCACGGTCCTTAAATTTTTGATAAGCATTTGTAACTTGGCTGAAGCGAGCGCGCGGTTGTGATAAAATGTTAAAGTTGTCCAAGCTCAGTAATGTAATTTTCAACTGTACAACTAAAAATGTTTGCGAAGAAGCGGAAGCTCAATAAGCACGTCGGTTTTCGGGAATGAGATTAAAGGGAACAGTTCGTGACGCGAAAAAAAATCTAGTACTGATAAATTACTTCAAAGAATGCAAAATTGGCAATATTAAGTTCAAAGCAGTAGAAGAGAGATTTAATTTTGCACGATGTCAGTTTTCCGACTTGAGAAAAATGGAACACCGGTGATCCACCTGGAATTTCTAGGGGTCCTCAAAGAGTTCCATAAGTCCTTAATAAACACTAGCCTATGTGCAATACGGTTTCGACTAGTTGTTCATAAGGTGTCAGCATAGCAAAGTGGTCCGTCAGATACGTTTTTTTTTAAAAAAGATGGTCCACGTGCCAAAAAAACGTTGAAAATCACTGATCTAAATGCAAGAAATATTTTTCAAAAATCTTTGGTACATAAGCAAAATATTCCATCGCCAGCTCATGACCGGCGTTATAGAAAGAATGTGGTTTTGCAATTTGTGAAAAGACTCCAATTTCGTCCTTTATGCCAATCACGCGATTCAGAATGTTTCCTGTCGATAGCCAGTGTACAGATGCTGTTGAAAAGAGTTTCGTCAAATTCACTTGTTTGCAGTTTTTTTTTAAACAGGCGAGTGTTAGGCTTCTGGATTTATTGATAATGACCACCCTTATCACCTATTAGCACATTTTTAGGGGTGGCGGCGAATTTTTTTTCAATAACGCGCGTTCACAAATGACATGTTCTGGTGTTTCTTTTGTTTCGGCAACACGTATTTTTATTTTAAGCCGGAACGTGACTCCAACACAACAGGAGTACCGTTTGTGCAATTCGCGCAAACTTTTTTCAGTTATTGCTTTTGACAGAGTCAGACAACTTTTGTAACATCTGCATTTGTTGCTGTGATGCAAAACCGTTCATTGCAAAATCGAAACACTTACTTGACATCTCTCACATTACTTTCGAAAACAAGCACTGAGCACATTAAGGAACAAATGCTGATTGATGCTTCAACATAAAACTGAAGACGCTTTCATTTTATTTACCTCTTTGCTCCACATCTTTACGGTCATCTGAATAATATCGTTGCAAAGGGATGCTTAGTAATTTCCAGTGAGGCTTCATATGATGTTTGTGTAAGGGCCGAGTTTTATGATGGAAACGACTTGTAGTGCAAAATCAAGTATTTTACGTTTTACGAACGTAGTGAATGGTGTCATAGGGATTCTGATCCTTTGTGACATGGTTGTAATGTTTTGTCTGCTAATGCTGTTTCTATTTCAAAAATTTCTTAGATTCAGCAGTGGCAACAACGTTACACAAAATCCATAGTTGCTTCTCAATGCCATTGCTGGCAGTGGAGGTATAGCGAGGTTTCAAATCATTTAAAACTATTTGCGTTTCTTGTCACAGGAAAGAATAAGAATGCTGTTTATACCACAGGAAAATTTTTTCTCGCTTGCTAACTACAAATTCACTACGATAACCCGCAAGTATCATATGCCACAACTTTTGTAGAACTCCAGCGACCAACTGCGTCAGTTGACGCAATTTCCTGCGGCTTTCCGCGGTTTTCTTGACCTCGGTTTTCTATACCAGATGTGAAGCTGTAGGCGATCAAAATATAAGCAGAGAATGTTGCCACGCACTTTTACAGCGGAAATAACGTGATGTGTTTTTCAAATTGCGACTTGAATTTCCCTTGGTATCCTATTGCCCACAGTACCCATCGCGCGTTGTACCTTATTGCACAAATTGCACTGGGACTTGGGGTCGGAGACGTAAACAAGGAGAAAACGCGAGGGCCATTACCCCCCAATCGAAATGAATATATTGTAAATATTTTTTCATCATTTTTCGTTTGCAAAACTGTGGAAGGTGCTGTGTTTCAAGCTGCGAAGATTGTACAGTGCTAGTATACGTCACCACAGCACGCCTGTCGCACAAACTTGCGCGATTCCGATGCACTATCTTCACCTACTCTGTATTGGGCCGCGTGGAGACGTGCTGACCTACTTTTGATTAAATTAAGAAAATCCTTGCGAAATGCAAAGTTCTAGTTAGGCGCCCTGTCGACCTACGACTTACCATTAATCCTTGCTGGATGCAAGGATTTCAGTCGTTTCTGCAATCCACCAATCCCATAAGGTGGTTTCGTTTTGATGCGACGTTGGGTTCTAACTTTTGGCAACGAAAATTCTGATGCCTGCCATGTTAAATGTTCACGACGAACCACGATTCGAAGGCAGTTTATCTGAAGAAAAACTATTAGAAGAGCTAGTTAAACAGAAAAATCTGCATTACAAGTGTTTTTTCAGTTCTGCGAACCTGAGTGGTGTAGGTTCGCGAGTAGCTTCGACAAGGCGCGCAACCAGGGCGTGGGCAACCGGGTAATCGCCTCCTCCGAAATTTTCAAAAACAGTGTGATAGCGCCAATAAGTTTTTTTAACTGTTAGGAACAACAACAAGTTAACTACTTCGTCCCCCGGAAAATTTCAACTGGTTGCGGCCCTGGCGTCGATTATTGGTCAAACACGTGTTGTCATGTCAAAAAGCTTTCGTTGCGATTTGCATCAGTTCAGAGCGTTCGGAGAAACATCTCAAGCTCCACAAATAACGGTTTATCAAACTTCAGTTAATTAACCCTAGATTCGTAATAGGCTGTCTGCACTCATCTTTCATATTGTCTGGTCGTTGATGGCAACATCGACCGCACTACGGATACTGCCGTTGAAAATCGCCTGTTTTAAATTTTGAAAAAGCATACATAGGCTTTTAGCCTTCCCCTCTCTACGTACGGTTACGGCTTGTACGATGGAAAAAATGTTGACAATTGCGAACGACCCCCAAATTCCAGATGGTTTAGTTTTTATGTACTCGCACTACACCCAATGCAATGTGATACGAGGGCCGCGCTAGTGACAAATACCCAACTGACTTGGTTTGCCCGGACGCCGTTAGTAATCTTGCAATGACGATCACACAACCGTTGAGGCGGCAGTTCGCCAACCGCAGCACGAACGCTTATTAGGTTTGGGAAAGCGTTGCTCCGTCGAACACTTTCACCGCACTGGTGAGACCGTTGACTGGTCTATCGTAATTAGATTGAAGCCAGGGTTCGAGACTGCGATGTGCCTTAGCTGTCTAAGTTCGGAAATGGTGCTTACTTCTCCATATTCCTGGCAGGCTAAGAATCGCAGGTCGATTTTGTGAAAATGTCAAAATGGCATGAACGGGCAGTGGAAGCACATTGCGTGTGCTGTGAAATCTCCGGAAATTGTGATTGGCGTATCCATTGACAGCAAAGCAGCTCTCACTGTTCAGTTCGCTCGGCTCGAAATGCCAGCTCAGTAGAGCAGTTGGACTGTCATCAGCAGTGGTGAATGATTGTCTGTTCGCTGTAAAGTATCCAGGCAACAAGTACAGATATGCAATTCAAACGTTGCTTCATAGTATCTACGCAGAGATTACGCGAGAACGTGAAATAGTGCGCAAGTGACTTTCCAAATGAACGCTCAACAGCAAACCTGCCAAGTATATATATTCTGATATAGATTGAAGCTAACTTAGTGATTCTGTAGCTATATGAAGTTGGTGAAGGAAACCGGATAATTTTTTAATGCTTAACAAGGCAAAAACTCGTATAGGGTGAGTCATATGCTTCACAACAAAAGGTTTCGATAAGTGAGATGTTTTTTTATTAATATTTTAATGTCCCATAATTAATCAAAAAGCTTTTCCTCTATCACTGTCTCTCGAGAGGAATCCTTTCACAGCCAGGAATCAGGCACTACGATCTTCAGAGTATATATTAGAGTAGGAAAGCATCATCTGCTCACCGGCTTTTCTTTGTTCTTGAAAGTTTGTTTGCACGCTTTCATAAACTCCCAAGAGATCCCCGAATAAAAATGACTGGTTCCGTATTTGACTTCATCAGGAATTGCATCTGTCAACTGCCTTGAAGTTTTGGTTATTATTTGCGTTACTTATGCTTCTCGTCTTCATTATCTTTGATGCACACCAAAACATCCGCTGGAAGTAAAATTGAGTTGCTAACGTTTTGGGCATTCCTTGGTACGTCCACATGACTTGAGTAACGAAATAATGATGAAAAGGGTGGAGTAGTTTCAAGAATGCACAGCACTTTCTGTAAATAATGAAGGGAAATTTGTGGTTTCAATATCTTACCACAAATGCGAAAAATGCAGAATATTTTTTGAGTAGGCAAACGACTTGAGGCCTTGAAGAATTGTCATACACACATTTTGTTTCAAGAACCATTAGCCTTGATTCTGTTGAGTTTACTTTACTACTTTTTGTAAACTAACCAGTGTATATAAGTTGGCTTGTCTTGTTCTCGTTAAAAACAGATTTGTGGTAAGAACCAGTCGCATTATCTGATTTTTTTGGTGTCGGAGGGACAAATAGCAAACCCAGAGCCCACATTAATCAATGCAATGCAAACCTTTTAGGTGAAGCAAAACTTGTAGAAAACAGTGATAGGTAAAAAACTTTCCAAAGTTCAGTCCAGTTTCCTTTTACTGCAGATAACTGTACAGTTGGATAACTGGTGGTTTCAGATTTAGTGTCTTGGCAATTATTGTTTAAGTTCCGATTTGTTGCGATGAACATCATTTCACCTTTCCTAGAAAATTTACATACTTTATAGGAAAATGAGTTAGAACATAATGAAGAATCATTTTAACACCCTAGAAAGTCACAAAAATTGTAACCATCCTACCGGTGTCATCAACGGTTCATTCAAACTATTTTCAAGTCCACAAGTTTCATTCTCTGCAACTTTCACAACGATGACTGCCATAATATTATTCCATCTACTCTGAAAAATTATTTTGTTGCCCTCAAATTAAAACAACACTGCCTTGATTCGCCTGATGTTAACAAATTTCACTTCGTTCCTCAAAGTGCACCTGTTGCCATGGTGGAGCCTTTGTGGGGAGATGATATGGGGTGCCGTTCGTAAAAATATTATATCTAACAGATTTAGCACGAAAACTTCTATCTCTGCACAGAGATAACTATCTCTGCACGCATTTAGCTATCTCTGCGCGTATTTAGCTATCTCTGCGTGCATTTAGCTATCTCTGCGCAGAAATAACTATCTCTGCACGCATTTAGCTATCCATGCACATGTATAGCTAAATCTGCATGCATATATAGCGCTGAAGCGTGTCAGAGGAAAACATGGTATCCTGTCTGAAGAATAACTTGGTGTTCTGTTTCAGTAATCCAGACAAAAGCTAGGCTACTGCAAGGCATGAATTCCCTGGCATCATATGAAGCTAGGTGGTTTCAGGTCTAA
>JGI24159J19872_10000366_pt1 | contig 38037 bp, 32 predicted proteins | sample Ectturendosymbi4_FD_19872 | JGI IMG/M metagenome (IMG submission 19872) | reverse complement strand
GTTTTTGCGATAAGTTGACATCAAACAAGCAAAAAATGTACGAAAACATACACAAACTCCTTTGCATAAGTAATGACGTTTTTGTAACACAGCAAATTCAAGGGGGGGGGTTAACCCCAAAATGCCCCCTTGCGTACGCCCTTGAGGAACAGACAAATTTTTGGGGGTGTGAAGGATTTTTCCCGAATTTCTCCAAACTTGCCTGTAAAGTTTTCGTGCGCCTTTTGCCAACAATTTCCTCCCACAAAGATCAAGAAGACCTTTTTTGGTGTGACCTCCAAAATATGAATTCATGTGTTTTTCTGCAAACGTTGGGTGCCATATTTTAAAGTCAAATAACGTTGGACTCCATTTTTTCTCGTATTTTCAGGGACTTTGCCTATATTTTAAGGGATTTTACCCAGATTTTCAGGGAATTTGTCTAGATTTTCAGGGGTTTTACCTGGATTTTTGACATATCAAAACTTTTAGGGGTGCGCTTGCACCTCTCTGCACCCCCGCCTCTAGACCACTGCCGCAACCAGCTATTTTCGGGGGGGAGGCAAAGTGACTGTAACTTGTTGGTGGTTGTTGCACCTAACAACCAAACATGTTTTCGAAAATTTCGGTGGTGAGCTACTGCCCAATTGCCTCCTCTGGTTGCAGACTTGGCTAGATCGGTTCTCGAGCATGCTGAATTTCCAGATATTAATCAATCAGAGCTGAGTGCAAGGCATCAATCGGAATCTTGAGTTGAGTCGAAGTCATCACACTTCTAGTCCGAATCAATTCCGAGTCATTCGCAGCTTCTCGTCAAGTTGAGTCAAGTTTTGACTTTTGATGATGTCAATTAAGTCTAAGTTGTGTGATTACCTGCTGTCGAGTCTTTGATTATTACTTTTGAGACATTTTGAGCTCTTCATTTGCAATTGAGGAAGTTGTGTAGAAGTTTCAGGGCGAAATAAAGGGAATGTCGTCTTTTTAGCTGAAGTTATAGGCTGGCAATAATTTTTTTTCAAATATTTCTCAAAAATTTTCTGAGAAAGAATGTGAAAAAGTTCTCCCATTTCCAATGGCTCTAAAATTGATTACTAGTCACTTCTTCTACTGGTCAAGATCAGGCTGAGTTTATCGAAAAAAATGGGGCTTTGATTCAGGTTATTTAAGCCCCAAAATGACTCCAGCTGTAGCTGAGTCAAAGACTCGAGTAGTCAATATGTGGAACTAAAGGAAATATATTTTTTGTTTCCGAAATATATTCTGTGAGCTTTATGTTACGTTCTACCAATATTAACAGAAATTAATGAAACCAAGGATTAGATTAGCCAGGCCTACCACGTGACATTGAGCAAGCGGTGCCATGAATGCCCTGTAAAATTTAACGAACCATTGAGCGTGGGATTATTATGTGATGTAATCCGGAAGTTGGAAAGGACACGCTTGCTTGAATCTACGATTCTGTTGTAAACGGATGCTTATTATTAGCACTGATGTAAATTGCAAAAAGAACCACTCACAATGGTCGATATCGTGGACATGATAACAATGAGAATCTATAGTATCGGGACGGGACACTATGATTTTGTTTCATGTAATCATCCAACAGCTTTCTCTAAACTTTTCATCTTTTTGTTGTTGAAGAGGTTTGAGACCACAACTTCTGTTTTGATGGATCAAAATTTTTAACAATTTTTTTGTTGAATGAAGTAGAAAAAGGAAACGGTTTTTATAAACCCGTTTTAAAAGCTTTGGTTGAAGTATATTTCAATGATGAATTTTATGAGTCCCATTTACTGACGTAACGTGTCAATCTTACCTCCAGGCGTTTTTCAACTGACAATGACGGAATCTAACAGTAGTCCATGTATGATGTTTGGCGATGTGCGTACGAGGTACAAATTCAATCTTCAACGTTTCTGTTTTCGGTACTGCATTGCATGTATACAGTGTCACACTCACGGTAGCGATGAATTGATAGCAGTTGGATTTATACATCCTGTGCATTCCTTTTGTATATAAAATAAAAATACTGAATAGAGCACTAGCATCGCATGGCTATCGCGGTTGTTACTGTCGGAATGGTACGTTAGAGAGTAATGTTTTTTGTTTCTCTACGTTTTTTTATTTTAAGCTTTTGTGGTTTGGCAGCTCAGCCTGAAGAGCTTAGCAAGCCTTAAGCTAGGTTTCAAGATCACTGATGCGATACTGTGGGGGAAAATTTTCAGTATTGTCTGCTTTATATAAACTTAGCTACAGTGAGTAACCCTTACTCCTGTGGTGTATATAATATATATTGCTGTTGATCGGATTTCATTTGTGCATTTTAAGTGTACTGTACAGTGTACACTATTTTTTACTAAGTTAATCTTAGTGAGCACCATTACTGTGTACTGTAGTAGTCGCACACCAACACAAGAGATAATGTAATATAGTATTATGGATTTGACCACGATGCTTGCATATATTAGATGAATTGGATAAGGTCAGGTGCACACCACACTATACCAATAAAATGACCAAATACATCAGCACAATTCATATGGAGTTATGAACAATTCGCATCGACAAACAGTGTGGGAAGGGATTAATGTTTCAAAAACTTTCCAAGACAAGAATGGTGAGTGTTAGATACAACCAAGTACTGTACAAAGTACAATGGAACATACAAACCAAAACGTACAGTTAAAGGATAAAATAATATAAAACAGTAGTACTTAAATCGATGTGTGTGAGTACAAATAACCAACAAACATTTTAACATAAATGGTATTATAAAGTCATTGATTTTGTGCCTCAGTTATGTTTTCACATTACAATCCATTTTTTATCAAGCGTCTGTCCTTGGCTGTGGCCAGGGGAAATAAAGATTCAGAATCTTCGTTATTTTTGTAAGATTCAGTGTTCCCGCAATTGTGCAGTGTTACCTTGTGCCTTGGTTAAATATGTTGTCAATTGTACAGCCTATGATGAGGGTACAGTGTGGTGTTATGTTCCACATCACCTATTTTTTCTTCGCACTAGGAATAGTGTGACATTTTTTCCAAAAAGAAAAAGAAAAATAATTTTTTTTATCAACTATTGCTTCACATAAGTTCAGAACGCAAGGTTTCAAAGAATCATCAATCGAGCTGTGTTTTCATGACTTTGCGATTATTTCGATTTGCACATACCTGTTTTCAAGTTACAAAAGTAATGAATTTGAACCCATTGGCAAATCTTATAAAATAGGAAATTAATTTCATTTAACTTTACGCATCCTCAAACTTAAAATCTGATTTGAATAAGATTTCAGGACTGAGGACACAGAGTTAATTAAAATTGATTTTGTAGAACACATTTAAATTAGATTAGTTTAATCACAGACAGTAGCTGTTGTAACCAGGCATATATTGATGTTGTTTTAAGTGTAGAAACAGATAAATCAAAGCATAGTTTGTAAGGAGTCAGTCAAGCAAAACAAAACTTTCAAAGAAAAGTAGCAAAACTTCAAAGAGGATGAGCATTCAGAAAGCAATTCATTTATTTTACTTTAAACAGAATGAAAAGGAGCAAGTAGTGGCAGGTAATAATATGGATATGCAATTTAGGTGTGATCCATGGGATAAGCATGACTATTAAATCAGGCTTGCATGCAAGACAATAAATGCTAGCTCATTCTTCTTCAACACTCCCGATGCAACCATTGTTTTTTGGAGGGTCACTAGTTATGTCATCAAACTGTTTTGTAAGATTGTGTAACAATGGGGTAGTTAAATTTCCATAGACACTGTTGGTCTCAGAATGCAACTGGTTGAAATATGTCCAGACATTGAAGAGATTGTATTATTCGTATTTTGCTGTCTTGGTGTCCACTGTTGAAGGATCCTGTTCAGGTAGTGATATGAGCAAAAGTATCCACGACTGTCACGTTACACCAGTTTGTTACCTGTGAACCACAAGCCCAGGAACAACCTGCCAGATCTTACAATTTTTTATTGATCTGGAAGGTTCTGGGATGGATGGGATATATAATGCAGGTTAGTGATCTTTTGATAGTAAGCTTCTTGCTGAATGTCTTGGGAAAGTGGCTTGCATTTCTGGAGCAACAAAAGTCCATGGAGTCCCAGGTCATCAACTCTTGCCACATCAATATTCTGTACTTAAAAGGGTTATAGCATCAATCTGGAGGGCAATTGCAATACAAAGCTTGTCAGGGCATAGCAAATTGGCAGCATTAGTAACTGGGAAGGCATCCAAGTCTTGTGATTGAAAACCAGTTTGTCAGGATGAAGAATGCTTGTGGCTTGATTAGCTCAAGGTTGTTTGTGGTGTTGCCAATGCCTTTGACTTTGGCTTCCAGTTGCAAGGGGGCAGAGTTTTCACGTAATGTGGATCTCAGTATCTGCCAATGTTTGGGTTCCAGGGTTGAGATTGAGTGAAAGATTACCACAACAACTCACTTGTATGACGCTGTTTGAAGTCTTGTTATTGGGCTTTGTGGATGAGCAGCTTGTAATTGGAAATACTAGTCTCCAGGCCAATTTAAAATAGTTCTTGTCATCAAGATAGCAAACATTAGATGCATGATGATGGGACTGTCCAAATATTCTTTGTGCAATTATGTGAGAGGCCTGAGCCTTTGATATATGAATCAGTCTGAAAATTTTCTGCCTATCAAAAGACTTGGCAGTTATCAACAGAACATTGTCCATGCAAAACCCTCCTTAATTTCGTGCTTTAATTATTTGACAAGCTGACTGTTAGCATTGTTCAATTAAGCTTGTACTTTTCAGTCAAAGAAAAGTTCATTGGAAATGAGAAACAGTAGCAATACATCATGCAAACATGTTCTTGTTTATTTCAAGCAATCAACACTGGTAGATGTGATTTTGCGTACTACACACACTGCAAATATTTTTGATGTCATATCTAGAAAGTAACTTTGCAATATGAATTTAATTAAAACAATACCCTTGTTAAATGCCTCATGTACTAGATTGTCACAGTGGACAGAATGAAAGAAACTTGGTTGTTCAAGCTGTATTTGAGGTGTATTTCTGCAAAATTTCGTAATGTGTGCCATAGATAGTAAAAAAGTTTTGTTGATCTTTAGATTTCAAGTTCATAAAAAATGCCAATGATCAAAATCATTATACTTGGTCTTTGTGTTAGATTCTATTTGAATAAGAGCTGATGATGCCTACCTTGTAGGCGAAATAAATATATACTCTGTAAGATCTTAGCATCTGATTCTGTGTTGTGAAAGGATTTCTTTCCATCGACAGTCTTTGTGTTATAGTTTTAGAAATTTGCTGGTCATCTGAGAATATCATTTTAATGTCTTTGATAAAGTGGCACTGTCTTTGTACCTTAAAATACAAGAGAGCAGTCGCTTAATTTATCACATTGGCAAAATTTGCAAGATTTCCCTGTGATAGTTTAATACAGATCCATTGTTTAATACTTTAACGCTCCTGTGAGCCACAATTGTGGCTCGAACATATCTGGCCATAATTTGCCAACCAATAGAGCTAGAGAGCTATTGAAACCTTCTAAATATGTGGAAAGTCTTCTAGTTTTGATTTAAAAAATTGGTAAGTTTTGCGTTGAAACTTATGTTGGCATGACGTTGCAAATCAGGGAGGTCAAGAGATTTTTGGACAATGTCATCAGGGCTTGAGAAAAAAGTTCAAGTGGCAATTCACATGTTTTTTCTTTTAAAATAAACTAGCAAAAATTAACATCTGTAGAGCTGTTGGTTGGCCATCTGGTATTAGTGGTTGGCAAGTTGTGGCGTAAAGATCAATTTATTGATTAATTAATCCTCTAGGGCAGTGTTTTTCAACTGGGGTTCTGCCGAATCAGGCTGAAATTACCTGGGACAAAATTTGCAACCACACTTCCATGTGGTTGTAGCCATACAGACACTTGGATCATCGAATGGGGTTCCACAAGCAACGCAAACATTTGCGGAAGGTTCCTCTGCAGCAAAAGTGTTGAAAAACACTGCTGTAGGGGATTAATTAATTATTTGTTGACTTGGAAAACGTGATGCTTCTGAAAATGTAATGTTTTTTCATAGAAAGGATCCTTACATATTGCCACACAAATGTTTTTTTTTAAACTGTTACTTGGTACATTACTGGTTGGGGCAATTTCTGCTGCTCCTGCCCCAACCAAAAAACCACCACCTCCACCTCCCTCAGATGAAGATGCCAAAACTGATGAAATTCCTCCAAATCCTGAAGAGCCAATGGTAAATATTTTATTGTTTTATTGCATGACACCTAAGCCTAGCCTACACTGCAGCTTGTTCTGGTTCATGTTATAGGCAACTCGTATAACATTTATTAATTTCATAACGAGATTACTGTGGAAACACACACCCAGATCAGGTTTAAGCAAGATCAGCCGATTTTTCTGGAGCAGATTTAAAATTGAGCTGTGCTTTGTTTTGGCAAGTTGATTTATTTGCTTGAAGTTGATAATGTCATAAGGAAAAGCTTAAATGTAACAATATATTTATCGAAATCAAAGACATTTCTCCCCACACTTTTGATGAATGAATGAAAGTATTGAAGGCAAAAGAAATCTGCAGCAAAGAAAATACTGCTGTTAGTCACTGATTCCTGAAAGTTGCCATGCTGCACAAAATGCTCAAACTTGTGAGCAGATACTGGAAGTGAGCATGTTTAGCAGATTTTATGAAACGCAGGAAAAAATGTATATGTGTCAAGAATTTGTATACAAAATCTGTGGGTTCATTCAAATACCTTGAGTTTAGTTTTATATTGCTGTGGACATCTTTTGAAGAAACAACCTGGTAGCATTAAACAATGGATTGTTGTACAGAACACTGGTCTTTATTATGATCAATATCTTCAGAAAGTGGTTAGGCTTCTAGAGAGTGATGAATCGTTTAAGAAAAAAATGGAAACAGCAGATTTTGATGACATTCGTGTGAGTATTTTTTTTTCTTGGTTATACTGGTTAACATTAATCTTGACAAATAAATAATGCAGTGGTAAAGTAATATCAACCTTCCTGATATGGTATCTAATTGGGTTTGACCCAAATAGAGTTGGATCAAGTAGAATTTAGTTCATATGCATTTGCAATCATTGGTCCATAGATTAAACAAAATTTTTATGAAATAAACACAAAAGAAAAGAATGAATCAAACATTAAATTTTTGATGTGGCATTAAAGTTTCTTGGGCAGTGATGAACATCAAACTCTGGTGCCTAATCTGCTTTCTTGAACTGTTAATTGGTTATTGTCAAGCAATGAATTGAGCCAAAGCAGAGGTTTACAAATGTTTTGGGCCTGTAGCACATATGCCAGATTCTTATGCACTTTTGTTAGAGAATTCAAATGCTGACAATGCCCGATGAATTTTTATGACTGACTGCTTTTTATATAGTTGATTGTAGTTGGATCTTGTGGCACCTTTCAGTGCTGCATTATCCCACTTGAGAACCATCGTAGTTGAGTAACATTTGTGTTCTTTAGTTAATTGTCGTCACAGACACATCCATTGTGTGATGAAATCAAACATTGAAAGACTTCATAGATGCTGACAGTCAGCCGTTAGACATTAAATGTAATGATACGAGTTTCAATAATTTATTTTATTGGTAACTCCCATAAATCTCACAGAAGACCGCTGGGAAGGCATTGTATTTTGCTACAATTGATTGTATGTATTTTCTGCAGCCTTCGCCACATCATTGTCACAAACGATTCTCTTAGCCACAGATAAACAATGTGATTAAATGTAACCATAGCCAAACCAGATAAAGTGGACGAACACCAACTGCCCAGACTCATTTACGAAGGTCATCCCATCTCGCTGATTATTTGGTAATAATAAACCATTTGCCAAACGTTTTGTTTCGTGATGCGACATAGATTACAACTTTGCATGAAATTGTCTGCAGTAAATTTTATACAAGGAAAAGGCTGTATTGTATTCCATTTGTGTAGAATGGAAAGCTCAGCGCAGAAATCAACCAAATGCCTCGGGAAATTCGAGATCAGTTGAATCAGTTGAAACGGGAAGAAATGAACCGATTGCGAAAGATACTTCACGCTAAAGTTGACCTCGACAATGGTAGGTTGGAAGAAAAATCTTTGGTGTATAAGATTTAAAATCTGTGATTGCCTTGTACGCTGCCTTTTACTCCTTGTAGAACTTGAGTTGCTCTTAAGGATTTACTTTTATGTAATTGTTGTGCATGTTTTTCAAAGTCAAGAATCTTCCAATTTTAGCGTGATACTTTATCATCAGGCCGGAAAGTGAAAAAAAGTCCCTATCTGAATCAGATTGCCAACCATCTTGATAACGACAATCCTCACTCCTTCGAAGCGTCGGATCTGACAAACTTGATAAAAGCGGTGAGTGTTCCTATGCGCAGTGGTTGGTAGCACGCTGCTTACTGGTTTGGGTTGTTTTACGCTTGGGTTTGTCAGGGTTCTCACGCGGTATTGAAAGTATTGAAAAATTATTGAATTGTGAAATCGGTTTTCAAGACCTTGAAAAAGTATTGAAATTGGCCAAAATGTACATAAAGTATTGAAAAAGTATGGGAAGTCCAAACTTCAACCATTTGTTTGTTCAAATTTTGCTTTTTACCGCTGATGACAGTTTTGCAAATCTTGTTTGCATTGTGGTCCATGAATAAAAATTTGGAAAAATGACGACAAGTGATGGTATTAAATTTTTTTCATTTAGCATTGAAAGGGTATTGAAAGAGTTTGGAAGATGTTTATTGAAAATGTGTGGGAACCCTGATTTGTACACTTGAAGCAAAAATTGCTCGGTGTTGATCTGCTCTTTAAAGATCTTCTCATGTTTCTCGAGTTTCTGTTATCGTTACTCCTACCTTCATTTTGTGTTTGCCGTTTGTATGAAATGCTTCATAGCCAGCAGCCGAAAATGGGACTCCACAAACTTTGCAGCTCACAATCCCAGGCTTCTGTGTCACTGTAGGCAGCTGATAAATTAGACCTGGCGTTTGAGTTGAAAAGATAAGACAAATGAACAAGTTCCAAATCCCAAACGCGCCATTTAGCTTTTCGCGTGATGTTGACGTGTTTTCTACGATCAACTTGATGCAAACTTGTCTTACCCGACCATTTAGGCGACCAACGACTTGGAAAACTACGACAAGGAAAGACACGAAGAGTTCAAACGTTACGAGATGGAAAAGGAACTACGTCGCGAGGAAAAGATGCAGAAGCTCGACGAGCAAGAGCGAGAGAAAGCTCGCCAGGAGTACATCCGCCAACAGCAGGAACAGGCCAAAAACAACACCATGCATCATCCGGTTAGAAACTTTACGTGCGAACCAGCGTTGTTTAGTGGGTAGTTAGTTGCACAAATATTTGTGATAGCTTATGATTTTAGGTGCGGAAATGTCGAATATTCGCCGGTGACATCTTTGTTATGATGCACAAAGCTCTTGTGCTGAAAAGCTGACAGGACGTGACCATGAAGTTGATTTTATCTCAGATTGCGGTGATTTCCAGAAAATAAAGTTGCGTTGTTTCATCTTAGTCTGCTTGGAAGACTTACTATATATATATATATAGTTCTGAATGCTGCGGCCAAGCCCTTATTTTGTATGAATCACATAGCTGCCTGGTTAACAGGGAAGTAAGGAGCAACTAGACGAAGTGTGGAAAAAAGACGACGGACTAGTTGACGAAGAGTTTAATCCTAAAACCTTCTTTTACATACATGGTTAGTCGTAGATCGGCTGCTCAACTAACTCGAACGCGTAGTGGTTTTTGTTTTGCTCAACCCCCCCCCATTGCATTACACGAGCACGAGCCCCCCTCTCGCATCGCATGCGCCACATGACTACCGTTTTCTTCGTTACACCACAACACCCCCATTACACGGCAGGGCAGTAAGGCGCAGCTAGAGGAAGTTTGGAATGAGGAGGACGGGCTGAGAGAGCAAGAATTCAATCCGAGAACATTCTTCAATCTTCATGGTGAGAGAGCCTGCTTAGATGGTGGCAAGGAAGTTTCGCGCACTTTCATATTCAGCGATGGCGTCGTAATCTCCTCACGATCAGTTTGCGTGGAATCACATTTCAACCTTCGCCGTTTCAAATAAAATGTTTTATCAAAGTTTCCCGTCTACTTCTTACTCGAGCACGTGTAGCTAACGCCAACTCCTGGCGCACTGCATGCTTAATTCGTTTATTTTTCATTGCACGAAATGATAGATGCGCTCAACGGTTCTTAACCTTCTCTCTACCACGCCCCCCTTAAGTAACTGTCCTGTGGTTCGACCCCCTGACTTTAAATAAGGAAATTGAACTGAGCACTTCCCCGTGCAAAAACCTTTCATGTTGTAGAGCGTGTATGGGCTCGCTCCCCGGAAATTTATTAATTTATTGACGCCCCCCTGTGGGGAGGGGCGGGTACCCCCGGTTGAGAACCACTGCATGCGCTACTCCTTACCACGTGTTGTCTGATATTTTGTGGAAGTCGTGATTACAACTTTGTATCAAGCGCGTTATTGCAGGCGCCGATCGTCTTCAATGGCCAGTTCCAAATTATGAACGCTTTGTGAACCTCAACTTCGTAAAAAGCGAAACCTCCCAACTAAATCGTAAAAGTGTATTGGTTGAAACTCAAGTGAAGCATATTTGCACCGGCGGCACCCGTGCTAAGACCTTAGTGCTGTCGGTAATACAGCAACTTCTGCGGAGAAGTTGATGAAACAGGAACTGCTATCGAAATCTTTAACCCCCGTGTGGGAAGCTGGACCACCAGACCGCCGAAAAAAGCGTCGCTGTGCCGCAGTTCCTTTTCTATTCATGCATTCTTGAATAAGTCGCGTCGACAGCGGAAGCATCGTCATCCTTTGTTGGCCGGTTAATCTGGTGTTAAAACATCTCCTTGCAAAGTCGTTCTAACTCGTTTAACTTCGTCGCGAGTTCAGGGGGCGAAACATCATCTTATGCATTGGCGAAGGTTGATCTGTGAATAAAGCACATGCGCACCAACAAACTTTGCCAGTTTTGAGACAGAAAGTCGTGAAGCTGTCGAGTTCCTCATGTGATCATGTACATTATGACTCTTAAAGGCGTTTTAGTTCTTTGTCTAATGGTGGCCGAGAGCTTAGTCGAAAGTTTCATGATGGACTACAGAGCTATGCACAATTGCACAGGCTGCTGATGATGCGACGTGGAAGGCATGGCTAGTCGAGCTCACCTCACCTCTAACATATTGCATGATACCTCAGCTTGCAACTGCACACAAAACGCACGTCTTTTGCTTCGCTGTCTGACCTTGCATGGAGAGTGCTGGTGTGTGTTTTTGTTATTGGTAAATTATTCGCTGCTTGTTTTTGTTTATCTTTTAAGTTTTGCTTCGTGCTTACATTTCTGTAAATATTTTCTTGCTGACGGTTGCAATTAATATGTTTATCCGGTGAGATACAACAGTGCATGGTGCGGTTCTTCTTTCAAACCATTCGTGGTGCTTTGCTTTCAACCTTTTATAACGCACGCGCTTAATCACCCCCTGGCTAGTGTATCTTCTTGTTGGTTAAAAGGTTGACGCCTCGGTTATGCGCATAATAGAATAATCAGAAAGATGCCGGGCTAAGGAAAAGTTGCTCAGGTAACAAGAGTTTTGTTGATCACAGACGTCAATGGCGACGGGTTTCTGGACGGACCGGAACTGGAGGCTTTGTTCGAACAAGACGTAAGGTTCATTTTTTTTAAGTTTGCTTCCAATGGACAAGCAACCATGGACGTCGCAAGGGGTACATGGTGCTTGGTCACCCCTGGATTTTGAAATTTGATAGTTTCCTATTAACTTTTTCGTAGGAAAATGTTTTTCTCTTAGTTTCGACTTGATAAAATCAAATCTCAACACTGTTGGCCCACCTCAGGAAAAATGCTTTTGTCTCGGGTACCACCTGGAAAATCCAGTATTGTCCCCCCCTGGAAGAAATCCTGCCGACGCCCATGCAAGCAGTACTTTCCGTTTTGTGTTGCTACTTGCCATCGAGATGAGTGCTCTGCCTTGGCGCGTGCATTTTTTTACTATAAATTGAAGGGAGTTGATATCACCTGCGCCCCACGAATGGGGAACGAGGGGCGCGTCCCCCCTCGTGTCGGGCTCAACGCTGTATGCGGCAGAAGTGTGCCAGGGTTGTACGTTAGAAAATCGGATTGTTTACATTATAAACTTTTCGAGAAATATCAACATCAATCGCTTTTTGCCCCAAAAGTTTGCTTAAGCTATGAACTGCTGTCGCTCTAACCCAGCTATGCCCAACCCAAATGGCTTACTGGGCCAAAATTCATGTCACTATCTCAACTAGGGCCGCACATTTTATAACGTATTAATGAGGGCCGCACATTGAATGGCTTACTTCGACCTTAGCAAACTTAACTTCGCTTAAGCTAATGTACTGAAAGCGTTCGAATCATAACTGCAATCGTAACAGACATGATAAAATGGCACTGAGGACAATCTCCTTAAAAAATTTCAAATTAAAGATTATCAAAATAAGGACAGGTTGTCAGTATGTAGTTACTCCTATTACAGTGAAAACCTAAACTTGGCCGCACAAAACCCTCGACGAGGCCGCGGGTTGGACATAGCTGCAGTAACCTAATGCACTGACGATTCTATGCACGCTCCAAACCCAACCAACCAGACCCTGAGACTGATATGCACGACGTGCAACTGCGTGTCCAGCCAGCCGTGACGAAAACCTGAGCTTTTCGAAGTGTCTATGAAAGGGTGTTTGTTGTATTCTTGCTCGTCATCGATCATCTTCAGTGCTTTTTCAAATAAAATTTTGAGGGAAATAGCTCTTTGCGGTTTTTATAGGTTTAATTTTATAACACGCTCGATTGTTTCTGGTCTTGTCGTGGCTTACGACTCAATGAGCGAAATGCTTAATTCAGATATTATACTGATGTTTTGGCAAAATCAACCGAAAGCCGTTTAAGACTGTTCGTCGAGCAGAGCAACTAGTGAACCTCGCGCTGTGTTGCCGGATGATGCCGTGTTGTGTCGGGCGTAGAGTCATGTTGCAGAGAGTTGCGTTGATGAGTTGCCACGCTCATCCGGATGCACTGCATCTGGCGTTTGCTTGGTGTGTGTGCCTTTCCTTTTGTTGCGCTCACAACGTCCGCTGGAACAACTTTCATTCAGCCATATGTTTGGCGTGACGAGTGTGTTCATTTTGTCCCTTGTCTTCATAGTTTTGTTCAACAACGATGTGAAGTGCTTGCAAGATCGTACTTCACTGAAAGCCTCATAATGCTGGTTGTAGTTCAGGTCGCATGTGTCTTTGAGTCAGTTTTCACTGTGAACCTGGGCCTGGTGGTTTATTGACTCCACAACTTCGTCTCGGGGCATTTACCTCCGTGTGTAGTGGGCACAGACACGTTGTTACTTTAAGCGCTTGTGACAGTAATTTTTCTACAAATGAAACTGAAGTTAATAGTTTGAAACCATGGTTGACTCTCTTGACCACTTCGCTGCGAGCAAATTGAGCTGATTCGCATTTTATGCGCCAGCGTATACGGGCGGTGGACATCCTTTACTTTGGTTTGAATGCGACGATTTAAACCTTTTTGCAACTTGCTGGCACTCGGTAACCTACGTGTACTTACGGCGTTGGAAGCTGATTTTTCACTATACTGAAAAAGTTAGGCTTTTATCATTTCTCTACCAAGTTATTTTAACACTCGTAAACCCGTAGCGCGTAGTTTTCTTTTTTGGATGCGTGCGCAGTTCAATTAAAGGAAAAGTGATTTTTGGGAAAGCCAGTCATTAAACAGCCTTACCGCAGGTTTCGTAAACGCGTCAATTTGCAAAGAAGCCATGTTTGCCAGTGTGTGTGAGAACTGAGCATGGGTGTTGCGTTTTCGGGATACTTGCCGGTGTCAAGCGAAATTTGTGACCTCACGCCATGTGCGCATGCACAGAGTTATATTGTGCATATCACATACGCTGAGAAAACTGATGATTAGGGCTTAGGCTCTAGTGCAGGGGTTCCCAACCTAAGGTACATGTACGCCTGAGGGTACATTTGCCTATCTGAAGGGGTACATTTAAGGTTAGCAGTAGAAGGTAAAAATATATTTACATGTTGTTTATTTTCAAATATTTGTACATATACCACTTAACATTATTTTCAAAAGTCATTATATGCTTATTGTTAAATATATCTGCGAAAAATCATGAGAAAATATTTTGTCATAAGGAGTTTTAGGGGTACATGTTCATCTGTCAAAGATCTGAAGGGGTACACCCTTATCTGTTGAAATGCTGTAGGGGTACATGCTCATTTGTGGGAATGCTGAAGGGGTACATGGTAAGAAAAAGGTTGGGAACCCCTGCTCTAGTGTTTAGGTGTGTCGGGTTAGCAATTGGGTTAGGGTTAGAAAAAGAAAAATATTTGAGGTCTAACATTAAGTCCAATACTTTTCAGTGGTTATAGTTATTCCCGTACCGCAGCTTGTGGATATCTGACATTTAACCAAAAATCTTTAATTTACATCACACACATAAAAAAGTAATCGCCAAACTTTATTCCTTTACTCTGAGAAGCCAAATGACTGGCTAACAATAATAGGTCAGAAATTTCGTTTGACACAGGTAATCCCGAGGCCTGGTTTGTTTTTGGTTGTTTTATTTTCTCTGATCAACATCTAAAACTTGCTTTTAACTACTGTTTGTGTTACTTGCAATGGCGTATTGAGACAAGTCAGCATGAGACGGGCGCAAATGCTTTATTTGGAGCCAGAAAGTGTCTGTATGCGCTTAAGGTGGGCAAAAACGTTGGGTGCGAAACGCCAAGTCTCTTTTGCGCCTCAGCTGAGCATGAAACATCAGTGTTTTTCGCAGCTGGCAAGAGTGTATGACCCCAACGACCCCAACTTCGACTACATGAAGATGGAAGAGGAGCGACGGCGCATGCGCGAGCACGTGATGCAGGAGGTGGACAAGAACAGGGACATGGTCATATCCGAGCAAGAGTTCATACAATATTCTGAAACTTCGCAGTTCGCCGACCCAGACGAGAACTCGTACAAGGTTGATACTTGCAGCTCGTAGTCGGAGCTTTAAACTTCTATAGATTTGCGGCGTGTGAAAGTGAAGTTTAGTCGGTAGTCATGGAAACACAAGAAAAGGTCTTGAAAGTTGTCGAATGTGTGGTTTTCTTCGGTGTTTCTGTAGTCGTGCTCATTGCTTTAGTATGTCAGTTAAAACTTTTCGATTCGCAAACGGCGTTTGTGGTTGATTTGTACGTGAAAGTTGATGGCTTACTAAGGAAAGATTTCTGTCGCTAAACCCGTTCGCGAGCCACTTCCCCAGCACTGCCGTGATTTGTGTCTGAATCGTGTCGTATTTCATGAAGAACCTGGACCGGATGCTGGCCGACCACCAGCTCTACACGCAAGACGAGATGGCGCGGTACAAGGGAATGATCGGGGAGCAGGAGCAAATCCTCAAAATGAAGCTTGAGACGCTGAAAGCGCACGCGAAAGAGCTCGGGGGGATGAGGAGGGACTTCGGCGACGACAAACGAGCGTCAGCGGTGGTAAGAACTGCGAGAAACACTGCAGTTTGTTTTTTCGTGCGAGAAACACTGCAGTTTGTTTTTTCACATCGAGACAAAGCAAAAGTACAGCTTTTTGCTGCACATCGCCAGCAGCTTGCTTTGAAAGCTTTGTGTGATTTCTATGGCACATTCAATGAGCATTCTAATAAGTTTTCCCTTATATTAGTAAGAGAATGCAGCGAGGTCTTATGACGACACAAGTTAACTACAATAAAACTCTTGATGTGGACCAAGTATTATTTTCCAGTTTGGACTTGTCCATTCAAAGATCCGCAATCGACGTGACACCGAAAAAGCTGGCAAGCTTGCATTTATGTACAGGCTTGCCATGAGTATTAAAGATTTTACTAAACTGATAGTTTTAGTATTGTTATTTCAACAAGTAGTATATAGTTTTGTATACTGGTACTGGTGTTATGAACTGATTTGCAATGGGGGATGTTGTATAAGCGCAAAGAAAGTTTAAATGAAAGTTCAGTTGTTTTTAGTTGCTGTACTTGAAGCTTACAAAGCACAAAAAAGTTGTATTAAAATAAATTCTTTCATAATAAAACTTACTAGGGTTAGGTAGCCTGCCCTGCACATATTAATTACAAAAATCAAAACATTATTTTAACCAAAAAACAATTTTTTTTTTAACAAAAAAAAATATGATTTTTATCAACACTGTTGAGTGTTGACGAGAATGCAAAGTAGCCGTGTTGGATTTTGCGACTGAAACAGTCGTAGCCAATGGTTTTGTCACGTCACGTCGTAGCGAATGCGTGTTCGCCACGTTTGCTTAATTNCGCCATATCTGTCACGTCCGGTGTTCCGTATCNCCTCAGGNGCCCATTGGTTCGACCGGCACGCGTTCACCGCGGTGATCGATTAAACATTCCTGGCTGAACCACCAACAGTTCGGGTTAGCACAGGGTGTGTGTGTGTGCACTTACGACCATAACCTTACAGTAAAAACGGAATGTCGACTACACGATGAACATTCTGCCCAGTCCGCATTTAGGTGCAAATTGTTCGAATTTACTTCCTGATGTTGCTGCAAAGACATCGTAGTAAATTGCCCTTACATGAAAAAACCAGCCACTGGGGCCTGTTTGGCTTGCTGCGCGTTTTGCGGAGGTGGGGTTGATGATTCAGTATGTCGTACCTCGACAATTTCGTGAGCTCTGAGCGAACACTTGCCGAGTAAAACACCAGAACACGCCTGCAAATAAATCATGTCCGCATTTTTCTTTGTAAGTCACAAACCTTCGAAAACTGAACCACAAAATTTTTGTAGCAGCACTGTGACGGGCGGGGGCCCACACCTACGGCCAACGTCGGTCAGCAGTTTATCTAACCTGCAGAATTTGCCAACGAATAACTTAATCTTTGTTTTTGTCATCGTCGGCTAATCAAACAATTCTGCCTAACTTGCTTGTAATGATAGAGCGCATTGGATAAACCCAAGCACACTGTGCGGATATTTCCACTGTCCAAGTGCTGCATGCAAGACAGTTGACCTTTGACCTTATTGACTGAAACGTTTCCCTCCCAATCAGGACGGTATCCAGCAAGACGAGAAATACCGGCTCGACATGAAGCAGAAACACATTCAGGCACAGGAAGAGAAGATCCAGGAGCTCCACAAGGATCTGCAACAACAGAGCAAAGACATTCTGCAGATGAAACAGGAACTGCAGAAAGTAAGAAAGCAAATTTCTCATTTGGTCATTACAAGTTTTCGTCTCCACGTGTTCTTTTCGTGCATCCGTTGAAATTAGCTTATTGAGTTTATTGATGATGTCACGCTTCACCTTTGCTGAGCAACTAACGTCTGCGTGACGTCAGAAATGACGCAAACTGAGTTGTAGTTCCGCTGTGAAGTGTGACATTACTTTGGTCCAGTAACGAAGGGTCCCACACCCATCGTCCCGTTACTGGTGAGTGCTGTATGAGCAGCTGCATTGTGCGAACTTATCTTTTCGTCGATGAATGGACCTCTGTAGGAAGGCAGTTAAATTTTCCCGTCAGGACAATGTCTTAATGGCTCAAAGTTTGGTGGCACAGGCGCCGGTCGTCATTTGTAAACTCTGTTGGGAATGCGAGAGGTCAGTGGTTCGGTTCCACAGATCTACGGTCTGTGAGTGACTCGCGCATAGGGCTGGGTTCAAGTGAGTAGTTACTTAATTACTTACTTGAAAACCTTTAATAATTACTCAATTACTTTTAGTAATTACTTAATTACTTACTTGAACACCTTTACTTATTACTTAATTAAGTTATTTGTCCGTTACTTGATATTTCAAGTGATTTGGTTTCAGCAAAGTCGAAATTTTAGAAGCACATCAGCTTGTGTAAACACAATATTATACATAACATGCATCACACATAAAATAACCATTGAGGCGAATAGATTTCTTGTCTGTGCAGAGCGCTTTGTGAGTCACAATTGTTGGTTGTCATCTTGATTACGATTCGGAGCTAGAAGCTCATTCCATTAAATTGAATTGCGGCCAAAAGGCACAAATTTTGTCTGAACCACCCATTCTGTGATTTAAATATTGCAATGGTTTTGATGTGTCTGCATGTTTTAAGTCTAAATGTCGATTTTCCTAATTTGCTTAACTTAAGTAATCTGCCAGAAATTACTTATTACTTAAACAAATGAATGTTGTTACTTGAACCCAGACCTGCTCGCGGAAAGCTTTACTTTCAACCTTTCCGACACGTGAACATTTCAGGCTTTGACCCGACGCTAGTTGGCGCTACCCTGTATTGCAAAGAAATATATCTTGCAGCATCGAGAAGTGGTTTGCACTTCTCAGTGCCACATTGCCTACGGAAGTATTGAAAAATCCTGCAGTGATGTGGTGTTGCGGGTGCACGTACGTTTGCTTTGTTAAGAAAGTAATATGGTCGGTAATAAATTTTTATTCGAACTGTTATTTATATAAAAAAAACACTCTGTTCTTAAGCACGAGACGTCGGAGAAGATCGCTCAGAACATCAAGGTGAAGGTGGACAGCCTGCCGCCAGGGGAGGAAAAGGATAAGGCGGTGGAGCAAGCACATAAAGATATGGAGAAACTCAGGGAAGTCCAGATGCAACCCGGAGGCAAGATGCCCGCCCAAGATGGAGGCCAGCCCGCCCAAGGTGGAGACCAGGCGGCTCAGCCCGGGGACAACGCAGGCCAGCCCGGAAATGCTCAAAATCAACCAGGGGGCAACTCCGCTGCGGCTACACCCTCCGTAAGTCCCGGGCAAACCTAGAAGCCTCCCGTCTGCTACAGTGTTTGCGTTTCTCACTGTAAGATTCCCGTAGTAAACGAATGTGCGAAGATAGGGGGGGGACTAACTGACTGATCGGAACACCGTCCAGCACTCTGTAACGGTCGTTAGTTTTTTGCGGCTCATTTCAAACCTTGCTCATTTTTTAAACTTTGCAGTCTTGTTTTACCGGAGATTACTTTTGTAGAGAAACTGCTGTAGTAGCCGTATAGTGTCGCAGTTGAATTTCGTTACTTTTTTTGGATTCTCTCTTCCTAATGATCCCGATTTCAAATCGTTAGGGATTCGGGGACGAGTGACGTTTGCGAAGCGGCACTATCGTCACAATCGCGTTACGTACGTCATTATTTGCCGCTGTGGCTCGTTCGAACTTACATGTTTTTTACGTCACGCACTTCCTTTACCATCAGAGCACAAGATTTTTTTGTTTGTTTGAACCAGGGTTGCGGAGTCGGAGGNAAAATATCCGACTCCGATCTTTCCAAAATCTCCGTCTCCTTAACATAAAAGGAATGAAATTTTACTCTAAAATCAGTGGAAATCGTGGTNTACAGCAGGAAATCTCTGTTTCAACAAAAGTTTCGAAAGAAATTGTACAAATTCAACAGGAACTCCCAATTTAAGAGTGTGATTTAAAAAATGATCCAACTGGACATCCGGAGTCGGAGCCGGTCAAAAAATTGCGACTCCGACTCCCAGTGTTGTTAAGAATCCGACTCCGCCCAAAACCCTCCGACTCCGCAACCCTGGTTTGAACAGGAGGATGTGTCGTGGTTCGCTTACGCCACAAAACAAATGGCCGTTTCATTGCTACGCAACAAAGAAGCGCATTTTTAAACGATGACAAAAGCGAACCTGGCTGCGGTCATACATGCATTTCGCCAACCGTCATTTGTAGTTGTCGTGTGGTGTACCTTACTTTTGACGTCCTTGCGTTTTCTGCCAACCCCGTTATTCGTGTTACCGGCTGTAGATCGTGTGTTTGATATGCGCTGCGTGTTGTGCCACATTCGGCTGCATCGTGCAATGTCTCAACAAAGGATATCAGATCGTGACAGTTTGCTGATTCCTCCGGTGTCACACGCATTCGAACCTGGTCAGGCGAACGCGTTTTACTCGAGACCGACGCTTTTACTGACAGNGACCCGTCTCGTGCTGCGAGGTCGACTTTGATCGACACGTTCAGAGCAGCTGCGTCGCCGGTTTTATAGTGGTTGGGAGGGGGAGGGCGAAACGAACGAAGACTTCATTTCCACTCTCTTTTTTATCTTCGCAATACGTTGGCTATTTCGCGTCTGTTCAGCTGCTTCCTTTCATTAAGTTATTATCGTTTGCAAATTTGCTAACGCGATTTAAAACCTAAAAGTCAATGGTACGGTTGGTTGAGCACGCGTCAGCAAAGCAGATAGCGTGGGTTCGATTCTCGGTCGGGTCATACCGAAGACTTGTTGTCCAGTCTTCGCGCTCGACTGCATTGTTTGGCAAAGAAAAGATAAAGCGCGAAGCTGCGCTGGAGTCGCCGCCAGTGCAGGGTCACTGCGAAAGAACATCCCTCCCCCGGCGCAGGCGAAGCGGAGATGAGCGCCGTGACATTCCTGAGGAAGTACCAAACGAATATGACGAAATTTCCTGCATTTAGCCCGCTGCTGTTTTAACTCCCCAAAGCTCACTGCAGACTCCAATGCGCAATATTCTCATGCGGAGAGTGGATGTTGACTCGAAGGACAAAACCTCTCACTGACGTGGTGCGTTGCGAGCTCAACGTCTGTGCGACGCATAGATCGCAAGATAATCGACGATGCGGACGTGAAGTAAATGCTGAGAGTATGTTTAAACGCAGGAACGTCCAATCAGCAACGAATGCTTCGTCACGCGCTGCTGGTTCTCAGCAGAACAAACGGCTCTTTCATTGCGTGAAGGTTGAAAACGACGTAAAAAGCGTAGGACCCAAGTGATTACGCGTTTAAAACCACTGTGCGACACAACATAATTATACGAGATTATGAACAAATCACTGGCCACGTTGCAGTCAGTGGTGGGATGAAATCCCCCTTGCGACGAATCACAATGGGGGAGCCGAAAACTCCCAACAATGTCACAATTAACTTCTTCAACACAGTACATTTGCTTCCGAAAGACCTCGGGTCCGAACATAGCCCTTGGTTGCAGTGCCGACCTGCTAGGTAGGCATTTGGGCAACCTTAGCTTATCTGCAGTGCAGCAAAAAAGCGTTGTTTCCAACGCACTACTATCATGTGCGTGTCTCCACCGACCTCGCTGGGTTGCTGCAGGGCGTCCTGATCAGTGGAGCTGCGGTGCGCTAATATTATCGGCGAATTTCCACGACTTGTGACGCGCGAGGTCATTCCACAGACAGATCCGATAGCGCCATGAATGTTGTGATGAAAAATACTTATTTTGGTTCTGCAGAAAGCATGAACGGAGCCAGTCACTGGGGACGTCATCGACTGGCTCTTGGTGGCGAACGCGAAGGCATGGTGCGTTGCGAACGACTGGCTCTTAGTTCTTACGCTTAATTTTGCTTACACGATAACGCTGCCCGAATTTCTGCTGGAATATCTCAAACTGTGTTTGTCACGTGATTTCTTCACCGCGACGCCACTCGGGCAAATATGTCAACAGCAGTGGCGTACGCAGAAAATTCTGGAGGGGGGCCAAGTTTCGTCACAATCGTGTGACGTCATAAATCAACTTTGGGACGACGATTCTAGGGGGGCCCGGGAGCATGCCCCCGGGAGAATTTTGCAAAATTACACCTAAAAATACGCATTTGCACCTAAAATTACGCAAACTTTTTATACATTTTTTTATTTTTAGGGTCTGACGGAGGGGGGGCATGACACAGTGCCCCCCTCCGTACGCTAGTGGTCAACAGTGGTCGCACTCGTATGTGTTGGAGGAAGGGTTGCAGGGAGGGCTGCAGCAGCTCCCTAATTATTTTTCTTTCTGACAAATATCGCTTCTAGTATTGAAATAATTTTTTGTATCGAAATGGCAACTCAATCTTATTAATTTGTTTTCATGATAAGTCTTCTGGAATTAATGGGGTGAAAAATGCCGCAGTTGTGTCTTTTCACTTAGAGAAGTTGAATTACAAAACTGATTTTAAATGGACTTTTTATGCAAAAACATTTTTTTGGGCAAAACGCTGTAGTTCACAACAGATATTTTAGGCTCTACGCCTTTGCTTTACCATCTCATCAATGCTCGCTCATGGTCACACTTGTCGCGAAGTAGCGGCCGCAGTGTCCTGTTCAGGCTTGGACACAATCTGCACTGAGGTACCCTCTGCAATGACCGTGAACTGAAGATTGAGATACGAATGATGCCTGTGTAGTACAATCGCACAATGAAAACCCCACACATGGCACGACGTCAGCGGAACTACGAGTTGATTTGACTCCAGTATTTATGCTCCGCTGATAGACAAGCAGATGAGCAGTACCTCTCGACTCGGAATTTTTATATAATAGGGTTCTACTGTAAGCACACAACAGAGTTTGTCTATTATACAGAGTCACCATCAGGCCTGTAGTCAGGTTGGTTTGAGGGAGAAAATTCATTTTTAGGGAGCAAGGTTTTTGTTTTTCTTTTATGTTTAAGGCAAATTTTTCTGGGCGCAACAAAATTTTAGGGTGTGCAAACAGAGTTTGGGGCACTACCCCCGAATGCACTCCCGTAGCTACGGGCCTGGTCACCATCTTCCTGGATCAAAAAATAAGCGCTGAAATATTACTTACAGCAGAAAAATAATGTCACAATAAATTGGAGATTAACATAAGTGTTAATGAACATCTAAGTCCCGGCGAAGTCATGAAGTATAACTACATAAGTTATTAAAACATTTCTATTGAAAGGAAACCTTGCACAAAGATTGTGACATGTGAAGGCATGACTAATTATTATTCGCCTGCTGCGGCATCCTCTGCTCTTATTCATGTATGTTATTATAACCACAAGAGTTCTTAAACACTGTCTCTATCGAGTCAAATTCAGCACAAATTGCGGTGCTGACAAATTCAAAATGAGCACAAATTGATGTGCTGAAAAGGGAAATTTTATTTCACTGCTATTACGGCATTGCCAGGACCAGTAAATTGAAGTAAAAAACGGGTAGATATTCACGCAAATTGCTGCTGCAGTAAAACACGCCTTTAACGGCTTCGCGTGTAATGGCAATTCACTTGTTTCGGCACAATTTCTTCGGTCCCTACAAAAGTCCTATTTTTTTACGATTTCATGTATATTTAGTTCGTCTATATCGACACCATTTTATTCCCATAAAGTGTTTTGTTCGTTCATTAGGGCGCGGCTACAAAAAGCGGCTTGGAAAGACTTTACAGAGTCAATTTCAACAAGTTATTACATGTACCAAAAATTAAATCGCATTTTTCAATTATTTAGTAATGTATGATTTAGTTTCTTCAATACAGTACATTTGCTTCGGAAAGGCCTCACTCAGGTGCGAACATGGGGAAACCAAACTTACTTCTTGCCCCGGCGCCATCTAACCTCGTTACGCCTCTAGTTGCAGTGTCGTCATTAAAAAGTTGTTCTTGGTTCTGCTCTGTGCATGTGCAACGGTTGTCGCAATGGAGAAGTTCGACAGTCGGTGGCTGCGGACTTTGTGTTTGTTTATTGGTCAAATAAAAAAAGGTAAGTGATGGCGGGATACCTACTTTACAGATGTAAAGTTTTATGCATGTTAATATTTCGTTTAGTAGACTATCTATATACGCTGCTTGTAACAGGCTATGGCAGCATATAATAACAAATTTAATATCATGATATCAGTGATGTAAAGAATGATATATTGTTCACTTCACGTTTCGGTAACGGTTTAATTCGCTTAAAACAGGGATCTCCAAACTTTTTTGTCGGAGGGCCACATAAGCTTTTACACAATAATCCGAGGGCCGGACATCTTACGTAATGTCTTTGTTTCGGGGTATGTTACATATTGGCAAATCAATAAGCTTTTGTAAATTTATTCTTCTTTCATTATTGACAAAATGTCTTCGCGGGCCGGATTTGCCCGCGGGCCGTAGTTTGGAGACCCTTCTTAGAAAATATGGTGGGTTTGTTTACAATAGTGTAGATATACAGCCGAAACTCAAAACATTGTTAACATAATCAGTAATGCGTGTGAAATTAACACTGTCAATTTATACTTCAATAAATTTATTTACCCATCTGGTGATTCAATCGAGTTTAATGCTTTTTACAAATCTTCGTTTTTCCTCAATTATTCAACGCTCCTGTATGATGGCGACCAACTGCAACAGTTGTTGGTGCAGTTTCCAGGCCCGTAACCAGCTTGGGACACCAGGAGGGGCGAAGAGTTTTCTGAGAGTGGCCCAAATTTTTTGAACTATGTCCAATAGTTTGAAAAAATATCCAACAAATTTTTCAAGGGCGTGGCGAAAAATTTTCTAGAGGGGGCTTCGCTTTCCCTGGTTACGGGCCTGATAATTTCGGTGTTCACGTCTCATCAGTATTGCTTTTGTGTAGTAATAAAAACAATCTTGTTTGCAACGTGTGGAAACCAAGCATACAAAAAGTACGAAAGATAGATGGTACAATCAGGGTTGCGGAGTCGAAGGTAAAATATCAGACTCCAACTCCGAACTTTCGGACACCGAATCTTTAACAAGGGAATGAAATTTCACTCTTCAAATCTTTTGAAAATCGTGGTGCAGAGCAAGAAANCTCTTGTTTCAACAAAAGTTTCAAAACTGTACCATTTCAACAGAAATTCCCAAGTTAGGAGTGTGATGTAAAAAATGATCCATCTGTTCATCCAGGGTGGGACAAAAACCTCCGACTCTACAACTCTGGGTTCAGTGCTAATTTCCACACCGTGCTTTAAAATTCAGGAAAATTAATTGGCTGTCGATGTGTTGCATAGCATTTGAAACCTTAATCGGAAGTTTGCAGTCTCTGTGCACCTCGATTTGACTTATTTTTCACTTTTCTTTTTCTGTTTACCTCTAATGCTTTCACTTCTCTCACACTACTGATCCCTGCATCATAATGGGTGAATGACGCTACAGTTGGGGTGCTGTTGAAGTGTTTTGCTCCTCTGTGTTGGTGGTGTGCAAACACCGATTCCGTTACGTGCTGCAGTATGGTTAACTTCTTTTTGTTCTCTTGTGTTGTATGATTCCATCTGTGATATGGACCACGAGTTTGCAAAAAACATGATTATTAAATTAACAAAAGTGCATGTCTAAATACTGTACTCATGTGTAATGACGACAAACGTGCTATTCACACGCTGCTTCCAAAGTTGCGGAGGCGGCGAAGTCCTTCACTGTCTTCGGTTCAGTATTTCCCATGGCCCTATTTCCTGAAACACGCGAAATCGTTGCTGATGGACTTGGGAGTTTGCTAACATAATTACTTCGAGCAATAGCTTGTTTTCGTGTATCCTCAGCAGATATTAATTACCGTCCAGTCCAGCTGGCATGCTTATGAAGTCTTCACACCACGCTAATCTTTGCTTTGCTCTTTCAACAGCTTTACCGACTTCGTCCGCTCGATTTTCCTCACCCCTGATTTAAGGGTCGCTGTCAAGCGAGCTGAACAGTCGGCGTTGAGAGAAAGTTTATTTTATCTTTACCAGAACAGCTGAGAAGAGAATGGACGACGACAATCGCCGAATCGTTTCAACAGACAGAGGATTGACTACAACAGAGCACAACTTAAAAAACTAACATGTACCAACATACGCAAAAAAACGCTTTAACAAAAACGGTAAATAATGGTCTGTTGAGAAGCAAAGAAAGAGTCCAAGGTATTTCCACCGCACGTCCGAATACTGATTGTTCAAAGAAAACGGGTGAAGCTTCAGAGTAAAAAAATGTGAACATTATTTTTGCGACCTGAAGCAGTTGTTTCACCATCGCTTTTGCTTATGAGCGTCACAATGGCGCGGCGAAAAGCTGAGGTTTACGTCGCAAGTAACACCTTCCAGTTTGCAAGCTTCGCACCCTCTGGCTTGCAAGATTCGTACTTTTTCCAATACAGTCGCCAGCGCGTGGACCACACCGTTGTGGTCGTCCCCGTCGAAAGTGGTGGACTTTTTTTCAGTCGCGACTTTACAAATTATTTGCCCTCCCCGTTTTTTTATTTGGCCTTCAACAAACAAAAACTTGGCCCAACACCCCCAAATGCTCCGTCCCGGGGGTCCACGCACTGGGCTTGAAGCTGCGGGAGAGCGTCGATGATCAAACCATTCGTGGTGCGATGTCTGTCACTAATGGTTAGCAAGTAATGCAATCGTTAGTTTGTGCAAAGCGCATTCGCTGTGTCCACAAGGCAGTTACAACTCAGACCATGCAGCACTAGAAAAAGCGTCCGATATACGTATTCAAGTCGCTTATGCCTGAAAATGCAACTTGCGGTCGAGCGACATCGGTTATAATCCCTGGAAGTTGCGAAAGTCATTTTAACCGACCGGTTAAGACCAGATTAAACCAGTTCCGGTCGAGATCAGATTAATCTACCCCACACGGAGGGGTTGGAAAACATTTTTGTCGCAAAACCATCTGCTTCATGTGCAAAACGAAGTGCTCGTCAAACACAGTAAGGCATGCGGTGAATTTTATACAGGGGTCGTTTGCCAAAGAAGGGATGCAGTTTGCTTGAGAACGAAAGTCACACTTCTGCGGTCAAGTTCACAAGTTTTGTGAAACTACCCCCCACACAAGACAGAAAAGGTTATTTCATCATTAGCGCGTCTCTGTTGAGCGCATCACACTGTTTTGAACAATTGAATTGCGTGCAAAATTCATAAAGGTGTTGTGTTGCATTTGTAGTTTACAGACAAGACATGAACTAAATCCCTCCTCAGATTTTATACGGTGAAAGGAAAAGCGATTCTTTTAAACCCAGTTTCGTTGTAGAAAACACCACAGTCACGTGATCACTGCGCGGGTTATTTCCCGAATCACCTAGAGGCGTTTTTTCGGGGGGGAAGCGAGATGCGGTGCGGACCCCCCATTCAGAAGCTACGTTGGAATTCTAGCAGAGACAACGGTGCAAAAGATCAAAGATGCAATGTTTGGAACTTCAGGCTATGACGTTTCGATTACGTCGCAGATACTCAGAAAACGAATGAAACAACTCCTTCCTGTAGCAGATGATGGTAAATTAATTAATAAAGAAAAACTTGCATGTAATTTTTTCCGAATCGATTAAATCTGCGATATTTTTTATCCAATATAATGAACGCCACCGCGCGTTTCCAGGCGTATGAACTCAGGCTGCTGCAAGTGGGGATGGGTGGGGGGGAGAATATCGAAAAATGTCAGACACGAATAAAGCAAACGGTGCGAAACGCCTGAAAGGTCGCATGCAACCCCCTGAACAGGAAACAGAACAATGAAAAAGTGCATGCTTGGAAACCACAGTAACTACGTAGCTGCATATATATCAACAAAAACGACACAAGAGAAAATAAACAAAAAACTGAACACGAACAAAACGTAGGTCACACGGAGCTACTGTCAGCCACCGAGTTAACGTACACAGCGTGTCCGTTCTCCGGGCGGGAAGTCGGATCAAGGCCTTCGTGCAAGTCCGTGCGCGATGACAGGAGAGGCTGGCGCTTTCGTTCTGGCGTCGAGGTTTTAAGTAAAGTGGTGCCAACGGCAATGGGGCTCTGGCCAGAGGGGGCCAAACCTTGCAGGGAACCTGTCCCGTCGTCTGTGCTCGCTGCCACGCCGCACGGCAGGGCGAGAAAGACAGAGACGACCGACACGTCATCGTTCGCTAGCTTTTCTTCGCACAACGCGTCCATTTCGTTTCTGAGCTCACAATATCCATTGTTGAGTACCTGCAACGTAACAGAGTAGTAGCAGTGTGAAGCTTTTAACCAAATCATAATTTCAAAACAAAACAAGAGCATACCAAGTCTTTACCTGCCGCAAAAAGGATTCGTTTTATTAGACTTGCTTAAATCACTGACATGTTTGCAACGGCTTGGGCTCGAAACCGGACCCCCTGTGTCCAGCTTTTCTTTCGGGGAGAGTTCCGAAGTCATTTAAGTGGAACATGCGACACCAACATTGATGCAACCGAGCAACAGCATCAACAAGAACACAATCGCCGATTATAAGAAACAAGTCCAGCCACAAACAAGGCAAGTGGTTTCAATTCTGTTTCTCTGACTACTGGTTGGGCCCTGCTGTTGACGCAGCAGCATTTGGACAATCGGACTTCGGAGGCGTCCAAAATTGCGCGGTCGAAGGAGCTTTCGTGGGCAGGCGCATGTAGCATGGGGGGTGATGCGTCTGCACACTGCAGAAGGAGCGCAACGGCTTTTGACTCAGTGGTCGTGGATCGAACACCCAACCTTCCAAATTGAGAGGCGAACGCTCTGCCACTGGGCTATTGCCGCCCGGCAATGCTTGTTACGACTTGATGAAAAACAAACGCCAGTCGGCGAGGACAGGATTAGATCGACAGCGGACACTCCGTAGTTGGAAGCACAAACTGAACTATGCGCTTTGAACGTCAAGCTTCGATGAAACGATTTGTTTCTTCCAACACTGACCTTGACAGAGGAATAGATGTCGTCGCAGCTGAGATTTATCCCGGCGAAAGGCCTGGCAGCCATCTCCCGCCGCTCCACCGCCTGATTGTTCCTCAGCTGATAAGCGTCGTACGTTATTTTCGCCTTCCAGGCGACGGCGACCAAGAAAAGAACGATGAGAAAAGAAGAGAAAAGGATGAGGAGGATGTGGAGCAGGCGATTGTCCTTCTGCAGTAACGATATCTGAAAAAAATAAATAACAAATCAGCTAACGAAACAAATTTCCATTTGAAACTGCGTTCTTAAACGCCTTAGTGCTGTTTATGCTTTGTCTTTCTGGGAATAAGCGCATGTCCCGAACCGAACCTTCGTGGATTGAATCACTGATGTCGCAGCTACGACATGTTGCCCAACAGTGGGTCCAGCCGTTCGGATTGACACGGAACTATGCGACAGGCATTCTCAACAGAAACACAGAATTATTGTTGACCACAGCGCTGTACTCTGCTCTTCAGCGCCCCGCTTAGCGAGCAATGATAACACGTTCACGTAATATAACGAAAATGCAATTGTCACATATCCATTCCAACACTCCCTGAAGAGAACAATCAGCTTGAAAAAGCAGAACTAAATCTGTGAACGATTTTCCGCCATATCTCAAGCACATTTAAACATATTTGACGTTGCCCCACTTATCTGTAAAATTAAAAACAACTCCCGTCAAAGCTACCGTTCTTCCACAATCTTCACAATAAACGGCAAAAGTTTACCGGCTAAAGCAGAATGTGCGGCGCGTATGACTTCCAGCGCCAGAAGTCTCGCCACGGCACTTCAGCAAACAAAAGGTTAAAGGTCACAAGATCTCAGTTGGGCTCTGACAAATGTTTTTTGCCGCGGAGCCAGAAACATGACACGGACTTTCGTCGAAAATTCACGCCAGGAAGAGTCAAACGACTGACGTCAGCGACGCAGTGTCACGTGACTGTGGTACTGAACTATGCCAGCGACAATGTTGTTAAGGGCAAATGATCCGCTTGGTCGAAAGTTTACGTTCATATCACCAGTCAAACAACTGTGGAAGGGATGATTTAAATTATTAAAATATCAGCAAATTTCGCAGCATCACAAAAACAAATTCATCCAAACTTATCGGTTCCAGGAGTGGCATGGAGCGATTTCTTTCGTTCTCACAGAAGCATTGCGCTCAACACACAGGGTCAAGAGGCAGCTACATTTTAAATTTTCTCTTTCTTACAAACGAAACACTGACTCACTGTACGGATATTGCTGAATGTGTTGATGCTCTGTGCCAAGAACCAACTTCTATTCAGATCTTGGTTATCATGACGTACACTCATTAATTTTTTACGTTTACCTCTCCTTTCCTCATGACGTACACTAATGAATATTTTAAAATAACGGATGAGGCCAGTTACGTCCAACCCGCGACCCAGTTGCAATGGCAACCTGACTGTATTTTGATAATCTTAAATTTGACGATTGTGTTGCAATAGTCCTCAGTTTCATTTATCATGTCTGTATTAGAGACTTGCGCGGGTTGCGGGGCGGGCGCAGGATAAGAAATTCTTTGTGCGGGTAAATGAATGTTGACCCACTGCATGTGAAAGTGACATGGACAAGTACTGCAATGCTACAGAGAGTTTATGGCACATGGGGGATAGCAACATTCTACAGTGGTGGCGAGACAACAGATTGGAGTTCACAGCTCTCAGTGATCTTGCAGGAAATACGTTCTGCGTGATGGCAACTAGCGCTGCTAATAAACAAATGCTTAGTATGGTTGGTGAGTTCCTCTGTGAACGACATACACTTTTCAACAGTGCACTTAAAGCTGAGAAGAAGCGCTGAAGGTCGGCTAAAATGTTTTACTAAAATAACTTGCTAATCGTGCGGCTCAAGATCTCCCAAAAAACACCATCAAAACCCCGGATGTTGGTGAATGATGCGACGAAGGTCATGCCCGCGTTGAAGTGGCCTCCTCATCAAGCCTCACGAAAAGATAACGTCCGGCGAGCATCACTCACTTGCTCTATGCGGCTAAAACAACTGAAGATTCGAAGAACGAAGTGAAAAGTAAAACCACGCACCTTAATCCAACACGGCACAGTGAAGTTGGACACATAGATACGAATGGTGTTGTTCGGACGACGCGTAAACTCCCATCTGCTCGCGCTGTACAGATAGACGAGCTGGTCTTCGTCCAGGTACTCGGCAGCGGTCAGCTCCTCCATGCTGCCGTTCAGCACCGAGGTGAAGGTCAGCCGGATGTTGCTGCGCTTCGCCGCTTCCAAGGTCACCTGGAGGTCAATCGCATCGGTGACGTAATTGATGAAGTTGACGGCGGTGACGTGTTCGTCGCCGCTGGACTTGGTCATCGTGAACGTGAACTGGTAGTTTTCGGTGAGCCGGTAAAAGCACGTGCCGTTCCCGGTCGCGTCGCCCTCGTAGCCGCGCGAAACGTCGCACCGGTCACAATTGGGCCCCGAGACCCCTTTCGTCGAACAGTAGCACACCCCCGACGACGGATTGCACGCGGTCGCCTTACCCCCACATTGGCACGGACGGCACTCGCCGCCGTTCAAGGCGTTGCCGTAGTGCCCGGCGCTGCAAGTCTCGCATTGCGGTCCCGCTGTGTTGTCCTGGCAATCGACACAGACGCCGCTGTCGTTGCACGTGCTGTGGCCGTTGCACTGGCAGAAGGGGCACGAGGTGAAGTACCAGGAGGGGGCAGGACACTTGCTTTCTGACACGTTGTACAGGCCGGGCCCACTTCCGGGCAGCAGCGGGCCTCTCATCGACCCTTCCGTGCAGAAACCGCGGCCCGTGTCGGAGCCGTCATCGCACCAGCCGCACGTGGCCACTTCTTGACACTGCTGGCACGTCTGCTGGCTCCGGCACCGGTAGTCGCGGCAGACGCTGTTCGTCCACTCCTGGCACTGGCCGTAGGCGTACCTCACGACGTACGAGCCGGTGTGCACGCACGCGCGAAGGTTCGCGCACCACATGCAATCCTTGCGCCGCGTGCACACGTCGCAGGTGGTCAGCTCGTCGCAGACTTCGCTGACGTCACACGTCGGCGGGGCCGCTGACGTGTGTTTCGCGCTTGACTGCACACACGTCTTACCGGACCGATTGCAGTGGGGGGCGGCCGCGTCGCAGAGCAAACAGCGATCGGGACTGAGAGACGAACAGAAATCTTTGTTTTCAGCCTGGCCGTGGCTGACGTTGGCCCGCCGAGTACATGATCTGTTTCCATTAAGACTGTTTCCACTTAAACAATGCGTTCCATTCCAAAGACATTCAAGATGGGAGGAAGAGGAATCTGCGCGAAGAAAAACGTGTCAGTGAGTCAATTTGTCCATGTCTTCTCTGCAGCATCCATTTTGAAGATATCAACATCCGGAAGCTTCCTATTTGACAAAACACATTCGTTGATGATTCTCACGCACGATCAAGCACCTACCCACCCACCCACGTAAAGCACAAGCATTCGACTAAAGCACTTACTTGTGCATTCCTGCTCGGTGGTCGATTGGTCGGGACATCTGCCAGGTCGATAAACTATCGTGTTCGACAACATGGTGCTGTCGTAACCGCTGAAGAAATATACGCTCGGGGTTTCGTTGCGCCCGCCAGGCCATGCAGCTACCCCCTTGTGGCCATATCTGGCCGCCATCGATGGTTCTGACGGGAGGGAGATGCTGGTCCATCTGAAAGGAACAGAAACAGTTGAAGTTTAGGAGCACCTTAGCTTGTATTTTTTACCAGCAATGCCCAGACACAATCGGGCGTTGCTGAATTTCGTTTGACAAGTGATGGTGATGCCTCGTTGAACGTGAATCGCGTTCAGTAGGCCGTGACGGTCCAATGGGTGGAAATCTGGATTCATGTTTAATAATACGTGAGGTCAAGCCTACGGCGAGTAAATAACGGATTTATTTTTGAAAAGTCAACAGGTGCGACGGAAGCCTTAAAATAACAACTGTTCCTTCACTGAAAGCACAACTGTTTCGTCACAAAAGTGTTCAACCATGAGAAGCTGCGAAAACCATTTTCGTAATACAGCAGCATGTTTCCATCAACGCTCACGCCGCTTTTCACTGATTTGTGTATATTTTACTCACCTGTCGCAAGCGAGCGAGTAGGACATGGCATCGGGCGAGTAGCACAGGGCTCCGGTGCTTGACGAGGTATCGTTGTGGGTGTTTCCCCCGTAGACATACATGACGCCGTCGACCAGCACTGCGGCGTGCAAGAAACGGGGGATGTCGCTACTCGCGAGCTTCGTGAAGGTGCGGCGCACAGGATCGTAGGCGTAAGTAGACGAACTGAGCTTGTTCTTAGGGGAGGACGTGTACCCCCCGTGGACGAAGATCGTGTTGCTCGCGGTGTCGTAGACGGAAGAGTGACCGAATAAACCGCCGATCCACACTCCGTTGGTGGGGGGAAAAGACCAGGTCTTCGTCTGCGGATTGTATTCGTACACAAACGGACTGAAGTGGACCGCAGAGTTGTAACCGAACATGACCACCATCATTTCGGTACCATTCGCGGACCGAACGATATCCGCTGAATGACCGAACAAGGCCAGGTTGCTGATGGTCAGGTTCGGGTGCGTCAGGCCAAAATCAGCGCTGTAATTGACGAGGCTCCACTCTCGCTGCGAAATATCGAATTGCCAGAGTTGGTCAACCGTGCTCTCGTTTTCAAGCAGCTTGCCGCCAAAGACAAGCAACTGCCCGTTCCACGACACCATTGTGTGGCCGTAGCGCGACGACGGTCGTGACGATGAATTGGCGACGACGGGCGACCAAGCATGCTCAGTGATGTTGAACGTCAACAGATCGTTCAAGTGGGATGGGGCCGAAAAGTAATATCCGCCGTACACCCACAAGTGGTTGTCGACGTTGACCGCTGCGTACGAGGCGCGAGGCAAGATCGTGGTTGGGTCGAACCCACACGCTGTCCAGTGGTTCTGTGGAAAGACGGAGGTTGAAAGCATGTTCGGGCACAGGACTCCAGGGACAATAAAAGAGAAACACTGCAGCAAATGATTTTAAGTATGTTCGACCAATGTGCCCACCGCATAACTATTAAGAAAAGACAAGCCATTTGTTAAGTACTATCAACCAAAGATGTCATATAATGCCACAAAACAACCTGGAAGTATTTACAAACAGTTGTATAGCCAGCCTAAATATTTTTTTGGGGGGCAAATCGTTTGACTTTAAGCAAACAGCACTATTTTGTTTGGGACACCGCCTCTAAAAGCACAAAATTACAAGATACACTAGAAATTGGGGGGCCATGCCCCCCCCGGCTACGCCTGTGTTTACGAACGCTGAAAAAGACACTTTCTGTCGGTTACTGCTTCGGATGATTGCTCAGTAAGATTTACAGAAAACTTTTGTCCATATCTCTGCAACTTTCACAACAATCTATTGTCCATATCTCTGCCACTTTCACAACAATCTATTGTCCATATCTCTGCCACTTTTACAACAACCTATTGTCCATGTCTCTGCCACTTTTACAACAACCTATTGTCCATGTCTCTGCCACTTTTACAATAATCTATTGTCCGTATCTCTGCCACTTTTACAAAAATCCCGTTGAAAAAGGATCGACTGAATTTCATAAAAGTGTTTCCTTGATTATCAGGTGTGGAGCCAGCGAAACTATTACAGGTTGCTGAAGACCGCGATGTATTTTGAGTGCTTCTTCGGCTGCTGCTCCGCGTGCCTCCACAGAGGGAAAGCGGGTGTGAAAAGTCAGTGAGTGTATGTCATCTGTAAGCATTACAGGCTGCTTATTTTATACTCAGTGGTGGCTAATGCACCAAATGTAATAGTTCACCAGGAACTGTTGGTTTAAACGCAACAGATGCAAGCGCGTTTTTGTTCAACCCTTTTTTTCTGAGCTGTAAACCTCGCCACCTGAAGCCGATCTTATAAAATTGTGCTTTCTGTACTACCGGCTTTGTAAGACATGCTGTTTGAGGGAGAACGAGGTGTCAATTCTGAGGCGAACCGAGAGAGGAGCAATGTGTGGCGCGAAACTGATAGACAAAAAGAACACTGATGAATATGCTGAGATTAAGAGAAACTGTGGAAAAATTGGCTGGGATAAAAAAAATGTGGAAGAAATTTATATAAACTACCACAAACAAAAGAAAGTCAGTTCTGTTCCAACTCGACTCACACTGTCAGGAAACGTGTAATTAAGCAACATGTAAGAGTTACTTACCGAGGAAGTGAAGTTCCTGCCACACGTGATTTGATCACAGGCTTCTCCAGACCAACCATCGTTACACGAACAAAAACCACCTTTACCAAAGATGACCTTGTTATGACCTGCTGCTGATAAAAGTCCCTCGGGATCGCCAACAAGCATTATGTAATTTTCAGCGTTGGACAAAACTTCATTAACGCTGATAGTACTCCCCAGAAGAAGCCAAACCATCTTGTCAAGAATGGATAAATTCATCTTTACAGAACAAGCTGAACGCAAAAGTGCGCCACCGGGAATAGTCACTCAGTTCTGAAGTGATGTAATTTTTGTTGAACCGCAATAGCTTTTGTCGCAGCTGGCACCAAAGTTCACAGCCTTAAGTAGTTTTTCAACAAAGCCCCAGTTTGCGAAGATTTTCGAAAAAAATCGCAAGACCCCGTTTTCCGGTACTTTTAATCTTCCTCACATCACGTACCGCGACGTCACCTATTGCGTCACCGACACTGCGATGACATGACAAGCGTCATTAGGGCGATACACCTGACGAGTGCAGTAAACAATGCGTGCACTGCGTTGGTGGGTTGAACACAAAACTTTGCCACAAACAGAACGCACGCATGCCAACAGCTGCCGATAAATGCGGCAGAGGCGAGAAGCGGGGAAACAAAATCAAAAAAAGCTAGAGCCGTTTCGAATTGCTTTCACTTGTACACTTCACGACTCTGACCATTAATGACTTGGTTACATTTATTGGACTTTGAAAAGCAGAAAGAAGCTTTTTTAAATACTCTTGGAGTTGTTTTTCAACATGTTAAAATTTCCAATCAATTGAACCAACAGTTAACATAGGTAGAGTGAACAGAATAAAACAAAAATATTTTTTTACAACGGCGCAATTCTTCGCCAGGACAAAGCAGACAACAGATCCTGGACTTTGTCGTAGCGCAGCACATTTCCTTTCAGCATCATTGTGATTGGTCTGACCGGCTATACATGGACGCGTTTTGTTTAAATGTTCAACGCGCGGTTGCGCGTGCTGGTCAAAGAAACGGCAGGAAATATATCTACACTAACTGTAAGTATGGTGAACAACACAGAAATGCAGCGCAACACGTTACTGCAGGCGAAATGCCAAAATAGATTTACTATGGCAAACGCTTGAGCAAATCACAGCAGTATTTTTAAACCTAATTGAAGTTGGAAAAAAACGGCTGTTAGACAAATCATACCACCCACTTCTTCCAACCACATCATAAACTGATATTTCAAAACCAAACATCTTTCTCAGTAGCTTGTAAAGTGGGTGTATAAACACAAAAAGTTTATGGCTTGCAGTAATTAAATGATTGTCTTACGGACGATGGTGGGGCTAGCAGTTTTCCACAAAAGCATTCGTGTTAAAAGAACGTAAATATTTAATATTGTTGTAGCGAATGCAGAACTTTGGTCAATCATGCATCAACCAAAGTTTAATACAACCAAACTGCTCACAATCTTTTCTCCTAAAGTTCACTAATCAGACACATATTTGACATCCAACATGCATGCTCAATCAAACCTAAAACATAAAGTATATGCAGAGCATTGAAAGCACACAAAATGCATTGCAAAGCTGTGCTTCAGCTGAAAGGGACCAACATGTCATAAAGACAAGCAACTTGTGTAAAAAAAATCTTGCACTACAAAACTTGCAATCAGCACTTAACATACAATTTCACAGGTGAAATACAAATCATACCTACCAACACATGTGCCTCGATTAGAACAGTTACGTGGACATTCATCGACTGTGAAAGAAATATTGAAGCCAAGCATATGATAAGCTGCATCACTGTGGAATTGGATAAATGCTGTGCCAGACTTCGCCACAATCACTGGAGGACTGGTTTGATTCATTTCTAAAATTGAAGTAAACTCTTCCAATGAAATCAAACATACAAAAATTCCATGCAATGCAGAGAATCATTCTTACTGTTGGTAGATATCAGTCCATTAAAAGTTCCTAGCAAAGGACTAAATGCAGAATCTCCATCATAAATGTAAAGATAATCCCAACCACATTCCGTTGCAAATTCCAAAAATTGTAACTTCAGAGATGAATGACTGCAGCAAAACAAGATTCCAACATATAATGACTTGTGAAAATTGGTCTTATGCTTTTTTATGTCACAAGCAAATGCATATTAATTTGGGAGCTATGAAAAAACCAAAAATATGTTTTCTTGAAAGATCATAAAAAATTAAACTCAAATATATCTAATCAATTTCCTGGAAACATACTGTTTTACAAATTTCAGCTAATTCCTTGGAAGCAAATATTTCCACAGATTTGATATACATTTTTTATGGGATGCTTGAATTATGCAAAAATAAAAATACTAAAAACAGCAGAGAATGGGCAACTAGGCTAGGTAATGTTTCACACACAAATGCAAGCAATTAATCCGTCTAAGAATTAGTAGATTCTTTTCAGTTTTATTTCACCTCCTAACAAAAACATAAAAACTAAATTATGACATGCATGTAACTTTATCTAATGCAAACATGGGCACGAATGGCCAGTTACCTTGATGTTTGGGTAAAACTGTCTTCTTTGCAAATTTCAGATAAAATGAGCGTCAAAAACATGACAAAACTTTCATGACAGAAAGTCACATTTCAGCAATAAACCTACAATAAGCCAACATCAAATCCTGACATTGCCCCTGTGGAGATTTATTGTTGAAATGTGGATATGTGCAAATCTGAATCATTGCAACGTTTTGAACGTTTGCATGTCATGTAGATCCCTGAAAGCTCACAGCAAACCTAGAACCTTTAATTCTAACAGAAAGCCATTGAATAAAAAATAAATATACCAGCATTCAAAAAAATGCCAGCTAGTAGTAAGTTCCTGTGTCATACTAATCTAACTGGTTTACTCATGGTAATACTGACACTTGGGCCAGCAATAAGTAAGATAAAAATTTATGGACAGCACAATCAGAATCAACTGAAACACAAGCTAATGTCATATTTACTATTCCTTACCTGCTTTTTTTCACTGAGACATTTCGGTCATTTGTCTCACAGTTGTATCAAAACTCGATGTAACAGTGTTTTTTAGCCTATATTTTCAGAAAAAAGAAACAATTCACTGCACAAAGGCCTAACATACCGTCCTTATTTCTAAGAATTATCCTTAGTTTGAAAACTATGTCAGAGAAAACATGATTGTCCTTATTTCTAAGAAATGTCCTTAAATGTTATTTGCATCCCTAGTTTTTCTTATTTTCTGTATTGCAACAATTTTAGTACACGAAAAACGGAAGTGCTGAATAGCCTTATAATAAATATCACGGCCAAAGCAAACGATACAACTGACATCTTGCAAACGTTTCGATAAC
>JGI24159J19872_10000364_pt1 | contig 38115 bp, 29 predicted proteins | sample Ectturendosymbi4_FD_19872 | JGI IMG/M metagenome (IMG submission 19872) | reverse complement strand
TGTTGGCGATCACACCCTTCCATACCCCGCCATCGTTCTCAACATGTGCATTGAAGTCTCCCAAAAGGATCGTGGATTCATTAGTTTTAACCCTGCGCAGGGCATAACGGATTTTTCCACGGATTCCGGAATACACTTAAGTTTGGGGCCGTACACCTGCATCGAACACAAGGAGCGGCTCTTCAACTCCAACCTCAACATGCACACCAATCCGCATAGTGGGATCCATTCATCAACACGGTTTGCCAGCTGAGGGCTTACAAGTATTCTCATCCTAACCTCGGCAGACTTTGCTGGTTCAACGCCGAAGTAGAGGAGTTCCCACTCATCGACCAGCTCTACAGTGTCAAATCACTACGCCTCGAAGGGATGCAAACAACATCCGGGGAATATCGTTTTTTCTTCCTCGACCAGTTCGTGCTCTTTCTCTGTGAACGAAGGGATGTTCTAGTTTCTAATTACTGGTTCATGGCGAAATTGCCATTTACGCGTGGCTTTCAAGTCTCCCAAACTAGTAGCCCTCTGCGCACTCCCCATTCGCACCCCCAGATGCGTCGCGGGCGCAACGTCCTGGGGCCTCCAGTTGTAGACAGCTGCTCGGGAAGATTGTCGCGAGTTTTTCGAACGGGCCCCTCTGACCAAAGCCCGAGTGCGGTCCATAGTCTCGCACGTGACGACCGATGCGCGATGGCTTTGTTTAACTTCGCCCATTTCATGCTAGTAGCTGTCCCAATTATACCGTTGGACAGACACTGGCCGCGCCCCTTCCACAGCAACTTTTGCAACGTCACGGGATAATCACTACACGTAAAATGTATCACATTTCGTTATGGGACAGGGTAGATCATACTTTTGCTCTTTCCCAAAACTAACAAGGAAGCAACTAGCAACGATATAGTTCATACTTGAGATTACTCTAAAGTTACAAGTATGTGGAAGAACTGTGATCTGTTTACAAAGAGCTTTGTCCGGCCAAGGCCTTCTCTCTGCAGAAGGCCTTGATCCGGCCCGACTGTTTAATGTCGGGATGCAGCAGGCGACACCTCCAACACTACTGGGGTTCCAGCGGTATAATTGGATCTGTTGCTGATGATTGTGGCGTCAGTTACTTGTGTCGAAGATCGTATCTCTTCACCAGTAGAAGCGCTGCGGCAGTAGAACGTTGTGAATGAAGACACCATGAGTTCGATCGCGTGTGCGCTGCACAGTACTGCTATGGAAATGTCCATTTTCGCTGTGCAAATCTTTATCAAGGTGACGTGTAAGAACTCTTCGCACGTGCTGTCCAGATGAGGTTGTTGCAACTGCAAGTGATCGAAAGTGCGATGCTTCCATAGCTATCTGCGACCACCGCTGGCTACTGTATTGTGGTGTTCAGTCAACGACTGCTAGAAACTTAGCCATTCAAACAGACTGCTTGGTGCAGGCGTTAGGTCAGTTGACACAGGTCAACTGCGTGTTGGTGATTGGATCTTGCGCGAATTCTTGTGCCACGTGCAGTAGCGTTTATCTTACCGCTGCTCTCGTTCATCGTGACTGTACCAGAAACAGTTGTAATGGTGCACAGGTTGAAAAATGCGAACGGCTCGAGTGAGAACGTGACCAGTTCCTTGTCTAGTACGAGCAGCATGTCTGACGACAAAGAAAGAGGAATCAACTACGACTGGGTATGCTTTGAAACGTCACCTTTCTTGACATTTTCGCAGTAGCGTCACATTTGCTCGCCTGCGCAAAACGATGCGGGGACGACGAATAATTTTTCTTTCAAAAGATAAGAAAACCGCCGGATTTATTTCAGTTCTGCTTTTGTAAAGCTTCCTCGAATGTGTTTCAGGTCGCGTAATTTGTACTGTAAGATCAAAGCTGTATAAAAGTAGGTCGGTGAACTTTTTTAAATCGTAATGAAATGGAAGTTGGTCGGTGGACTTTTTGATATCGTAGTTGCTATTGCATCAAAGAACGTTTCAGCTTTCTGTGCATAGGACTGTTGCTATTTGAAACATTCTGGAAAGATTATCTAATTGCTTCTGCATCCAAAGATGCAAAAACGGCAGGCGAGTGTTCCTGAAGCAAAGCAGCGACAATGGTGGTATCAGCGGAGTGAGATGAATTTTACTGGCGCATTCGTTGTTTGCACGCTTGTTTCAGCTCTTTTACTTTCTTTCCACAGGCAAAAGAGCTCTTACTCGGTAGCGACTACGCCATGAACATACTGGAAAACTCGGGAAAGATGGTGATTCTGATGCAGATTGTCAACGCGTCAGTGAGTCAAGGTGATCGCGTTCTCATCTTCAGCCAATCACTGAGCACCCTGACACTGATCGAAGAGTTCCTCTCGCGCCAAGACATTCCCCGACCCGCGGAAACACCCCGGTGAGTTTGAAAAACCAATCATAAGTTCCGATTCTGTCGATTCCACTGCGTACAAACAAATCTAGACTCGGGCCCGGTCGTTCGACAGTGGCATGTGTGCGGTTTCACTGCGTTCTTTCTTGTGCATTGCACGAGTGCTTTGCTGTCACTGAAAATATTGTTTGAAAAAGAAACTTTACTGCCGTGCAGTGATGTTTTTCAGTTTTTGCATGTGGAATTGTGAACCTGCAGGTGTGTGGTTGGTTTTGATGTCTTGTTGTATACGTTCTCTCTCTCTCTACTTGCGCCATTTTGAACTAAATCTGAATTTGCCGCGAAGCGTGTTTGGTGGTTGTTCTGGATACTATGACTGGCCTGACTCTCTGAAATGTGTGAATTTTGCGAAAAGATTCTCAACAATCGGATTTCAGGCTTCGTTTTATCGAAGTCAAGGCATTCTCGTTTTGTTTGTCTTTCCAACGTTTTCAATACATATCGAACATGTGTGAAATTTTCTCACTAAGTGCAGTGTGCCGGCCAGCTCCACTTATTATTGAGCGTAATTATCTTCCTGTTCCTTACTTTTCGAGAACTGAAGATGCGGTGATGGCGGTGAAGCTTATTTTCCATTTTAATGCATCAGTGTATGCTGATTCTGGTGCTGCTGCTGACTTGATAGAGACAGGATGTAAGACCTGGTTTGGATTCTTTAACTTTCCGTTTTGGGTTCGCTGCTTGAAGGCAGTTCACACAACGCAACCGCCTGTCAATGCTCGGTTGCTGCTTCGTGCGATGCGGGACTTAGAGCTCTGCTGAAAACGACAATACCTTACTCTTGTTTGACGTGCGCGATCAACGAAGCGGCGCTGTTTGCTGACGCAGAAAATGGGCTAAAAACCAGTCCTACTTCCGATTGGACGGCAACACTCACGTGAACGAACGCGAGCGAATGATCACGGAATTCAATGCCCCAAACAACACCGACTTCTGGCTCTTTCTGCTCTCTACGAGGTAACACGGACTATTTTAAAATTACAGCCCTGTCGTTTATTATTCAGTAACCTACGATTAAAACTGTTCCACGGACCCGGCAAGGTCCGTCGTTGCAAAAACGTGCAATGCCGAACGAGATGATGGCAAGTAGTCTCCAGCTAATGTGAAGTTAATTACTGTGTGCGCGAGCTGTTAGCGATTAAAAGCCAGCGGACGCGTCGTTGGTTCACATCGTGTTCTTGGTGTAGTTGAAGAACTGAGCAGGAATTATATTCCGTTGAGTGAAACTGAAGCCCAGACTAATATGGTTTATATCTGTGTCGCGCAAATCCTTATATCCATGTAACGTATTCAGAGATCATAACAAAGTGGACATCTGCCCTCATCAGTTAAGCTGTTTCCCCCACATTAACTATTGTTGACGTGCTCAGTGCCACCGTCATACCACCTCGCAAGATCTCCTTCTCAACACCGTTAGTCGAAACAGTGCCTCAGTAATCGGCATCGTTCCTCGAGTAGTGTTTACTACCGTAACGTACTTTTACTGTTCTATTAGAATAAAAGCCGAAGATGCCTGGTCAACAGGCGAAATATATGCTCGGTGAACACCGGCGTCTGATTCATTATTGTAAAGATTCCTTTAGGGCAGACAGATATTTTCAACAACAATTTTTAGTTTTTGATATACGTAATGCGCAATATGGATTGGAACGGCGCGTGTCCTACACTTCCATCCGGGTTGGGAAGCTGCAAAGTTTTTTACTGATATTCTGCAGAGCTGGTTGCCTTGGCATCAATCTCATTGGTGCTAACCGCGTGGTTGTCATGGACGCCTCGTGGAACCCGTGCCATGACGCCCAAGCTGTATGCAGAGTGTACAGATATGGCCAATACAAGACCTGCCATATATACAGGTATGACAACGCGAAACGCGTGCGTAAAGAACATTTGACTTCTACTATTATTTCGTGTAGGTATCTTAATTCCAAGTGGATTACCAGCAATTAAATGTGAAAATCGTCGGCAGTGTTTTCTGTTTTATTGGTGATGTGTAGTAGACAGTGAAAAAATCGGCTCATCTGTGAAAGAACCCATTTTGATTTGATCAGGTTGATTTGCGACCAAGCGATGGAGAAGAAGATTTATGAAAGGCAGATATCGAAGCAGGGAATGTCAGGTGAGTTCGAAGAATATTTTATTCCGAAATCGATAGAAGCGTCTATTGACATTCTGCAGGGACCGATGTACGAGTCCGTTGGGCGATGAGCTTACATTGCCTGTGAACGTGAAGAGATTTGTTTTAGATTTTTGAAATCTATGAAGAATGCTTCATTTGCTCAAACAATTTAGAAGCTTATTCGCAGAGCTATATGCTCTATATGCTGGGTTAATTTTTGCGGTCATAGACCAAAATTTGTTTGAAATGACCGAAAAAATTTAAGTCAGTTCGGTCACCATGTCCGAAAATATAGACGAGTCACTAGTGAATACTCTTATGGTGAGTTTAATACTATTACGGGTCAAATGAACAAAATGTCTAAGCGAAAAAAGAAACCAAGTCTACGAGTATGTATGCTCTTTTTTTATTTGGGAAATTTTTGGGTCTGCCGTCCTAGAATCGTTCTTTGTGAAAAAATTGAAATTCGATTACGACGCCACTGATGACGAATTGATATGGCGTCATCAGTAAACGCTCGAAACCACAACTATATACCGTGAAGCAGTCCCTGAGTTATAACCGATTCCAAGTTGAGGTGACGTATATCTTCGTAGCATCTGGCGTGTCGCTAAGACGTCTGCCGGTTTGCACACTGGGTTTATCTTTGGCTATTTTCTGCTTTTGCAATTTTACTGAACTCATTTTCTGTATCTTCCTTAATTGTCTCTTCCGCATGCCGCACTCAAGTTTTTAAAGAAGTTAAACTTCGTGGATTTTTGACCCTGCTCATAATGCTGGGTGGTCCACTACCCAGGGGCTTGCGTTTTGTTGATTTCATATACTTAGAAAAATGTTAGAAACCTGTGTTTCCATGACTTCCTGATTTTCAGAGACAAATGGAATGGTGCCACTGCCAGAGTTATTTTACAAAAATGTCCATGAAAGCCCATAAATAGAAAATTGCGGTACTGTACCCCCCATTGTTACCTGATGTGTAGCAACTTTTGTGCACCCTGCTACCTTAAGATTTCAATGTGAGTTTTAATGTAAAACGTATTTGGCCAAATATGACATCGGAAACCTCATATGTGAAGATTATTCCTACACCATGGCTTGATATGAAGAAAAAACGGATCTAAAATACGTATGACGTTTCCTACGCACACACAAAAATCCTCCAAAAACAGTTGTTTGGGGGCACAGTTCATAAAAATTGTATGCTGCGTATGTTTCGCTGCGCAGATACGACTCTGTTGTGAAAGTGCTTAAAAATGGTCATCGTGAAGTCAAAAATGATTTGGTCCCGAAATAACGGATGTCGCATGTCCCAGGAAAACGTAATCAAATTTTGGGTCGCCTTATACCCATCGTTTCTCGACTCCTACAGCGTTTAGACTCTAAACGCTTTTCCAGAGGTTTCCTGAGCAAGTGTTAGTCCAAAGCAGCGAAACGCCGGGTGTCGTGAATCGAAATTGCGACATTGTTACAATCGTTCGACGCATACTTCTCGTACAACGGACTGAGCTTTTCTGCTTTTGCTGTTTAAAGACATTTTCTTTGACGACGTATTGATTTTTGAATTCAAATTCATTGAGGCGAACAATCCAAAGCTAGACACATAGCTTTAACAATCCGGGGGTGTTACCTCCAATGACCACCTGCTCATGGTTAAGAGTTTTCGAGTAAGTATTCAGATTGTGGGTCTCCAACCTACTCAGTTTTGACTTGGCTTAAATGTATATACATTATATACACATAGGAAAGAAAAAGTCAGCCTGTTGGAAAGACGTGGCTGCTCAGAGGAGTATGTTCACTTTTTCATTGTTCTCTGCAGATCGCGTGGTCGACAAACTAAACCCGGTCCAGGTTTTCACGAAGCAGGAAGTCCTCAAGCTGCTCGACTACAGCGACGAGGAGCTGCCCAAGATCGACTTCAGCAACCTCGACCATGAGTTCGATCCGATCCTGCGCGACGCCTGCCAGGTGTGACGTCACTCCGCTCAACGCTGAACCTGAAACGCTTTATTTCTTCCTCTTAAAACACTGGACTTGGTCAATCTGCGGTTTACTACATGTTCAAATTTTATGAAGTGCTTTCATGTTTGCACCGAGACGAAACGTTACGTTTATGCGCACATTTATGGATAGTGTTGCAGCCTCTCCGCTGGCGTTGCGTTGAATGTGCGATTCACCACAAACGGGATGTGCGCGAAGAATAACACCCATATATATATATATATATATATGTGGCACGAACAAGCAATAGTAGAGTGATCTCGTCGGGTGATCTTTATTGTTGCTTGCTACCACAGTGCGACGCTTTGCGCACTTGCCGCTTGGGCTTTCCGATCGCAACAATAGTAATCTTGGGCACCTATTTTTTAGTCTACTGTACGTTTTGCCTCTTTTTTTTCTTGCATTCGATTTTGTGTGACTTATGATGAGACCTTTCGAGCTCGAATACATTTGCAGTTTGTTTGGTGTCTTGGGCAGTGACTTTGCAAACCTATAAGTGCAAATGTTATGCGCTGAATGTCGACGTAAAAATACCTTTCTTCGATTCAATATGTTTCGAAAGTTTTTAAACATCGCGTGTTTTGCTGCAATTGTTTAATGCATCACAATGCTTTTCTTGATTTTCCGCAGACATGCGGTCACTGGTTGACCAAAAAACCGTTCAGGCACGAGTCTCTTCTGTTGGATTGCAAAGATCAGCGACTGACGAAAGCAGAGAAACGAGCGGCGGAAAAGAATTACGAGCGGGATAAACTCGCAGCCTCAACTTACAACTACAGGTGTCCTTGCCTTTCTAAGAGCCGGTGTTTTTTGCATAGTGCCGATTGACCGTGTCAGACAATTCGATCAGACAAGTGTTTTTGACTCAGGTAAATCTCTGGCTTTCGTGACTTCCGTGACTTCAACTTATGTAAATCGGTGGGAGACGATTTTGAAACGTTTCCAATTTCGTCAGAATTCTTTCTTTCATGCTATAAGCAAGGGGACAAACAAACTACGCTGTAATATAAAATACATTTTTGTTCAGCTGCTGATTCAAAACGATGCCGACAAACCATATGCTGTACAAAAGATACCAACTGTTTTTCATGTTACCGACAGACGAGTCAATTAATGTTGTCTACCCAACAAACAGTAACTCTTGAAGTTGCCTGTCTTATGAGAACTTCACACCGTTGCTCACACTTGTAAGCGAATGCCACGTGCATGCTTCCTGCTAGATTAAAAGAAAAAAGGATTAAAATAACAAATGCCTCCCATGCATCCACAGCAATAGTTAAACTGCGATCTGAAGTTTTTACCAAGTGATTTACTGTTGACGCTACTTGGCAGCCATGCACCTTTTCACGGCCACACACGCCACGGAGCGAGAAGTGATCCCAAACACATTCTGTTTCCTCGATTGTTGACCCACGGGCTGTTTCCAAGCAATATCCATTCAACTGCTGATGTCGATGCTTGATCGTGCTTGTTATGTAGAGTAGCCCTTTAGTTTGCTGTGACTTGCGGCCTTCTCTTGCTTATTTCTTCACGACGTGTAGCATCGCTTCAAGATTTTTGTTTTAGTACTCGAGTAATTTTTTCTTCGAAGTTCAGAGTTCACGGCTCAGTTATTTTCTTCTCGTTTTTAACAACCTATTCGGGAAAAATATGAAAACTTCGCGTGAAATATGCAAACTTTCATACTGGATCTCACCCGAAGAGTTATGGAAGATCTACAAAATTCGTGCTGTGTTGACTGTCCTAACGCCGAAAAAAGTTTGACTAAAACCCACTGCAACCAGGCGACAGCCACTATCCTACTACGGCAAGGCTGTACAGCTTGGTCCTGGTCTATGCGAAGTGACTTTACCGGGGCATGCATAAGGATTTTCGATCAGCGCCCACAGTTCAGCGGGGAGCAGCCTTATTGACCTGTTCGCCGAACGGAATGAATGCTAGTTTTGCAACTCCGTATTTGTTAGAAGCTTGAAATGTACTTTTCATTGACGTTTGCTCGTCACCAATACGGTGTTATTTGTCGATATGCAGTCGGCCGTCGTACGCAGACTTCTACGGGCCGGGCAAAGCTTCTTCGTTGGCAAAATCCAACTCCACTGACGATCTACCTCGAAAGTGAGTGTTTTTTTGTTGGTGGTGCTTTTACTTTTTCCGAACGCAAAAACGCGCGGCCGCTTTTGTTTATTAACATATGTCTGTTGCTTTCTCTGCACAATGGTTGCTACTGGTGCTGGCAAGCCTGAATCACGCGCGAGATTTCAGAATGTTCGCTGTCACGCAGTGCATAACATACGCGGTTGGTTTCTTTTAACAGTCAGTTTTCCATTTCGACGTCGCGAGAGAACAATCGCCCCGTGGCAAACGTTCGCCCGATCAGATCGACGCCAATGCCCATGCAGCTGTCAGGGGTAAGTCGCGCGTGGACCACCCCCCTGTTTTCCATCGTTGGTCCATCGTTTGTTTGTAAATTTAAAGGTTGCATCAGTGTGTTGTTTGTGTTTTTTACCCATCTGCACAGAGAATGGCCACTTACTTAATGTGCAAGGTTGTAAGAAACGATGTTTTCATTGCTTGTTTGCTGTTTTTACACCAAGTCTTACCTGAATCGCAATTATTTGGACTCTGTTTAGAAAAACGTTGTTTCACATTTTGAAAAAATAACTTCGTATCAGTTCGGGCAAAATTTTTTCTGCCTTTCGAAATCAGGTGCAACCCACTTGTTTTGGCGAAAAATGACAATCATCCACGAATAGCACTTACCTTCGACTAGAACAGTTTTCCTGCCATGCAGGAGAGTAGGCAGACAGTTCCATTTGCCAAGATTCGTCTTATCGGGCATTATTAAATCATTTTCATCTTGCTAGCTCAGATCAAACCTTCGAAGCTTCTACTAGGCAATGTTAAGCTTACCCAGGGAAGCAAAAGTGAACACCACTATTAAGCTTGCTATCCATGCTGATTGGTGTCAGATGCACAAAAATAAAGGTCATCACTCCCTATCGTGGGCGCAAGAGGCGAACGTCTGTAAGGTGGCAACTGGCAGCCCACCCAATCACTGCAAAATTAAGCGAATTAAGGTAGTGTTCTGGAATTGTCAGAGCAAAGGAAGTTTTTTTTTTTTTCAAGCAAAGCAAGAACGGCAGGGTAGGGCTGTGAAATTTTGCTATCAGAAGTTGAAATTCGGGACCAATTGGCGATGAGACTGAAAAAAATGTGCGGGCATCATGGTTTTGAGTGATAACATGGTTCCCTCTTTTCCTTGTTACTTCATTTTTTTGGACAAATTATAGTAATTCTTTTATAAGACAAAAAAGACAAAGACAATTAAAATAAGACAATTTACAAAATTCACACTTGGTTATCTGGATCGGGGCAACTCCTAGATTTTCAGAGCAAAGCAGCTTCCGCCCCTCCCCCCACCTAGCGGAAAGCCCGCTGTGTGCCTACGTTCATTTTTAAATGTTCCAATATTGCGTTGCGACAAGCTGAATGTAACTTTTATGGAATACATGGTCAAGAACATCAAAGTATAGAGAAGTGTTGCAGTTAGCCGTCGTCGTCGTCAGCTGAATATCAAAGGATGTGTTGCTCTGATGTCTGTGAATCTCAGAGACTGCATCTTCACTTTAGTCCAAGCAAACTTACATTACTTATTGTTAAGCATTCGAAGTAATGCGGAAAAAAACATTAATTTTAAGTCCTTGCTGTTGCGCGAAACCTACAAACAATTTATTGGAAACAATTACGTTTGGAAAAAACAAAACCATTACTTTTGGGAGCAGCGCGCCGGACCCGAAAGTGACATCTTTCCGTCAATAAACGACGTTGATCAGACCTACCACAAGAACGGCGTGACTGTACAAAAGGTTGTAGCGACAGTGGAAATCCCGCTGCCCCCCGTGAGCAACCACTCCTACACCATGAACAGCGAACCAGCCAGCATCAAAGCCGGTACGTTGCTTCGTATGGTGTCGTTGCACGAACGGAACGCGGAAAATGTGTTATATTTAATAATTTTCATTTTTCACCGCTTGTCTTGATGTCAATGCCCAGCAAACAATCTAACAGCGCTTAGGTTGAGTGTGCATCTTTGACTTTGGACTGCCTGGAAGTCCGGTCTACTGATGACTGGGCACCTCAATGACTGTAATGCTTTCCCGAGATCACTTTGCAATTTTCTCGAAGCGATCATCCTCTCAGGAGGTTTTCACACATAGCAAGCGTGTGGGAACGGCGTTCCCGCACCTTTTTCATGTTTTGGTTTAAAATGAGTTTGAATCTGTTTTGAAATGGCTAGTTATTTGGGTGCGTTCCCACACCTTTTTTACTGGCACTACATCCCTGGTTAATCCCCTAGTGTAGCCGAGCAAGCGTGATGCTATTTTTGGGGTGCATAGTTTCTGTCCAAATTTTGTTCAAAAGATTGATCTGATGTGTGCGAAAATCTTATAAATCGAAGAATAATTCCTTTCGTTGCGCAAGTTGTTTGGGGGGTAAAACAATTGCTAATTCACAAATTGTGGTGGGTACTTTTTTATCACAAGTTGTTCGCGTGAACATCTGCTAAAAGTGTTTCCGCCGTATTTTATTGCCAGTTCTGAACAGCCTAAGTCGGTTTTTATTGCGCAAAGTTGTTTTAACAAAACATTTCGAGTGGTTTTTACGGATAGTTTCTTATCTGTTGCTCGCGCTACGCAAACAAGACTGATAATTTCGCATCTCAGGCAGATCAGATAAACAGTCTTTGCGAACACGGTTGCGGAATCTGAGTTGCAAGAAGTCAGAGGTTTTTATGTGGAGTCGGATTCTTAAGGACACCAAGAGTCGGTGTCGGATTTTTCCCGGCTCCGACTCCGGAAGTCCGATTGAATTGTTTTTACATCTCGTGCCTGTTGAAACCGTACGATTTCTTTTGAAACTTTTATTGAAACAGAATTCTTGCTGTGTACCACGATTTCCATTGATTGTTAGCTGCTATAAAATTGTTGACAACCAAACCTTCTTCACGTTGTGTTAAGGAATCAGTTTCGGAAATTTAGGAAGCTCGGATTAGAGTCGGACATATTACAGTACCTCCGCCTCCGCAACCCTGCTTGCGAATGCTTTTGAAGAATAGAAACATGCCCTGGCGCGAATTGTTCCTTGATTGCTATTTTGGGGGGTGATGGGGGCATAACCGTGACCCCGTCAGTCTAAACATGACGCAGTTCTTGGCGGGACATTCTACTTGTGATGAGTGAGCAACGTTATTGTAGTTGATCGGGTGGTGATTTTTCTGTTAGTGCAGGTGCCATATACGTCACGGCCGAATAATTAAGTCTGTTGTGGGCCCAGCGTTGAAACATGTCAGCAGCCCAAGACAACCGTTATTACTTTTACTGACCAAACCCGTTTCTTCGTCCACAGGCGAGCTGTATTGCGTCATACACGGCCGCAGAGGCACTTACATCCGCACAGCGAGCGGGAGGTTGTTTGCGGTGAAGTCGAGCGAAGCTCAACAGATGCTCAGCACTTCTATTCAGACCGCCGCCGGATCTTTTCCACCGCCGCGGGTATGATGGGAGGAGTTCGTGTGAAGCGAAACTAGAGCCTTGGTTCTCGCTTAACGCCGCTGACGCAATACCATGAGCGCAGTGCTTTAAAATGCCAGTTCCTGGCCAATTCGTCTACTAAGCACGTTCTTTGCAAGTATCCTTTTAAAGATGGCAACCGTCGCCAAGGAGAAAGCAATTTTAAACTGAAGTTGGCGCTCACGCTGTTGTACAAAGGCGGTGCGTTTTTCTCGAGTCATTTCCTCTTGAGTCGATTTAATGAAACGGTGAAACAATAAAAATCTGACGTAACAAATGTTAGATCCTTATGGATTTTGAATTTTCAAGATCGCTTGCGCTGAAACAGTATCTTCTAAAACTTGATTGACTATAAGGTCCCGCGTCGTTGGGCGCACACGACTGCAACAGCACACGGATTATCTTTGAAATGTTTCAAACTTGACACTTGCGAAACAACCGGGAGGCTTCTCAAAATGTCTTCCACGCATCGATGTGAAAACGAAAACACAGTGCATTTCGGGAATGTCATTTTGTGAGCCGCACACTGTTGCAATTCCTGAAATGCACTGTGTTTCTAACTTACACCTGCGATAAACGATGTTTCCCAAATGTCATTGGAGCGTGATAACCTCAACTATCCAATGGAATGGCAGAAACGGACTGCGATAAACAAAAGCTGTAATGTTCCAATGACAAAACCGGTTTTCGGTGGTGGAACTTTTCGTTTGGCTGATGGGAAGAAATGCTGAGTGTTGGCGCAGTCACATGAGATGTCATGCCGTTTACAATTTATTCACAGTACTTGTATTCATTTGCAGTAACAGGAAATGACATGCAGATATTTTTTCGGCTGATTTTTATTGCTCGTATAATTCGGGTGTGCGCACAACTTTGCGAACTAAAGCCGGTATAAACAGCAGTCGCTTGCTGCTTGAGGTACTAAGTTATCAGCGCACGCGCACCAAACAACCGCAGCTACGTTGGCAAATGACAACGGTTCTTACACATGACTAGCTTTTGTGCATCACGCTTCACTGATTTGCACGGCGCTCCCAGCAAAGAATCGAAGGTGTCATTCATTCGTTGATGCTGGCGAGTAACAATTTGGTCGGAATAACGTAGCGTGGCGAAGCATTTACGGACCGTTTGAATCGGACTTGGATCATCGCGTAATTTCATTCCAGCTTCATTATGGCAGCATTAAGCGTTGCGGGTGTTTTGAGTGTTAATTGAGACCAGAGGTTCCCGACCTTACCCTTTCTCGAATATGTACCCTTTCAGCATTTCAACAGATGACCATGTACCCCTAAAATTACGTACGACAAAAAAGCTGAGTAAAATATCAAAATCCGCTGAAGTTTTAATAGAACTTCGATGTGTTAAAGAATATTTGGAAATAAACATAATTATTTATTTCCCTTAAATGTATCCCAGGTTGGGAACAACTGCTTTAGACTAATTGTCAACGGATTGTCCTTAACCTTGGGGCTGTCGACACCATTGACAAGTGCAAAGCGATTTGTTTTGCAGATGACACCGTCAGCAAGCGCACCAAACCTGACCTGGAACGACAGTGGACAAGACTTGAGGTGAGAACCGCCGTGTTGCCGAGTTTTTCTGAAACTTATACTGGTTTAAACGTCAAAGATATTTTTTTTTCCAGGAAAACCTATCCACCGTCGTATCCGTCCATGCCGCCATACAACCTGCCGTACCCGCCGACGTATCCAAGCAACGCAAACGCAAGCAACTTCGGCGGTTACTCGCCCATAGCCAATCGCCAATCATTCCCCGGCTTTGATCTCGGTTCTTTGCTTCGGAACAACTCGGGCGACTTCGCAACGGCAGCGGCGAATGGTCAAAAAACTGCCGCCAGCCAAATGTCTTTGAATCACTCATCATTACAGGCGCCGCCAGCAACTAATCCGTTCGGCACGGGTAACGTGAATGCGCCCTTCGGCACGCACAACAGTTTTCCCGACTTGGGAAACGGCGTCGTCGACGAAATCAACAGCTTGTCCGCTTCGGAAAACTTCGCTTCGTCGTGGGGAGAAAATCCCGCCACGCAAAGCTACGGCTTGGACCTGTCGCAAAGGTCCGGGACGGATTGCTCGCAGGATTCCGTAATAGACCTTTCGCAGGCGTCGCAAAACTTTCCTTCCGACTTTTCTCTTTCTCAAATCTGATGTTGCCAGAAAATCCGCGTCCTGTCGTAACACGGACAGACCTTCAGATGCAGTGAAACCATTGTGTGCTTCGCGTAGCGGCGCTTTCAGCATGAAGCCCCCACAACTCCCGTAGTACCAACTCTCATTTTATGCAAGTGCGCTCTTTTTGTCGAACGTTCCTTGGAAACGTCGGTCGAAGTGAACAAGCATGCTCGCTACCTGACCACTTCACTACGATTCTCCGGCCGTTAGCAACTCGTTGGCTTCAAGATAGATTTATTCGGAGGTGACTCTCCAAGTCTCGATACAGGTTAACATTGAGGGTGTACAGACTCTTACTTACTGCTCTCTCGTTGTAGGCGGTTTACAAAAAAAGCTTTCCCTGTTGTCTCAACACTGGTCGGTTGCCAGGCAACGTTTCACGACTATTTTGCGGATGGTTCTGGAACGATTTTGTTAAAACCTCGTCACTGCAATAGCAATGGTGGACTCGTGAACGAGCGACCTTGTTGCTTCCCAGTGTAGCATCCCCGAGATCATTTTCCAGTTCTTGACTGTCTCCTGCCTCTCTTTCTTGCCTTTTCAGTTCGTCAGCTTCAAATTGCTTGATACAAACAGCTGCAGTCAATTAGAGTATGTCGAAGTTAACTACGGTCGCTGTGCGCTTGTTTTTCTTGGAACAAAGTCGGTTGCTAGGTATTGTACTTCTTGTTCCTAGGCACGTTTGTTCTCCATATTGCTATTGTGAGGGACGACCACCGAGGTAGTACAGTATTCCATTTCAGTTCGAAATGGAGCTCGCGTTGAATTTTGTTAATCCAAGAACACCATTCGGCCAAAACCCAGGTATCCTCACTTTCACATTGCTTGCCAGCTGTNCTGGCTCTGTTGCTTGGTCTAACTGCAAAACATTTTCCGCAAGATCGTTCTCGCTTAAGTTGCTACCGACTGCANCTACCACCAGTAAATGCTTGGAATGTAAGAAAACAATGGCACCGTCTTGTGCGAGCAGGGTTAGCAAAATGTGATCGGTGTTTCCTTCAAGTTGGCCTTTTTTGGTGATCGACCAGCATTTATATGAAAAATACTTAACCAGCTCAATAGAAAGTTACTGTCGAAAAGACTGACAAAGCACGTCTCCCGATATCATAATCGCACAGGCATCGGAATACAGTACGTGCAAAAACAGTTGTTACAGTATTTAAACTCGTGATTTTGCTCTATGTTGGTGCGAGAGCTGTAGTGAAGCTGATGTTGAAATAGCACGAGCTGTAGTGGTTTGAATCACAACCATACGTTTCAAAAAGCGTACGAGTGTCCCGTTTTGCTGGTGCTGTGCTTGCAGTGCTGACTTGGCGACCCGCTGCGTATATCGTCTCATTTTTTTTTCACTTGGTCAATCATGACGTGAACGAGCACTTCTTTTTTCTTCACTATACGACGTCACTGCTGCTCCCGCTTCGCTGTGTGTTGCTTTGTTGGTTCCCTTTATTTCGCACTTGCGACCTCGCGTGTACATGAACTGTACAGATGGGCTGACGACGTGTTCTTTGCGCGTGTGGAGGTGAATGTCTCTCTTTGCTTTTCCACCTGGCTTGTTCTCTCTGCGGCAGATTCACTCCTTTGCGAGAGTTGCACGGAAGACCACTGTCTGGCGAAGCTTCGACGTAATAGTATTGTTACGTCACATTTGCATGTGGCGACCCGGTGAACCGACCAGAGCTTTATTTTTAGCCGTGGTCTGTTGCTGATCAAATAATACAGTAGGTTATAGATTACGTTATAGATGTCCCTTCCGAATAGTTGCTGAGGGTAGTGAATGAATGAACTTTGTCTTGGTTTTGGCTTTAGTTTCGCGATCACAAAGGATCTTGGACATTAGCCAGCATGTCCCGCATGCTTTAGCAGCCACACATACAGTCCCGTCGCCACGGGGGGTGCATTGGTGGGCTTAGCACCCCAAAACAAATCTCCAAGCCCCCCAAATTGAAATATGAAACACTATAAGTTAATGGAATCTTTGTCAAATTTGAATGTCATGCCCCCCTGCACGAACGTAAATCCCCCCTATTGACGACTTTCTAGCAACGGTTCTGCACACACAGTCGGAGGCCGTGGGGATTTTATCCAAGTACAATTTCTGATGCAATTCTGGACGTGTATGGTTGACGTAATGACGTGAAAGCATCGAAGCCTGGAGTTGGGTCTGGTTTGGAAATTACAACACGTGAAGGTTATGAAAGCCAAATATACGGCTATCATTCAAAATAAAAACGAACAATAATGATTGGCTGAACGATACAATTCAGGCTTTTCGCGAATCAACTAGTCGCACTTCCGTCGTTGACTGGCAAAATGTTTGATTTTATCGTTGACTTCAAACGCTTGGGCCGATCACTTTTTGCTGGTCTAGTCATGCAAGTTCTTTTGATATCTGTACACGAAGAAACGGGCTTGGCAATCTCCTGTTGACGAAAGGTCATTCAGATGATATCAGTCTCGTGCGCTTTGCCATAGCAACCGATCAATAAATTTAATTCCGTTGTGCGCTGGTCACCGGCTGGCGAGAACTCATGCTGCCTGTGGCAGCAATACGGACAAGCCCTACGCTGGAACTTCAGTCGCAGGATTGAAGCGAGAGTTGTCGAACGTCGCATTCATCGAAATTACGCCACGGGCATGTCATACAACAAGGCTGAGCGAATTCCTCAGGCGCTAGTGCAATAAGCGCACATTTACCGGGACGTTCGTGCGTTTTTTCATCAGGAAAGAAGACATGAGATTTTGTAGAAATTCCTTCCATGTGCGTGTGGCCAAACATCGTTTCGTTTCTAAACAGCTCCGCGTGGATAACTCGGCGAAGTTTGTTGCTCGGTAGTTCCGCTGAATGTCTTACGAAGTTTGATGGGTAACATGGGCTGGTGTCCTAATAATCACGTGTGGCAGATGATAAAACGAAAACAGCGAAGAGGAGTATTTTTCATAATAAATTTTTCCAACTGATTCGCGCTCAGCAATACTCCCATCTATCGTTGCAGCGAAGTAGACTAAAATTGTCAAGGATTGAATCGAGCGCACTACGTGTCCGGCATTGGTTGGTGCCCACTCATGCGCGTCTTGCGCAACACACATCAGTCGTTACTTTGCCCAGGTTGGCAGTACCATTAAAATTTACGAAAGTAGCCTTTTTCACCATAATTTTGTACAATTCGGAAAACAACATTTGCGATAGAGCCATTTTTTTCGTCCATTGTTTGTCGCAGCAGTGTTGTGAAGTATTCTTCACCTCTCTTACAGTGGCGAAAACGTTACCTGCCTGGTACTACCAAATATTACTAAAATCGCCCCCCCCAACCTTACTGGGTGGATCCGCCCTTGGTCAGTACACATGAATGGACATCTTGTGCACCCGGCGACCGTAGTTCTTCGTCACTCAGCTGTGCGCTGTTTTTTGCCATTACCTGCTGTGCTTGTCCATGTAGACCATTCTGACCACCCGATCTGTGTCTTGTTTTTAGCTTCGCCCCGTTTTTGTGGGCTTTAAGCTCTTTGTTTGAAATGCATTTTAACGAAAGCGATTTTGAACAATACTAACGTTTGTGCTACAGGACTGAGCTGTTGTTTTTGTGATACTTTTAAATTCGTCATGGGGAGGGGATGTTCAACCTAGGTGCGGAGAGTTCCTTGTTCCCATGCATTGGGTTGTAAAACGGAAGGATTGCATTCAGGAAACTAAGCACCTCTGGTCGATTGGTCAGGTCCTAACACATTTAAATATTTAAAGACCGTCTCTACTTCATAGCAAATCCTGGCAAAGTGAGTGTTTGATCAAGTTCAAAACTTAAACGATGGGTTGAACGGACTACGTCTGCAAGTGGAAACGGGCAAGCAATCTGAGGCATCAAGGTGTGTACCTTGCTGTAGGTGCCATTGCAGTAGATGATTTAACAAAACGGGGAGCTCTCGCGCAGTTGGTATGTTCGACTGTATTGGTGGCATTCGGTTGCAGTGGCTGCCGTAACAGCGTGATTAACAAATTTATATAAGGTTATTCGCCGTTACAATAATACCATATTTGAAATCCAGTACCTTGCTGTTGTTCGTTATCTTTTATCAGTACGCATTAGTGTTATCGGCTGACTTTACTTGTCATTCAAGGCTGGATCAATATTTCACGAGGCGATTAAGAACTGTTTCTGACATTTATTCGCGACGTCATCGGCTCTTCCTCGCTTCTTGCTTTCGTTGATCGGGTCGTTTTTCCGGTTCTTCGCTGTTTTTATTATTGCGTGAAAATCCTATTTTCACATTCACTTAATACATTAGCTGTAAGTGAAACGACAAATTTTCGTGCTCCTTTGCTGTTTTTATTTTTGCGTGAAAATCCTATTTTCACATTCACTTAATACATTAGCTGTAAGTGAAACGACAAATTTTCGTGCTCCATGGTGTTGCTGGCTCAATTGTGAGAGGCGGACAGCTGCGCGTGTTGACATGTACTGTAAATGTGGAGGGCGGCTGGAGAGCGTGGGTTGGCCTCATCCAGTGTTTTGCACCTTCGGTTTGGAGTTTTTAGACGTTTTTTGAAATAAACTTAGTGTGCTGCTTAACAACTTAAACATTAAAAATTTTTTGTGAGTGACGTCATAAGTGAGGTAGGTTTTTGGCCATTTTGGCTCATGTTACCTGGCGTAGGGCCCAACTGCTAGATGGAAATATTTCGCTCAAGTTTTTATTGGAAACTAGGCTAGAATCAGAGTCTTTTGAGCCTTTGATCGACTTCCTAGGGTTCCGTGTTCAAAAGTTGTGATCTAANAACAACAAATCGATTATCTATTTGGGGGATTAGTTAATTATTTCGTTGTTTTTAGGCCATAACTTTTGAGCCCGAAACCCCAACAAGTCACCAAAGATTCGGATTTTAGCCTAGTTTCCAATAAAAACTGGAGCGAAATACTACCATCTGGCCCAGGGGTTCCCAACCTTTCTCATACCATGTACCCTTGCAGCATTTCGACAGATAAACTCGTACCCCTAAAATTTCTTATGACAACATATTTTATCATGATTATTCATAGATGTATTTAACAATAAGCTTATTATTTTTGAAAATAATATTCACTGATATACTGTATGTGTTAATATTTGGAAATAAATGACATGTAAATATGCTTATCTATTGCTAACCTTAAATGTACCCCAGGTTGGGAAACCCTGATCTAGCGGTTCGGGCCCAGGTTTAGATAAAGTGGGCCGAAGAGGATTAAAACTACGCCACTCACAAAAAATCCAAAACCAAAAAAATTTTCTTCATTGCAGACTCGAAGACTTGCCAAGTCTTGAGGGTTTGAACAGCTCTGTGGCAATCGCCTGGCGAGTTACGCAGTTATCACGACACGCTAGAAACCGGGTTTTCACCCGAAAACCACACGTAGCGAAGGTGTTAAAACACATTCGGAATTTGAACAACGCACAGCAGACACGTTGGTTCAGCTTACCCTTTTCTGTTTGAACAGGGTCATCACCCAACATGAACAGAACTACTACACTCAGACATGGTATTGTGACTTGGTGACAACCATTCAGTATCGCTAGCTAATATTGTGGTACACTACGTGATCAGCAAAACACCTGGTGAACTGAAAAAAGAAGAGCTGTTCAAACGTTTTATTGATAATATCTGGGTTTCGATTGATAATATTTGGGCTTCTGGTGCTATTTTTGAGGTCAGCGTCGTTGCTGAACAGAAGTAAGCAACTTGTAACGATTTTTTTGTTTTTTATAAGTTTGCAATGCCCCCGCTGCTCTATACCGCAGTTCCAGCGTCCCTGCTTGTATTTCTCCAAAGTTTGGGGTCCTTCCCGACGGCCCGTCCTCAGACTGCAGCTGTAGATTTGCCACTGTATGTGCTGGACAGTAGAGTGCAAATTTTGATAATAGCAGGACCGAACAGCAACAGCGATCGAATCATGACACTTGTTGGTCACATAATGTTCAGTTGCGGCCACACTTAGCTGGCGTATAAGTAAAACGTTTTCGTTCAATCCTAAATTTTCGCTTTCACGCAACATGCAAGATATCTGAAAGGAATATTTGAGGTTTTTGAGCAAATAAATAATTCACAATTGTAGCTTATTTGATGCTTAATAAGAAAAACAAATTCAGTCGGTGATCCGACATCTCTTTCAACCTTATTTCCAAGTTCCGTTTACGTCTTTACCACAAATGCCGAACAACTTGTACAGCGGCAAGGACTCCACAAAGATCACGCTTTAAACCAGGGGTGTCAAACTCACTTTCACTGTGGGCCACATCGGCATTATGTTTGCTCTCAAAGGGCCAATTGTAACTACTAAGAGAGTGTAAATGTGATTTTTGTCTGCATGTCCGTGAAAACCTGCAAACCTAGTGAATAAATTGCTGCACATTCAAACTAGTGTGTGTACTTAACTAAACAATTTTTTTTTATCGCAGACTCGTGGTCCATATCACAAGCTCAATCGAATAATATCAAGAGTACGAAAATGGTTATTCATAGCGGATAGCACATTACAGAATATGTGTTAGCCACAATCAACACGGAGAGGAGCAAAACATTTTAAAAACGCCCAGCTATAACGTCCCTTACTCATCATACGGGGATTTGGCAGTGGGAGATAAATTAAAGCATTCAAACATCAAATTTTGGGGTAAACAACTAAGAGAAAAAAATAAAGAATACAATAAATCGGATGGAGGTGCACATTGGCGCAGAGAGGCATGCAAATTGTTCCGATCAAATTTTTTTAGGTTCTTAATAACAATCGCTAATGCTTAACCAACATGTCTGTGACGTAATAATCGTTATGTTGCAGTGAAAGGAACCCGAAAACTGAATAACATTTAGAAAGAGACGTTAGGTCAGCAAGATGACTAAAATAGCAAAGTTACAACATGGCAAAGACCATCGTTCACCTTTGTAAACAGGTGTAAACCACTACTTTAAAAAAAACTAAATAGACCGAGGCTTAAATATTGCTTCGCGGGCCACGTAAAAAGACGTTTCGGGCCATATTTGGCCCGAAGGCCACCAGTTTGGCACATGTGCTTCAAACGAAGTGACAAAAGGACACCTGCATATCTTGTTTTTATCTTTTATTGCGCATTCTTAAAACTGCGCGACCGCTTTTAATCATGTTTAACGAATGATCCGGGAACTTGTGCAAAACATAGTTGTCGCCTCTTACAGGCACCGTTTGCAAAAGATTTCTTGTCACTTGAGCACGTTTCACGAGGAGCTTTCCAACACCTGAACTCTCCCGTAAGTTTTCCGTGTTGGTTGACCCCGTCGAGCGTACATGCCTTGATAAGCTAGTAGGAAACGCCGTGAGCGTCGTTGAAGCGGGTAATCCCCCACTCCAAGCTTGGGATGTGACGCAAGAAACGTCGCGAAAGTAGTAATCAGGTGTCGATGTGACCTGCTGGTTCTTTTTTGAAGTGTAGTACGGCGATGGGGTGTTTTTGGAGTGTTGGGACGAGTGGGAAATCGGAGAAAAAATAGCTTGCTTGTGAGAGGTGTTGTCGGTCAGATGAGGTATTTTNGGAGTTTGTTTCTCCAACGACAGTTTGGTCTTGTTAGGGCTAATAGACAGGTCTTTTTGAACTGAGTTCGGCTCATTTTGCTGTATACCAGGACAACGGGTTACGTTGGTTTGATATTCTTTTGGCTTACCAGGCCAAGGCATGTGATATATTTCTTTGAGAACGTTTGTTCCGTTTTGGTGTTGACCAGGAGGAGGCACCGAAAGTGCGCCACCTAATCGAGGATGATTTCTGCGGTTGAAAGCTGCAAAAAAGTAATAACAAAGTTTTGTTTTGAAGCAAGTAACCTTCAGTTGAATTGGTTCAAGCAAATATCCAAAACAGTGCCTTTTGTCTAATTTTATCTCAATTCTTCCATCAAATAAAAATAGAACCGCAGACATAGAAGCAGCAAGGTTAGATGGTGCCTGGGGCAAAAGACAAGTTTGACGCCCCCGCAAACATGCTCTGGAAGAAAGCACTTGCGACATTGTTGAGACGTTTCGGCGCCTGCCACAGTGATTCGGCGCCCGGGGAATTTTACCTTCGTTGCACCCCCGCATAGAAGTACAGAAATTCAACGTAGTGAGTCAGAATTTTGCAAATAAATTGGGAGAAGAGACATTGAGAACAAATGGACTAACTGTTTGCAAGCGTGCTGTATAGGATTTCTCGTACGCAAAAATAAAAGCTTGTCCGTGTTTCTCTTTTTTCTCAGTAGTTTGGGTTTTAATAACAACAATAAAACCAAGAAATGAACACCACACATTAGGGACCTGCGTAAAAAGGGAGATAATCTCGCAACCAGAGCTAGATATTAGGGGAGGCCAACGAAGCTTCTGCCTCGCCTCCTTTTCAGGGATACTACGAGGCCTCCCTTTGAGAGTTTCACACTTTTTTTTGCATTTTTTGAATTTTGTTCATAAATTGAAATGTGAAAGAAATTTAATTCTTTTATCCACCTATTCCCACATCTACCTTTCGCAGTGGCGATGTTTTGGGGCCCCTTGCTGAGAGTTTGCCTCGGGCTCCTAAATTCCAATATCCACCCATGATCACAAATTCAAAAACACTGGAAATTTTTTTTGTTTCTGGTAAAGTTGTTGGCTAGGTGGAGTGACTGTATCTCCGCGCTTGCTTTGTCCCATCTTGGTGTGGAACCAGCAGATCTCCCTGCGATTGTTGTTGACCGTGAGATATTTCGGGTCCTCCAAGGGCTGCTGCCCCTGCGACCCTCCCCAAAGGAAAAGCGGAGACATGAAAATAAAGCAATGCAAGTATTGGACTTTAGTATTTTCTGTAACTTTGAAGGTTTTGTTTTAATCTACATTATTTATCCCTTCTCTCCAATTTACCTAGTGTGTGCTGCTTTGTGCTGTTTATTGGCAGAACAGTTTGAGCAGCGAACCGTGATATCCACGCTAAAAATTAGAAAACGGTTTTCGATGTCAAAACAAGCATAAATCCAAAAAAAGACGAGGTTGAAAACAAACATACAGCATGCATTCGAAAAGAGGAATGGTTGTCACAAGGCGAAGACTAAACCTACCTGATGAAGAACTCGTGTTTTTCTTTCTCCACTGCTTTTTGCCGTGTTTGGATATTGAAATGTTGCTGATATTCACTTTCTGTCGGTTAGTAATAGGATCGAGAGTTGTTTTCATGTTTATGTTGACAATTTTCGGCGATGCAACTTTATTTGAATCAGGGTTTGAACAACCCTTCTGGGACTTGTGAACTTTGCTGAATTCAGACAAGTCAGTAGGCTTTTTTGCTGGAGTTGTGGCCTCGGTTTTCAACAGATTGTGACTACCTTCTTCCTCGCTGCCCCGCGATTTTGTCACGGCTGTAGAAGATTCTGCAAAAAAGACCATGAAAGCTGTACTGCGACATTTGGCGAAAAAAAATAATTGCTTATTGAATTTCATTTGAAAGTTTGTCCGAAAGCTTCTAGTGAAAGGCTAGTTGGAAGAAATTAAACGTAAGCTGTGAATTCAACAACGAGTTAGTATCTAAAATAGAGGTCTCAAACTCAAATTGCTCTGAAAGCCGAATGAAAGTTTATAAAATAACTCGAGGGCCGCATTATGAGGCCATCACAACAATGGCGGTACCTGAAACTTACTAAAAACAAATTTTTACATTTTACTTCCGCGAAACGTATCATGATTCGTGAGTTATAGGCAAGTCATTTCTATCCGTCTCTACGTTCGTTTGAAAGGAACTTATTCAGTCGCTGGCTGAGCACCTTTAAAAACCGGTGAATAAACTGAATAACCTAAATTTTAATCATTTGAAAATTACCAACAAGCATCTCAAGGCGGCACAAAATGCTTTCGCGAGCCACATGTAGCCGCGTGTTTCAGACCCTAATTTAAAATGTTTGATGCTAGTTTTGTGGCATGTCTGAAGCGCCAGTCAAAAAGTATTGCTTCTATAAGCAAAGTGCTGTTCAAGAAAAGGTTTTTGTCTTCTTATAAATTATGTTTGTATTACAGTATAAAGTGTACTAGATATTTCGCACTTGTTTGAAATTGTTTTCCCCTCCTATAGCTTTTAACGTGTCCACTGAAAACACGCCTGATCATAACAGATCACGCATAAAGACAGACCACTTGAAACAGATCCGCACGTTCGTAACAGGCTTAATCACCACAAACCACGTTCATAAGTAACATACCCGTTATGAAGGTTGTCTGATATGAACAGATCTATTATGACCATGGTCTGTTATGAACAGGTCTGTTTTGAAAAAGAACCAGCTGCTATACCACAGAAAAGCAAAGCTTGAACAACACCGAAATCAAGAATCATTGCAATCACAAACCTAGTGATCTGCCAGCAAAAGTTTTATGCTCCATCTTGTAAGGTGATTTCAGGCCAGACATCGAGCTTGTTTGCTCTCGGTGGTCATTAACTTGTGGCAATGCTGTTTTGAAGTGATTTGGTTTAGTCATTTGCTCTTTCCTGCTTGCGTCGGACGCACGGTTTTCATTTCTGATTTTGGCGGCCAACACTTCATTAGCAAATGCCTTATAAACTGGTCTTTTTCCGTGACAATGAGGTGCTTTCGTTTTATTCGCACTGGGGAGGTTTGTTAGAGCTTTTTCAGGTGGGTTTGGCAAAACAAAATTAGAAGGATCACCAGGGGAATCTGTGTTTAAAATATTTTGAAGGAAGAAAGGCTTGTCCGGCAACTTTGGTTTTTCGAACTTGGGCACAGTTCCAGAGTGTTTTGTGCTTTGCTTAGATCCTGCGGTGTTTGTCATGCATTTCTTGATGTAACGAAGGACGTTTTCTGGTTTGTCAAATCCATCTGAAACATGAAAGCAAGCATGCGTTAGTGTTATGTAAAGCCTTTTCTTCTTCAGCAATCTAAGGGGAAAGTCAAGCAATCGAAGGTGATGCACTTAAGGTTTTTATAGAACTGGTATTTCGATACCAGCTTGATAACAATTTTTTTTTTTAAGGCGCGTACAAGAATGAAATTTAAGCTTAATCAGGCAAGAAACAGCAACACATTTCTAAAATTGGCCAGAAACTGTCATAATTTGATAATTTTGTATTTAAGCATGGAACATATAATAACTTTCTTCAGGTTAGCTTCGCTTCTGGCAAGTTTGTACCTCCTTTACCTCCAGCTCTTCCGAGTGCACACAGATCTTGCAGAGTTGAACCAGGATACTTGTCGAGCGAGGCCTCGCGTAGAGAAATATCTCCAAACGCCTGAAATAACAATGCAATTTGAAACTTCATGTGGTCTTCAGCTGCGATGAAATCTTTTTGCTCTCTTTCGCATTAAAATGGCAAATCAAAGCAATGAACTTCAGTTTGATGAATATTTACAAAAAGCAGAGGTAAAAAATATTATATTTCATACAGTGAATCATATTTTTCTTTAGCAAAAAAGTATATTTTTATTCCAAACAAGGCTCAAGGTGACGTATGCGAGCTTAATTTTTTCGAAGAGATCAAGAATTCAATTTGATATTAAAGAATATGATCGTAGCTTAAAACTTTTTCTTCTTTAGCAAATGGAAGTTTAAATTTGTCTTTGGGGGACTAACCTCAATCAAGACCGGATTTGTGGTAAAAAAAACTCTATTTTCAAAGTAACGCTTTTTTCAAAAAACATGAAAGCATTTGCAAACAAACTTTCTCAAAAGACGATGGCCGTTGCACCGTAAAGAACACATCACACCTCAAGAAATATTTATATCCCCTCGAGATTAACTACTGTTAGTGTCGTGACCGTCTTCAAAGAAGAGTAGGAATAGTAGAGCAAGTAGAATCAGCCCTCTTTACCTGGATTAGTAAAAGCGAAATAGCTTTAAGGTTTTTGTTGTAAAAATTATAAAACAGCTGAAATACTCTACACAGCAAGCTGCTTCCATATTTCGTTCTGAAATAATTTTTGAACAGTAGACTCGGATTGTTCTGTGTGATTTCGTCGTATCTGCACCTTCCTGAGCAGCATGCACTTCAAGCACAGTAAAGGTTGGCAATGCCAGAAGACGCGCCAAAGTCAATAGCACATGCCAGAACGTTTGAAAAATGAGAAGAATCGCAAGATTGCAAAAATACTAATTGATTTTAGCATCCATCAACGCATACCAGAGTTTTTCTCGATTTCAGTCAGTACACCAGGTACATCAATGTTGGTAGCAACTTTCCGTATATGACAGCCAAAGACTGTATGAGGTTTCCAGCAAATGACTTGCGCATTTCGAAGTATCTGATATTGCACAACGCAACCCGCTAAGTCCCGCGCTGGCCACTTAAGTGACCACTACATTTCTGGCCCTAACTCGCCAGCCGATTGCGCTAGAGGGCTGTTCAAACCCTCTACGGATTCGGCAAGTCTTTTTGTTTAGATGGAAAAAATTTTAGTTTTAGGTTTGGGGTTCTCTGTGGGTGACGCCACGATTGTGGCATGTTTTCGCCTTTTGGCCAAATTCGCCTGACCCTTGTTGCCAACCCAACGAGACATTTTTCGGCTCAAGTATTTTTTAAAAACTAGGCTATAATCCGCGTCTTTAGAGCTTTCATAGGCATTCTAGCATATCTGCAGCCATAATTATGGCTCAAAAATTCAATTTTTAACAAAAATAAACAAGCCGTCGAAAGGTATGATTTACCTTGGCAGGGCAATTTTGGCCAGCAATAACTCGGCAGCAGATTGAGCTAGAGAGCTATTCACACGCTCTNAAGCAGTGGTTTTCAATCTGGGGTCATGACCCCCGCGGGGGTCATTTGTCTTTATTCTAGGGCCGCGAGAGCTTCTGATAAAAATANTAATAATTACTTCTCTGTTTTATATATCGCGTATGGAACCAGTTTTTGTCATAGCGAAAATATTAGGATCACCTGGCAGAAATGACTGCCTACTTTTACATTGAAATTGTTTTAAGTATGATTATGATCATCACAAAATTTGAGTGTGGTTATGACCATTACAGTATTGTTGCGTTTGGCAACGCACGAACAACTTTGTGACGTAAGAACGTGTTGTGTATGTAAATTAGATATCTGAATGCGGTAGCTAACTTGGGAGTTGTTCTAGTTTTCAATGAATTGTGCTGTGGAGTGATTTTTATACGGCACTGGTCACTCTCACTGAGCTTCCTTGTGCATGAATTTAATTAACGAGTCTTCGTTCAACATTAATCATTGTGATTTTCTATTGTGCAAACAAAACTGCATTACATACAGCATGCCTGACTGGAAATTTTCGGAACGGGGCCGTTAAGTTAAATTGAATAGCAAAATGGGTCGCTGCATGAAGAAGGTTGAAAACCACTGCTCTAAAGACTTGTCAAGTCTTGTAGTTTAGAATTAAAAAAAAAATTAAGTTTAGGATTTGGGGTTTTGCATCAGTGACGTCATGACTGGGGAATGTTTTGCGGTTCTTTTGACGATGTCATCGGCCAATCCAATGCGCCAATTTTGTGGTTCAAAGTTCTATTGGACTCTAGGCTATAGTACGAGTCTTAGAGACCTTGATCGAGTTTGTAGCGTTTCTGGTTCAAAAATGCCAAAAAATCCCAAATATTTCAGGAATTCCCCAGGAATGTACGGGGATTTCTCTAAGTAATTTCCGGAAATTTGGCCATATATTTGGAACCAGAAACGCTAGAAAGTCCATGAAACCCTCTGAAGACTCTTATTATAGCCTAGAATTCAATAAAATTTTGAGCCACAAAATCGGCTCGTTTGGTCGGCTCCCAGGGGATGATGATGTCATCGGAATGTAAACCGGATATACATAAACATACTCCCATCATGTAAACATAAACAAAAATCCCGAAATCCAAAACTGAAACAATTTTCTTTATTGCAAACAGCAAGACTTTCCTCATCTTTAGAGGGTTTAAACAACTTTCTAGCTCAATCTGCTGGTGAGTTATGGCCATGGGTATAATATACCCAGGGTTAGCGTTTGTGGGAGTATAATTTTTACCTATTTTTGTTTTTTGGGCCATAAATTGGCGTCAGATCTGCTAGATTCTAGCAGCAGCTAGAAAGCCAATCAAGGGCTCTAAAGACCCAGACGACAGCTTAGTTTCCATAAAACTTGAGCCAAAAAAATTGCTCGTTGGCTTGTTGCCCAGGGCCAGGTAACCTCAGCCAAAAACGCGTGAAAACATGCCCCCATTATGACGCCACCCACAACGAACCTCAAACCCAAAACGAAAAAAAAGTTTTTTAAGGTAAGCCAAAAGACTTGCCGAATCCGTAGATGGTTTGAACAGCTCTCTAGCGCAATCGGTTAGCGAATTATGGAGTTGCAAAGTGGAATAACTTCGCGTCAAAAAAGTGGCCCGCGCGGGGCTTAAAGGTAGAACTTGCAAGCGATTCTTTTACAAAGACTTACGTTTTTGTCATCTCTATTTAATGGCGGCTGTTTTTTCATCCACGCATGCGCGAGAACTTCTTCAACCGACAAACGTTTGTGTGGTTTGATTCGAAGCAACCCCCGAATTAACTCTCGACATTCTGCTGACAACAGCACAAAGCAAAACAAGCATGACTTTCGGTAAGCCTTGGTATCGTCTTGATTGAAAGCAGATTTTTGAAAACTTGAAAAGAGATTTAAATAGCTTTCAGAAAGGTTTGCTTTATGAAGACGAAGTACTTTTGTTGAAAATGCTAACGAATCTTTCAATATTTTGATCAATGTTGCACAGATTCGAAACAAAACCGTGCATTTTTACCGTTTCTGCAGAGCAAATTGCAAGATATTTCTAACTTGTAATACCATCAGCAACTAATGTTGATGCAGTATCATCAATAAGACAAAGCACAGATGCAGCAAAGAAGCTTTACGATGCAAAGAAACCACATTCTAGCAAATACCAATTGTTTCAGAACGGAATAGGGATGTCAATAGTAAAAACAACAACATTCGACGCAATGGATATCTTCCACATTTCCTCGTATCCGTGCAAACACCAAAGACATTTGCGAAGGATTATGCAAACTTGCCTTGTGACAAATAACCTTTGAAGTAAACAGGTTTCTTCATTGCTGACAAAACAGCCTTTGCCCCGGATTCTTTGAAGGGAAGTCCTCCATTAACCATTGCAAATAATATGACACCCCTGTAGCAAGTAAATACTCGTATATTGTTGGAAATCACGAACAGCTCAAACATGTTTAAATTAATGAAGTTTTTTCAGGTATAAATTAATATTGTTTTTTCAGATGCAGGCACTAAATCTAAATAAAATCGTGCTTTTATAGCAATTCTTACATTTTAAGTTATTTCTCTCTTAGCCCCTTTTTAAACAAATATGATTCTAGCTAGATCCAATACAATGTTGTAATATAATATGTATTACATTACATGGGCGTAGCCAGGAGCCATAACCTCCACATGTTTAGAATATCTAGTCATTTTGTGCTTCGAGAGGCGATATTCCAAACAAAATACTGTTGCTCGCCTAAAATCAAAAGTTCTGTCCCCCAAATATTTGGGCTGGCTACGCCACTGTTACACTACATACTGTGAAAATGTCAATAAACGGGACGTTAATACTGAAAACGCCGCCACTTCAACAGTCACATTTTGGATGGTTGTTTGGGAAGGAAGTTGCCTCGAACTGCCCCTCTACAATCAGGTTTTCGACCACATTTTCTTTGCTACAATACCTGAACACCGAAACCTACGAGTATATTGCTGCGTACTGCTGGCAAAGATTTCTTCTCAATTAAACAGCTTGAGCCCTCTCGTGTTTGGCACGTTCGGGTTACCACAAATATCTAAATACGCCCGGACAAGCTCTTGCAAACATTACAATAATAGTTTGGCCATCCATTGCATGGCAGTTCGGCAGGGACAATATAAGACTCTCCAAAAATAATTTAGTCCATTGATTTGCCTTCAGTCTTGCTCCGACCCCGAGTTTCCTGGTTCAGACCAAATGTTAGCAATCCCAGTTATTTCGAACTTGTGCTTTATCAGTGTGATTCTATTTTAACAAGAGCTGATGATGCCTACTTCGTAGGCGAAATATATACTCTGAAAGATCTCAGTGTCTGACTCTTTGCTGGGAAAGTATTCCTTTCGATAGACAGTGTGCTTTATCAGTTTAGAAAAGAACTCTCCCACACGTAAGACGGCTAGGCCAGTAAACCTCTTCAAAATAATGGATCTATTTAATTATATCTTATTACAAAAACATCAAAAATCAGCTTGGCAAAGTAGGAAGACTGCTTCAAAGAGTGTGCTTTTGTATTTAGTTCATGGGAGATGAGGTTTAAGCTACCTAAATCACTCGCAGTCATTTTAATGATGAACTGTTTTATCAAAAATATTTTGTATTTCATTAGTAAAATCAAAAAATAGTGCATACCTTAACCTTGAGTCTACTGCGGTAAACCTACAGCAATGTTTACTTCGTATTTTTTTTCTAACTTACAATGTTTGTTCAATAAAATCTTAAATACCAATCGCTCCACTCACAAACTCCATAAATCTGCCAGTTTTCCATCGTACTTCTGTTGTCTCAAAATTTCAGGTGGTGCATAAGCATAACTTCCGCAATGTGTTTTGAGAAGTTCTCTGTTATGTCGAGGCTCGATGGCGAATCCAAAATCACTCAATTTTGCGCGGTGGTTTTTTGCCAGTAGAATGTTTTCGCACTTGAGATCTCTACCAGAAAAATGTAATCTATTGCCTCTGCATCATTTCTTGTATAAAAGGCATCCCAATTAACCCGTCGAAAATTTTTTATACTCCTATCACATTGTTTCAAGCAACGTCACACACGCATTTTTATCAGTAACTGCGGTAAAACATATACTCGATGTGGTTAGACGTAGAACGTATCTGGAAGTTATTCAGCTAATGCAACAGTCATTTGTAAAATTCAAATGAAATGAATTACAACAGAAACCTTTGTTCTAAATGTAGTTTTTCGCAAACAGCGGTTGTAGCTAATGATGTGCCCGTCACCAAAATAACGTCTTGTTTAGATTGTGCTTCTTTACGCAAGTGTAATGGCGAGGTACTAAAATAAGTTTTGAAATAAACAGTTAAACTTTTTTATATATGACAATCTACTGAAGAAGGCAAACTTGCCTCTTGAGTCACTACTCGGTCGAACACACGATGATGCATGCTTCAATCGGCCTGAGACATACTATTAAAACTACTTCACCTATGAGCTACTCCTCGCAGATGAACGAACTGAACTCCGCAGAGAATGTCTCGAAACATCATTCTTGCCTTGTCTTCCGTCAGTCGGGCCGAGTGCATCCTTCTGCTGTAGCAGTTGTTTACGTACGTTAACAGGTCGCCGCACTCTGCGTACTCAAGCACGAGGTATATTCGCTTGTGGGTGGCAAAGATGTCATACAACTGTATCTANATGAAAACATAAAGCTAAAGTGTTTTACTGAAGTAATGCTTTCAGTTAATTCTACGGAAAATAGAAGCAAAAAAGNTAAAAGTAACTCACACAGACGTAGGTATTGAACTTTTCTATAGGAAAGAACACGTTTTACAACAAGATTAAACATCTTTGAAACCGAGAAGAATAAACTTAGTTGATTTGCAAGCATTTTATCTAGCGTTACTCTTTCTTCTACACTTTTAATTTACGCTTGAATTCCTATAATGTGTGAGATCTGCAAACCAATACAACAGCCGAGGGTTTCGCTTGACATCAAATCAACAAAAGTACTAAAATCAATTCAACCTTTTCGCGACGTAATCTTAAACACGTGCGAAAGGAAGCAGTTGACTTTGCATTCTTTATTGTACATAAAAAGTATTCTTTCAGCTTTATATCTGGTAAAGCTGCTTCTACTCACCACATTCTGATGATGATAGCATTTGTTCATTGTCGCTACTTCTCGAGGAAGAAACTTGTTGATGTAAACTTGAGGGGCGGTTGTTGTACTTATGATTTTTATGGCTACCTGTGCAAAACGCTGGTGAAAGATTTATACAAGTTACAATATCAATGTTCACAGCAGACTGTCCTCCGAGGTCAAGACCTTTGTATGATGCTTGACACTGACGCTTTGATGATTGTTGGCTCTTCACAAAGACAAAAACGCGAAAAACCCCTTGATGATATTCGCACGGTTTCATGTAATTTTAGTTTGGCACTGTTTTCATTCGTAACTTAAATGTGACAAAAATGTAGTCATTTCCTGACTTTGATGTTGTACTCTGAATGAGCAGCTGAAACTTTGTTCTTTGTTGGTCGATACGTTCGTAACAAACAAAGTGGCAAGTTTGCGTTAATACTGTTGAGCTGCATAATCTCTGAGAAACTTTTAATCGTTTTCTAGTTTTATAAAGCAAGGATGATACTTTAGGTTGAGATCCCATAGAATGGATACGTGCGCTTCTCAAGCATAACGAGTTTTGTTATACAGCAACGCAAAATCTTGCTCTTCAATTGAGTATGCCCGTTCTATTACGATTGCATGTGTGCAATCAAGACGTCATCTCTTTCTTCCTCGAGCTTTTTTTCAAAGTATTGCTTACGTAAAACATGTCTTTCACCCTATGTATTCTGCGTTTCCTTCATTTTCTTTTTCCTTGTTCAAAATGCTTCTTGTCAGCGGCTTCTTGTGCAGCCCGTTCCAGTAGCTAGTATTGCAGCTATGTAGAGCTGACTTGGAAATTGTAGCAAGTATCAGGCTTGCCACGAATTAGAGTGGTCATTTGGATGAGTGTAACAACGGTTTACACACTTTGCATCCTTCATTTGATCATAGAGTCCAAACGTCTTTTCTGATCTTATGCGACACACACAAAAGAACTTTTGACAAGCACCTTCAAAATATCTAATCCATCAGTGAATTAGACGCTGCGACATACATGTACAATTTAACAATTTTGCTGTGGCTGAATACAGTCCCGTCGCCACGGGGAGGCTTTGGTGAGCTTAGCCCCCCCAAACTGAAACGTGAAACACTATAAATCAGTGGAGTTTCAGTTAATTTTATAATGTCAAGCCCCCCCGCAGAACCGCAAAACCCCCCTATTGAAAACTTTCTGGCGACGGTTCTGGCGGAATAATTCTTTCTGACGTATCTAAAGTTTCTAACATTCGTTATCACCATCTGCCTATGTAACTTGTTTGTCAATACAGTCATAAGGCGATGTCTGTCTTGTCGCTGACAATGATTGATTACAATTTGTATACAGAATGTTTTTTAAGATAATTTTGAGCCGTATCCACTTCCCACACATTGTCATTGTTTTGACTGAGTGTTTTATTATTTTCTGGCAAGAATGAATGCAAACAACGGGTTTCAACCTAGAAAAAGGTCGAATCATTGGGCCTCTGAGTCATAACTGAATACAGGTCTTTCGAATCATCGCCAGAAATTCGTGACAGAAGACGATTTAATTTGTTATCAAGGTAAATTGAATTACACTGCTTTGTCTCTTCATGAGTCGTGCTTTCTGAAGACGCATCCCAGAGTTTTTGAAGGGAATCTTTCGTAGTTGAAAGGTAGCCTATACGCCTCAACAGGATTCACGAATCAGCTTTTCTGTAACTTGGTACTTAACTACTCATGTTTTCCTTACAGATGAGCAGAATGAGCAACAGGAACATTCAAATCATTGCATACTGGACGGTCTTCAGCAGGTATGCAAAGTATTGGCAAATTGACACCAGTTCAACTGAATTTGTCTTTCAAGAGAATTTGCCAGTACAATGGCAAAACGATACATGGTGTATCTAAATGTTGAAATCCACATCGTATCGAGCAGGTATGGTAACTGTTCTTCAGATGCAAAATGAAACGTCGGCTGTGTTTCAAAATAACTTTTTCAAGCTTTATCTTACGTTTTAGCATCACAACCTAAGCACCTGGTTTAAAATAAATGAAAGTATTATGATTATTGCCTGTTGTGAATCATATGCTCAGAACAATAACAGGGTAAAATATAAGAGAAACATGAAAACTACACCAAAAGTTTTCTGCTTGGCAGCATGCGTGGTGAAAATGTTCCATTAAATCCGTTAAGGGTCACTCTAATTCAGACGTTTTCGAAAATGTTCGTATTCCTTTTTAATGTTAAAATCCACTTGAGACGTTTACAAATAGACTCCATCTGCAACTGTAAAATGGATGCACTCGGTTAATTTTTGTTGAGAAGAGCGCCTGTAACTTCCCAGCGGGAAACGAGATGTTTCAATTCGTACGAATCGGTAATGTAATAAATCACACCATATACAATTTTGCTTTTGTGCAAGTCAGGCGAAATCAGTCACTGAATAGCGTTTTGTGGAGTTAGTTTCTGCAACTCGTGCATCTGGAAATTTAAAACTTAATCTTTCAATCTGCAGTTTGTACATGCTGAAAAAAGACCTCAAACAATAGTTTCCTTTAACCAGACAGTAATTTTTAGTGAATGACTAAAATTTTTTTCCTGTCGATTTTTTGCTTGGCTGGTTTTCAAAAAATTGAACGGAATATTCGCAACCGTAAAACATAATTTTTTTTCAAAGTACCTTGTATCTACAAATGTTTTTTCAAATTGATTGAGATGCCTATACGAAAAGTACCCAAATTGTTCGTTGGCAAGTTCCCACTGCACATGAGATTACTAAAACAAACGAATGCAAATAAATATCTGAGTAAGCAAGTTAAAGAATTTACGCAAATAGACTTGGTTAGCACCCAGTCACTACATTTGATCCTTGACCTGTCTTTCGAATGAAAACATCCGATATGTGCATTCTGAGGAGTTGGTTATCCACAGGGAGTCACTGTGGTCGTTTGTCAAACTAAGCGAGTTTCGTGCCATTCTTTTCGTAAATGTCCTCCTTTCTTGGTTTTGCACCATCGATAGCAAATCATACTGTAAATGTTGCGGCTTGGCTAGAATGACCTCTTTCGGACGCCAAGTCTGTATTCGCCACTACTTCCAAGCAGGGTTGCGGAGTCGGTGGTTTTGCGGGTGGAATCGGATTCCTAACAACACTGGGAGTCGGAGTCGGATCTTTTTGTCCGACTCCGACTCCGGATGCCCAGTGGGATCACTTTATACATCCCACTCCTAAGTTTGAAATTCCTGTTGAAATGGTACAAAATTTCTTTTGAAACTTTTGTTGAAACGGAGATTTCTTGCTGTGCACCATGATTTCCATTGATTTTAACAGCAAAATTTCATTCCCTTGATGTTAAGGAGTCGGGAGTCGGAGTCGGAAATTTTGGAAAGGTTGGAATCAGGAGTCGGAGTCGGATATTTTACCTTCGACTCCGCAACCCTGCTTCCAAGCATGCAATTTCTCAAGGTGTTTTTCATTCATTTTATACGAAATTTATTGTATTTTGGCCTTTGACAATAGTTCAAACGCTTGGTATCGCTTCAGCATCTTCTTGTGCATCACAGGCTCGTTGAAACGTTCCCGTACCATTTTAAAACCTTTTGATTTTTAATTTATGAGCAAATGGCAGTCTGACACGTCATTTCCAAAAGGTAACCCTCTCGTTAGGAAAAGTGGCATGGATATCCATATTTCTATGTTAGTTTAACAATTTTACCAAATTTCTAGTTCGTATTAGACACTTTTTCAAAAGCAAACAAATTGACTTTACTCAGGATAAATAAATAAATAAATAAATAAAAATCACGTGTGTTGCTCACCAGTAACACAGATGAAGACTTGCAATTTAAAGACAAGTGATCGCACTGATTGACTTCTGCAGTTTTCTGTGATTATGGTCAAAAGGCTACGGGAGTGTTTTGCATGTGATGTACGACTCAGGTTCGTTTTTTATAAACAAAATTTATCGTGGTTTGCAAACGTATTAAAATTTACAAAAGTGAAAATCAAGTGGTGAAATTGAAAAAAGTTGGAAAAATCCTTCATGTCATTTACTCCAGGCGTAATGTGTTCAAAAATTCTGATAATCTTCTGTAATTTTACCTTATTTATTTTAATTTATGTTTTATTGGCAAATCGTAATACTATTATAAAATAGGTTGTTAGAAATGTGCATTCGGTTTAGCAATCTATTTCCTCCATTTTTTTCTGGGAAGCACTACATTTTGGCACACGTCTACATGCTTTGCGATGGTCGTGATTTTGGTAAACGTAGGTAACTTCCTTAATTGATCTTCTTCATGAAATTTGACTTTCTGGGAAAATTGATAGCATAGCTCTTTCGGTATGACAACAACTGCAAATTTCCCAGAACTTGTTCGTGGTTTTCGATGAAAATGGTTTTTCGTTTCTAGAACAAGCGTCACACTTTTCTTTGTTTGTATGTTCTGTAAAAACAACCTGAAATATTTTAGGAGGGTTGTTTAAAGTTTTACCTGGACGATTTTCGAAAGGGAATGCTTTCTCTGAATTCGCCACAGAATTATTGGGAATCAATACGTTTAACCAGTTGCTGAAGGTCAACGTACTAACGGGTTTCGAAAAATGTCTCATTAATCAATACGGTGGAAAGAGCTCTATGACACTTTGTCATCAACCTTTTATAATCACTGGTAGCTATCTGTGTCACCTTGTGTGAAAACAACTTATCTCGTTGTTCTGAAACTTTTGAAACAGTGACACAAGAAAGAAAATAAACATTTCAAAGTACTGACTAATGTGTGAGTAAGTGATTATAAAAGGTTGATGACAGTTTGTCAAGCCTGGATTTCGCGCTACACTTATACGTATTTATAGCATTTGGAACCCCTTTCATTTGGTTTCACCACTGCTCTACACAAATTTTTGACGTGTTTGGTTGACTGTCGCCTTCACTCCTTCCCAGCAAGCTTGTAATGCAGCTCGGTTTTTCGTTGAAAGCAAAAATCTTGTTGATCAGTATTGTTTTGTTTAGACCAGTGGTTCTCAAACCTTCATGATTTTTGGCCCCCTTTCAAAGATTCTCAACACTTGTGGCCCCCTTGCTCATCAGAAAAAATACCTAGCTTTGTTTTGGGTTTTGCAATATCACGGCAGAGCTATTTAGTAAAGGCCTCTGCTCGTAGCCTCCGGAGCACCGCTCCGTGGAACCCAAGGGGGCTGAGGGCCCCGATTGAGAAACCCTGGCTTAGAGTCTTAGACTCTAAAGAATTAGAAAAACATACACGTCTGCTGATACTGCTCATGTGCAGAACTGCTTTGAGCTTATTTAGGCCTACTTTAAAACAATGCACAGGCCAAAAAAATTCGCATTTCGAAGTAAATTGCTTTTTTAATTTTTAAGCCACCGACAGGTTCCACAAAAAAGTAAATTGTAAGTTGTTAAAATTGAAACATAATCAGCANGCCCTGCTAAAGTAGTTGTGGTTTCCTCCNATAGAGATAAAATTCACATTTTGGAGACAGTTATTAAAGTCAACTCTATGATAAATAACTAACCTTTAATTCTTTTTGATCGCCCAGTGATCGTCTGAGTTTAAAATTGGTCTGAATTTTTTCTGGGGTTGCGTGGCCGAGATATACATTGGCGTACGCTCCCTGCCCCAAGAATTTTCCTGTAAGCACGTAACCATGACGTCGGCAATCGACGGCTTCATCAACCAGGCTACTATCCATTAGATAATCGGCTACGTACTTGTTGTCTGACATTTGTAGCTTCCATTAGAAGACACATAAGTTTAGTCCTATGCTAGCAGACGTGTGGGCAGTAATTCACTTGTGAAGCCTTTTACTTGTGTGACGGCATACTGACAATAACGTCATAATTGATTTATCCGAACAGGCATGTGATTTTGTCGAAATAGTGAATGTCGCAATCAGTGTTGCCACTTCTGATGTTTTAACATCAGATCTGATGTTTTCAGAGAAATTTCTGATGTCTGATGTTTTAGCGACAAATCTGATGTTGACTG
>JGI24159J19872_10000363_pt1 | contig 38124 bp, 28 predicted proteins | sample Ectturendosymbi4_FD_19872 | JGI IMG/M metagenome (IMG submission 19872) | reverse complement strand
GTTGGTTTGGAAACATGAATATGACGTCAAATTGTGACGTCACAAAGACCGCTCACCACAAACAAATGACCACCATATGCCACTGAATGAACCCCCCCATGAAAATTTTCTGCGTACGCCACTGGCGAAGATGACCGCACGCGCACCTATTTACAAGTCACAAAAAATGAAGCCAATGAAGCGTGGAAAACGCTCCGACGCGTGCTTACGTAGGTTTCATGTGGTCACCGCATTTGACTCGGATCTTCCCAACTCGCGATAGTATTCCAGGGTTTACAGTACAATTTCTTCGCTATTTCCGTAAGTAATATTTTAAAATGAAACATAAGATCCAAGAAGTGGAGTGTGTATGCATCACGTTCCCTTACACCTACTGCAATCGTAGGTCAGCGAGATAAAACATTTTGTGCAGAAAAGAAGATGAAAATCTGCCCGGTTTTATTTGAATAAGATTCCGGGACTGAAGGTGCGTGTCTCGTGAAATCGATTTCCTATTAAGAAGAATTCGCTCATGTTTCAACTTGTCTCTTATGTGATGACTTGTTACTTGAATACAGATATGTGCAGGTCTGCATCATTGCAAAGTCATGAAAGCAGAGTCCATTTGGCTGATTCCTTGAAAGCTTGCAGCAAACCTAGAGCTTTCAGCTGTTGAAACTACGCCACTTAAAGGAAAAAATTGAGGACGCCATGATTAAGATTTGTTGGGTTACTAGATCAGCAACATGTTGGACAAAAAGGATCAACAAAATTTGGTCTGGCTGGCCAGCAACGCCAAAGCAACTTGCGGGTGAGGAGGATGACGTGCCACTACTTTGATATTTTGTTGTATAACGAAGATTTTGAAACATACGTACAAGAATACAACTTGATTCAAATCTTGAAGCAGGCCACAAACAATATCTTTGATGTTGTTTCGATGCAAATCTCTGTAAAGATATTTTTGCCGTGATTAAACACACGAAAACAATAAAAGTACATTTCTTGTAATTATGCTTGCCAGTTGCAACAAAAAACAAAACAATGCTTTTTGCTTTAAATCTGAAAGACAATCATGATAATTTGCAGAAAATGCTGCCTTGGCAACATCAAAATTTCAAACAAGTTTTATAATCAAAGGTGTAGGACCGTGGTTCTTAACCTGGGTTCGATCGAACCCCTAGGAATCGACGGAGTCGTTTCAGGGTTCAACAAAGGTCAACTGAAACATGATAAAGCGTGGTTATATCACAGCAAGCTAACCATAGTCACATTTGTATAGCCATTTTTACTTTATGTTGTATTGGGCTAAAATAGGTTTCGACAAAAGCTTGTAAAATTACGTACGGGTTCAGCATGTTTATAAAGGTTAAGAACCACTGGTGTAGGAGGATGTGATGCTGGGGGATTAATAGCACCCGGACCCCTTTGCTTTCAGGCAAAAATCATTTTTAGCAGGGAAAAAATCTCTGTGTCGAAATGAAAATTTTCCTAAAAGTTTTTTTTGTGTCAATTTACCGTTTTTCTGGTATTGATGAGATAAAAATGGCAAAACAATGTATTGTTTTATTGCTTGCAAACGTTAAAGTGCGAAACGTTTACAAAAATAGTTTTTTTGGGATTGAACACATTCATTCGGAAAAAAATGCCGTAGCTACAGATATATTTGACTCTCTACGCCTATATTTAAACGGTTTGTTTTTAGGCTCACAAGATCTTCACATCTCTTGCATTGCTGAAAGCGTTTGTCTGCATGACCGATATTGCGTTGTTGCTCAAATTTCTGCAAAAAACATACGAGCATTGGGTGGCGTGAGAGCATTGTTTGACTGACACGTTTTTCAATCTCTTTCAAATACTNACAGAGTTTTTAGAGAAGAGTTTCGGAAGTCCATGTCCGATTTGGAGAGGGTGGTAATCATGTTACCATCGAGGCCTCTGTTCATGGAGAAATAAAAGTACTGATTCTATCTGAATAAGAGCTAATTATGCCTACTTTGTGGGCGAAATGTATACTCTGTAAAAACTTAGTGTCTGATTCTTTGTGGGAAAGGATTTCTTTCGATAGACATTGTACCACATTTTAACTTATTCCTTTCTTTGGGTTAAAAATCAAGCTTACAAAGAAATGTGCGTTTTAAGAAATTTATCAGAAACTATTTTTCATTGGATGTCACAATATGGCATCGTGCAACATGCGATAATGAAAGTACGAATACCCTACTTCGATATTTTACAATTGCAGTAAGTTGCCTTAGTTGCAAATAAACTACTTTGATTCTGTTGATGCCGGGTGGCAACATGCGACGATGAACTTACATGTATTCCAAGTTGGCCATGTTTGCAAACAATTCAGGAGAAAGCACAGGTCCAATCCGATTGGCGCTTAACGCTCTGAAATTTGAATATAGAACTATACTTTAGTATGCAATCACAGACGCTGTTGCAAGCGCTTAAAGAGCAACCGTCGTTAGCATTTTACTCATACAATAGAATTACTTACAAGTATGTGACGTTCGTTCCGTTGAACAAGTTTAGCGGTATCCAGGATATCTGGTTTTCCACCAAATTTCTGCCGAAACGAAAACACATCTTTGGCTGAGAACAAAGCAAATGTGTGTACGTTTGGCAGTGAAAAATAATCGCAGATCTTAATTACTGCAAGCTGACCGCAAGCTGCTTTCCTTTTTTCACCCAACTGCTCTCATTTGTATTTTCTCAGTAAGGAGATGTGTCGTAAGCACAGCTATTTTACTCCTCGATTGATCACGCCAATTACAGCTAAAAACCAAAACATTTTATGGGAGGCAAAATTTTACCATAGTGTTTTAGTGGGAAATTTTCAAATTATTTTCAGACTTTCTGTTCATAAACAAAAGGTGCATCAACTGAGAGAAAAAATGTTTTTCTATATTAATAAAAACTTCCCAGTATAAACCGATGCAAAAGATGGCCTTTGGGATCAACAAATCTTTTCTTCTTTTCTGCCGCTTCCCCAGTTTCATTCAGTAACAGTTTGATTATGCCGAATTCTCTTTAATATGCTCTATAGTTGTTTTTACCGCTATGCTCCCAGGTTTGCAACGAGGGGGACATGGCAGGCACAATCCCCCGGGTGCCAAGTCATCGCGTGGGTGCCGAATCACCACGGGGGCGCCGAAAAGTACCAACAATGTTGCAAGTACTTTTTTCACTGCGGTACATTTGCTTCCGAAAACCTCAGTTTCAAACGTGCTGGGGACGCCAAACTTGTTTCCTGCCCTGGGTGCCATCTAACTTCATTATACCCTTGTATCCTACGAATTAAAACAATGTACTTTGAAGCTGGTGAAAACATTACCTTGGTAGATTGAAAACGCAATGCTTGAAATCTGATAAGCAACAAACTTTTCTTTCATTCATTGTGGTGAAAAGATAACATTTAATTCATGAAAACACTGGTCGCCATCATTTGGGTGCAGTACAGACAGTACGTTAATATTAGCGCGTATTACTAATTGCGCGCAAGGCATGCATTATTACTTACACATGTGTAAGAGACATAGGAAGTCGGGGATCTTCGTTTTCAGGAAAAAACGCGATTTTGTTTCGGCTCAAGTCTCTGTAAAAGTAAGACATTCATCCCGAGTTCAAGTTTTTGCAAGAGCAAATCATCTATAGCAGCTATGTCCAACCCGCGGCCCAGTCGAAGGTTTTGTGCGGTCCAGTTTAGGTTGTCGCTGTAGCAAAAGTATCCTACATACTGACAACCTGTCCTTATTTTGATACTTTTGGATTTTGCTCTTTTGATGCAGGTGGTCCTCAGTGCCACTTTATCACGTCTGTCACCATTGCGATTAGGATTCAAACGCTTTGAGTACATTATCTTAAGATAAATTTAGTTTGCTAAAATCAAAGTAAGCCATGCAATGTGCGGCCCTCATTAATATGTCATTCAACGTGCGGCCCTGCTTAAGATAGTAATATACTTTTTGGCTCCATAAGCCATTTGGGTTGGACATGGATGATCTTAAGCAAAATCTATAAGAATTTTCTAAAACTTGTATCAAATGGTAAACAACTATCTTTTGCTACCAACTGAAATTAGATTTGATTTGTTAAATGATTCAAGTGTTTTGCTAGTATACGCTACTGCTTATTTAGTTATTTTATTTAATAACAATGCTGTTGTTTGGCAAAGACAGCAATTCAAGGTTGTATGATGCGAGTATGAATAGGGATTTGGAAAGATGTGAAAATATGGCAAACAAAATTGATAACGAAAACACAAAATCTTTACAAACGTTTTTTTTTGCCTCGTAACTCTTTCGCAAAAGCAATTGCATGCTCACACATTTTTTCAAGTACCTTGGTTTGCATAAATCAGTTGCCCACGAAAGAATCTGTTCAAGTAATTAATAATCCTATCAATTTTTTTACTGTATTATGTATACAGCAAGGTGAAATGCGGTAACTGTTTGCAAGGTCACGTGTTAGCCACAACAAAAGCGGTACTTACAGGTGCTCGAGCTTGCAGTTGTATCGAAGATCTGGAAAAACTTGTAGATCTGTGTCGTAAATCAGCCTGCGTATGACAAACAGCATCAGTTGTGTAACACAGTCATCTGAACTAAAGTTGCTTGCTTCTCACCATACATTTGATATGAAACAAACTCTGTAATAAACAAAAAATCTGACAATAATTGCAGCCGTGACCCAAGCAGTGTAAAGAAAAATAGAAACACATTGGTGTAAACAATGAAGTGATTGTACAACAAAAAATGGGATTAGTAAAATGCAGATTATCATCAAAAATGTACAACGTAGCCATAATCAGTATCACTTTTCCAAACATGGAAAATCAAGTAGATTGTTACATCTAGTCGAGCTAAACGACCAGATTTTTTTGATGGACAAGGTTATTTACACAAGGGCTTTCAGATGGTTTTTCTCTGCCTTCGCTGTAGTTGATAACAACACGAATCAATCTGATTTATGCCGCACATTGTTTGCAAAAAACAAAAAAACAGCAGTCACAGACAAACGTTTCATGAAAAGAGAACTTTTTTCTGAAAAGTTTTGAACATATAAAGTGGTTGTGATGAATAATATGCAGTTGATTTTCATACATTTCAGTTTGGTGGTTGAAACATCGAATTAAGTTTAATTAGTTTTTTAATAAGAGCTTTTTTTATAATTTGTATGGATAGACAATACCTTTATAGAAGTTACATGAGCAGTAGGGCCTGTTTGAATTTTTGCCATATCCAATGACCTACAAATCATTAAATTTCTCTTTTCATCTGAGCATATTATCTACTGCAAACTGACTAACCCAATCTTTCTTACCCTTTTTTCTACCACGCCTTCCTCAAGTAATTGTCCCTCCTTTGTTTCAAGTCCACTGACTTTGAATAAGTAGCAAAAACACATGTATTTATTGGTAAATTTTATAATCAAACTTTTCTTGTTGTAAGACACTCAAGGGTTCGCTCCCCCTGAAACCCCCTGGGGGAGCGCGCCCCCCGGTTAAAAACCACTTGACTAACCATTCAATCATCTGCTTGTTTATAATATATTTCGACGGGCCTAAGAATGTAGAGGTCAAAATGCGTTTCTTATGTGAGGGCCACAAAACACAAAAGAACGACCCAAGTAAAGTAAACGTTTGGATATTTCTAAGGTAAAATAATTCTTGTTGCTGTGAGTTTTAACCGTTGTTGACAGGTTGCAATAGGGTACATTTGTTCACATCCTTATATTAAAATCCCTGTGCAGTGTATACCGTGCTAACCAACATTTTTAGCCATCACGCTTCATCTTTTTGTGTAAAGATTGTTGTATTCTTTGGACATTTGTGTGTTTCGAGCATTTAACAAGGAGACCGTATTTGCCTGAATAATAACAGCATGTCTTTATTTCAAAATTTTTTAAACAACTTATCCTGTCGTTTCTGTTCTTTTCTTCAAAGTCTACTTTAGTAAACTCGCTCTGTGTTGTTTATGGAGTCTCACGAATGTCTGCTTTGCCCACCTCCGCTTGTTTGCATCGAGGGCATGCGGGTACACTCGTAGTGCATGCCACTCTTCTCGGGTCAAAACACCAGCATTGGCTGTAAACTAGTGGCAGGACTGCACGTTGAACTTTTTCCAGCACCAACCAATTAACGCTAAGCATGAGGCTGGACAGGCCGCGAATATCATTATGCAAACCTTCGTTATCACCGGACTGGGAATTAAACTCAGACCAACAGCTCTGTCAAAGCCAACTCTACCACCTATCCCTTATTTACCTTTTTTAAATTGTTCAAAGTGATGCACTAGGATTAAATTAGATTTTGAAAGAGAAAAGTTTAGTTTTACAACTGCATCAATGTACATGGACCATTTAACAGCACAACCAAATATGAGTATGATATATATAATTTTAGATCATTTTGCGTCATCAAACTCTTTGGGTCTTGTTGGATAAATTCAAAGGTCGCTCAAACATTACTTTTCACGCTGCTGAGTGGTTTGACATAGACTAAATATTTTGTTAATGTTTTTCTAACTTTCTTAGAAGAGCTAACTCAAAAATCCATTGGGTTTGGACAAAAGTTTTGGGTACAAAAATTCAGCTTTTAGTGTAGCGCATGCTTTTGTTCACCTTTGTTGCTTTGAACCGAGAGTGAGTCAAGCCATTTGTCACGTTTTCATCAAACCGGACTTGTTGCGACCCTACCTCAATTTATATTTTTCTTTTTAGGAATTTACCATCTTCTGTTTACAGAATTGAGTTACGCAGTTGATTTCAAGCATCAAGATTTTTAGCAACAAATTACGAGAGACTTGGTTTTAGATAATTGTTTTAATGGCAAATAAGATTGCTTGTGCTACTCATTTTTTGCCGATGTCTAATAAAAGAAAATATTTTAATACGACTGAGTTTATAGCAGACAAATATCGGTGTTCGCCATTTCCGGCTTTAAATTTGTTAGGATTTTCATGAAAGAAAAGGCGTTGATTTCACCATACGGGACAACCAGAAGAATGGTATCTCGATTTAATTTTTTGTGGACGCTTAGTTTTCAGCCGTTACTCTGCATTTACGTCTTACTGCAGTAATACCTGATTTCTTCATTCTTAGTAAAGGTGTGAAACGAGTAACGACTTTTGCTTTTCATTAATAATTTGCAGTTCTTAGATTTGAACACATTACTGATCTTTTAGTATGCAGGATGTCTCCTACAGATTTTAATATCAAAAGTTTCAAAATTTCTTTGAAAACAATGAAGGATTTCAAAATTTCTTATAATAATTTATTAAATAGTGTAACCAAAATTAAAATAACATGTAATTGACTGCATGTCACAGTTGATATGGTAGATTACGTTCGATGGTCGAGTCACAACAAATCATGAAAGCGACAGCAACGGTTCAACGGCGTTCCTGGATGGGTACAAGGCAAAGGCACACTTGCAAAGCTCCCATTAACTTCCAATACAGCGTTCACTACGGGAGTATTCGCTTAACTCCGGCGCAAGCAAGTACAGATCAGCACCAAAGACCAATGGTGGCACTTCAAAGTGAGTACAAATAGAACATGAACATTTGAACATGAACAACAATTTTGTCGATTAGGATAGATACTTGGCCTTAGCCATCATATCAATCCTTTAGATTGAGTGTGAAACTAGTTACTCATAAGATGTAAGTAGGTGATACTTACAAATATTTCAGATCCGTAGTGTTTCGAAAAGGAGATGAGTCAAAACCTTGCAAAGAGACTTTGTAAATGATGATTTCTGTCGGTGTTGATCTGAAGTAACCACTGCCAATGATTCTATCCATGAATGGAACTCTGCTGATAATGCTGAAAAAATGAGACTTCATGAATGATTTAAAAATGTTACAAGCAAATCTAATACCTAATAACATTTTATTGCGGACTCATGATCCATATCACAGACACAATATCGCAAAAAGTGGTTAGCTATACATCAGCGCACAATACAGAAACGGTGTTTGCACATGACCAACATTGAGAGGAGCACAGCGCTTTATCCGCACCACAGCTGTATCGTCATTCGTAACAGCACAGAAAATGGATAACCATACAGTAGCATTAGCGCATCACACAACTGGTGTTAGTACGTGTCCAACCTTGAGAGGATCAAAACACTTTCCCAGCACTTACTTTTTTTATGCTTGGTGTGTACACAGTGTCCACATATTTTTACTACACAAAAGCAATACTGATGAGACGCAAACACCGAAACAATCACGGACAAGTACTGCATTTGGTCTCCACCATACAGGAGCGTTGAATAATTGAGGAAAAATGAAGATTTGTAAAAAGCGTCAGACATTTGAAGCGATCGAATAAAAAAGTTGGATAAAGATGCGCATCGCATAAAAAATCGATACAAGTTGTTTCTCAGCACGGCATCAAATGTCCTGACGCAATGGCTAACCTGGTGTGGGCGAACACTAACATTTTTGGGTATGTAATGCATAATTCGATAGGCATTGTTATATGCAGCACGTAAGCGCTTCATGCTGTTCTGCGTGTATTTGCTCCACAGTTGGCAAGCATACATTGGCATGCAATAGGCACGAAATTGAAAGTTTTTTACTGCAGGAGAGCACAGATCAAAAGTGCCTCTGAGTTTGTTTGCTGCACAGTATGGTGATTTCACTTGTCTCTGAATATAATCATCATCCTTCAATGATGCATTTATCCACACACCAAGATATTTAACTTGGTCAAAAAATTGTACACGTACACCATTTAGAAAAACATTTTATGGAGCAGGTTGTTTATACTTTTTTGGGCAAAAAATAACACCAATGGTTTTGTTGCAATTAAAAGTGATTTCGTGTTCAGCAGCATAGTCACCGCAAATATTCAGAAGACATTACAGCCAACTAATACTGGGGCTGAACACACATACATCATCAGCAAACATTAGATGTTTCACAACCATATTTCCCACAGTGCATCCTACCATGGCTGATCCCAGCTGAATTGAGAGTTCATCAAGGTAAACAGCAAATAAGTATGGTCTCAGAACTCCCCCTTATCTTACCCCATTGGTTACAGTAAAGGGGGATGAGTAGTTGGTACCTCATTCTACTTTCATGGTCTGTTGCCTGTACCAACCCAACAACTGTCTTACTAGGCATATAGGTACATTGCGCTTAATTAATTTAGCAAACAACAGGTTGTGGTTAGTTCTGTCAAACGCTTTAGATGCATCTGAGAAAGCTGAAAACACTGGGGTATCTTTGCTTACATAATAAGACACAGTCTGCTTAAGTAAAAAAATACACTTATCAGTGCCATGTTTTTGCTTGAAGCCAAACTAGCTGTCTGTTGTGGCCAAACGTGTGGAAATGCATGACAAAATGTAGTGTTCAAACAACTTGGAGATGATAGTTGCAAGGGAAGCAGGCCTATAGTTCCCAGCATCACTTATGTTCCCATTTTTGTTTTTGCAAATAAGTACAATGACTGTTTGCATGCATTCCTGAGGAATTTTTCCATGCATTAAACACTCCTTGAATAGACTTCTCAGGTGGTTGCACACACTTCAATCAGCATAAAAAATGTGTTCAGCGAAGATGCCATCTTTGCCAGTTGCGCGATTCAGTGGTAGTTTGTGCAGCAGAGATTTTATCTTGAAGCTGTTGTGCATCAACTCATCTATCCCTTCAAAATTACCATGTGAGATGATATTTTGTTGCAGAAAATTGCCAATTTCACAGTGTTTTGATGAGTTCAGCATAGCTGAAAAGTGTTTTCTCCACATGACAGTGACTGCTTTATTTCCTGTTACACCTCCCACTGTAGATGGAAGCCATGATTTCTTTCTTTTTCTTTGTTTCGCCAGAATTTTTTGGGAGGTCTGTTCCATAAAGCCTTAGCCATGGCATCAGCTTTTTTTTCAAAATGCAGAACAAATACTAACAAACGCTTTAGCTGTTTTGATTTACAATGTCGATGTGGTTGTTTGGCAGCTTATAGTTAGCACATCGCTGGGATCAGCTTGTAAAATCTTCCCACGGTACAAATAAGCAACAATGGGCGGCGCAGACCAATGGCGAGATTCTGAAGGAGCAAGAAAACGAGTGTCCACGAAACTGAAATGTTGTAACATTAATTTCAAAATATTCGCTATTTCTTTTCAGACATTTTNCATTGTCGACGAGATTATATTTTTAGNAAGTTAAAGGCGCAAAAATTTAGTGGCATTTTTAATTGTTGACANAATGTTACAAATTAAGAAAGTAAGAATGGTCTGAAAAATGACACAATGTAGAAAAAATTTGTGCACTGTTTAAGTTGATTGCGAGCAGTGGCGTACGCAGAAAATCTTCATGGGAGGAGTTTCATTCTGTGGCATATGGTGGTCATTTGTTTGTGGTGAGCGGTCTTTGTGACGTCACAATTTGACGTCATATTCATGTTTCCNAACCAACGTTTTGGCGAAGTTTGTTGACATAATATACATNTTCTTCTACACGCNCTCCCCGTTTTTGTTGTGTCATTGCACTGAATATAAACTATCAGCGCTCCAAGTTAGGTTATNGGAGGAAAATAAACTCAATGCTGCGGCACAGGAGTTCATAACTGCAAAATTTTGGCTGCGTGTTGAAAAAGGGGAGTAAAACACACTCATCACTGCCTCAGAGCAATTTACAACTGCAAAATGAGGCTGCGCTAATGTCTCGTCGAATACGAGCAGTCGAGCATAGGTGTGCGGTTGGACTGGCTAGCGCACATCCCGGCTTGCAAGATCGAATCTTGCTTAACTACACAATGGGGTTACCAACCTGTCTTCACCAAAAAAGCCAGACCTTGTTCCAAAAAGCCAGAAAGCAGTTTCGCAGGATATACACATAAAGCATGCACAACCGCACACAAAAGAGACATTGAAACTCGTCAAAAACATCGATATAACACAAGCTCAATGTTTAGAAGCATATTCTTAGTCCGTAATTACACTGTCGCGCATTTGTTTTTTATCAATAACATGGATCATTTTTAGGGCAACAGTAAAATTTTTGCAATGTTCTGTGCACCCTGCATGGTAATAGACCCTCGTCGCAAAAGATTTGTAATGAATATGCAGCTCACACAACGTTTTGCCAGAGCCAAGCTTATCCGACTGAAAATAAGCCAGAAAAAGCCAGATTTTCCGACTTTTTTATTCCCAAAGAAGCCAAAGTTGTTAAAAAAGCCGGAATTTCAAAATATGGCTTCAAAAAATCCAAAACTGGCAACCCTGCTACACAAGAATTGAGAATGTGCATAAAGTACGCAAGAAAACTTTCAATTTTTTGTTATGCATAGATGTCCAGAAAACGTAGTTTTCCTTTTCCCCTGCTGAGACATTATGAAATGCCTGAATGCTTCTGTGTCAAAAACTACTTTTTTGAGCTGGTGCAACAGTTCTATCATGCTGCAGAATTTGGTATGTAGCCAATACGGTCAACGCTTGCGNTGATCAGCCATAGCAGACAAAATAAAGACAATTATTGCGGATAAANTGAACCACCGCGGAACACAATCTTTAAACATGCGTAGTGGACGAAAGGTCTGCAAAAAGTGGTGAGATGGTTGCCGGACACAGACGATAACCCTGATTCTCACCAAAACCTAACTATTAGTTTTTGGCCCATTTACAATGTTCCTTAAAATTTGCATGCAAATTTATTCCGTGGTATTTGCAAAGTCGAAAAATTAACAAGCAAAGAGTATGCGAAAACATTTAATTTCCTTTGCGCAAGTAATAAAGATTTTGTAAAATATCAAGCTAAAGGAGGGGCTAACCCCAAAACCCCCGTTGCGTACGCCCTTGGTCCTCGCTCTTTGCGATTTTACAGTGTAGGAAAAGGTTGTGATTTTGGGTCACGCTGACCTGATGTTATGGTTAGTGTGAGGTGGCTTACGCACGCTGAACCGACATTATGCGTAGAGGGGTCTAAGCGCCAGGTGGCTATAAATAGCTGAAACTCACTCAGCGCATGCTTCTACGGTCTTGTCAGCAGTGTACAAAAGAAGTTATTCACCCCCATAATTTTTTTATGAGTAATTCAGTTGAGTCATATATGACATCTTCGCTATATTGGTCTTCTTAGGGTTTTCATCAAAAATCGTATGATATTGGAGAACAAAGCAACTTTGTTAGTGCTCAAACTGCTCAGTGAGAGTTATATTTTCTATGTATTTTTTGTGATAAACTTCAGTTGAAGGAAAGTATATTTTTTTATCTTTGAAAACCGGGTCTTGAAGACTCGAAGATAGCATAACTAGGCAAAAACTGAGCGATAGCAAATCCAGGGTTTTAAAAAAACATTTTTTTATTCCGACGTTCTTTCAAATTGTTTCGATATAGGCCAATGAGTTGCAACGCGATTTATTTTAACAGCTACAAAAAATATATGACCACATACTCAGTGTAGAAAAAATCGTATGTGCACAAAGATTTTTTCTTGGGTTTTCTGCAAGTATTAGAAGCGTTCAAGCATAATTCTTAATTTAAAAAAGTCTTAACTTCGAAAAATATTCTACTTTTCAGAGATTTGAGCAACAATTTAATGACTGCAGTGAGACAATCAACATTCTCTGGTCTTTCGTCTTTGCGAAGAATTCGTTTACATCATCAACGTATCTCCTTAATTCAAACTGGTTCCTTCTCTGGTTTGGAAAATCTGGAAGAAATATTCATAAGTAGTAACAACCTTGCTACTTTCCCACACTCGGCTTTTCAGTGTCGACATTGGACAACACTTACGTCGATGTAAGCACCTTTGCAAAATACAGTGCTAATCTCGTGATGTACAAAGTTTTTCTCATGTTACACAAGGTTCGTTTTCATTAAAGACATTTGATTCCATTACTTTTCTGTAGGTGAAAAAGTTTTTCTGCTAAGTTTCTTAATGTTAGAAGATACACATCCCGCAAATGAACCTGAAAATTTAAGGAATACAATTTTCCTTTTACTCGTTTATTTTTGTTTGGGCAAAGGAATTTTAGAAGCTAGTGAAAAGGTGCTTAATTTTGCTGTTTTTTTCAATTAAGTCAGTCTGAGGTTATTCAGCTGAGATGGCCTTAAAATATGAATAATCTGCCCTTGGAAAAAATACCGGACAATTTGGAAAATGAACCGGCTGCAATCGGAAAGCCTAAGCGGCAAGTGCGCAAAGTGTCACACTGTAGCAGCAANCAACAATAGAGATCANCAGAGAAGATCACTCTCGTCGTCACCGTTANCAACTGCAATCAAGTGTCCAACAGTTTCATAAACAATGTTAGAGGTCACTCGCCAAAATCACTCTAATCGGGATCCTCCTCTTATTGCTTGTTCGCACCAATTAAATATAGGTGTTATTCGTCGCGCACATACTGCTCGTGATGAATCGCATATTCATCGCAACGCCAACCGAGAAGTTGCAACACAACACTTGAATTGAGCTAAGCGATGTATTTCTTCCAAATAAAGGCTTTAGTTGTTTTTATATATCACAGGCAAGGAACTTCATTCTCTGGTTGCCGTCCTTAAAAAACAAAAACGTGTCTTGTTGATGAATAATAACAACCAGGCGCGGATTTAACATTAGGCTAAAAAGTCTTAAGCCCAGGGACCCCGCTTTCAGAGGGCCCCAAAATTTTGGGAGTAAGGAAAATCTCCAGTATTTTTGTAAGCAATTATATTTGTATTTTTGTTTTGGTTCAACGCACGTTAATTTTACAATGCCGCTAANAAAAGATCTCTATAGANAAATGAGCGCGAAGGGGCNAAGTGAATGACGATGAGCATTCTNTTTTCTGGCGTTGAGAATTGGTTATTGTTACGTACTATATGTGGAAAAAACACCCGAATCCATTTTTCAGATTAGACGAGGTCAGTGAGCAGGCCCGGCTTTTTGCCGATTGCCTCCAATCGGGTCCCGTTCCAAAGGAGACCCTGCGCTACGCTTACTAAGTGATGCAAAATTACACTTTCTATCGAAGCTGCTTGTACAGTGCAGTCGCGGAGCCCACAATATTTTTAGGCGTGGGGCCCATTGCAACGAAAATAACATTTAACTGCTGGGCTTACTGCAATCAATACCTCATCTCTGGTGGTATTGAGTGCAGTAACTCATCGATTTATTGGGTGTTACGGCGTTGTCCACGGATGTCTCTGACGGAGAGGTGAAACTGGGGTCATGCCCCAGACCTCCTAGCCTGGCGTCACCCTTTCAGGCCTCGCTTTTTCACATCAACGATTTCTGTCAATATGACTTGATACACCTCTCAAAACTTTCTGCACACGCCACTGAATGGGGCCAGGGCCGGTTTTGTGCCGATTTGACCGATTTCTTCTAATTGGGCCCCGCGCTACGCCTACTAACCACCACAAATTTACACTTTTTATTGAAGCTGTTTGTGTATAGTGCCGGCATGGAGCTAGTGTTTTCAAGGTGTTTTGAGAGACCATAACGGTTCTCAATTTTTTCCAACGGTCTCTCAGAATACACGAAAACCTTGCTTTACAGTCACCTCGGCCTTGGTATTCAGATAAAACAGTTGCGGTCTTTCAAAATGTCTGTGTAGTCAGCAAGGTCAAACTTTGAGAATAACCCTGACGGGTCCCGTAGCATTGGTAAGCTTGAAATCCCCTGCCAACGAAAATCAAAATCTCAGTGAACCGCGCGATTTCACTCTCATCAAATTCTTTGGTAAGAATGGTTATTGCATATCTTCAGTATTGTGTAGCCAAATTTTTTCATAGCATCCATTAAGGCAGAGAGGGCTTACGTTTTAAAGCTATTTTCTGTGTCATTGAAAAAGCGTTTCATTTTTTCAGGTTAGGTTTCAATAATTGTTGCAAAATACGGTTCGATAATTGTTGATATTTCAGTAATTACTGCTGCTTGTATTTTGAAGGCACCGTTTAGTTCGTAATTGCAAATGTGTGCTACTTCATCAGTCTTTTACTAGCGTTGTTCATGTTCCCTCTCGCAGAGATTTGATGAGGCAACCCGAGATTGACGAAATCTATTGAAATNAACTTAGTTTTANTTGTGAATGACTATTTCAGNTGTGCAAAAACTAACGGTTCCTCAATAAGTAACATAAAATTACTAACAGTAGTAACAGAAGTGACAATTTTGTTCAAATGAAGTGAGCCTCATGATGTTGTTGTGGTAAAAATTGCATCATGAATTACTACCGAAGCAAGGATTATGGTGGGGGTGACCAAACTATGGTCCTCGGGCCGCATCCAGCCCGCAGACCAATTTAGTCCAGTCCGCCAAACCCCTTGCACATCTTTTCAAGCACCACGTTTCCGACTGTGAACAGCAGTGCAACACAGGATTGGCTGCTGCCTGTTTTTAGTTGATGTCGCACTGTATCCAGCCCTCCAGTGACCAGGCAGTCGCCAATTAGGCCCTCGGGTCAAAACGTTTGGCCACCCTTGGATTATGGCATCAATCTTGTAGATTGGCGTCGTAATTTCTTATTTATAGCCTAATAAATTGAACGCAGCAAAAATTCTGAAAAGGTGCAAATTGGAATCTTTTTCGTGGACGTTTAATGCTACTACAGAACTTGCCTGTTTTGAAAAAGTCAAAAGTAGTTTTGAACTTATTGGAAAATCTACAATCGATTTACATAATTATTGATTGTTACGGCGCTGTCAACTGAAGTCTCGGCTGGAGAGGTCTTAGCGTCACCCTTTCAGGCCTCGTCTTTTAATATCATCAATTTATATTATTATGACTTAAGTGATACCAATGTACTGATGATAGATAGGAGCAGAAATTACCGAAACGTCTCCAAAAATGTCGTTTACATCCATTGCTTTGACTTAAGTGTTCAAGGGAAAATAATTTTTTACTTCTCCACTATATTCAAAACCTGCTCTAATAAACGGTTTGAACTCCTTTAATCGGTGCTGTATTCAGTGGATATTACTGTAACCAATTTTCACGTGTAAAGTATATAGTGACAGGCAGATGTTATACCGATTTCTACCGTTATGACTTGATGCCCCCTTAAAAATTTCTACTAAGTGGGGCCCTGCAAAAGTGTTTCCAATCCGGTCCCGCACTTGCTAACACCGGCCCTGAATGAGGCCACGCAAAAGTGCTTCCAATCGGGCCCCGCATTTGCTAAGGCCGGCCCTGCCAGTGAGGTACTCAATAGATATGTGATGGGAGTGTAGTCAGATAACTTCACCGTTGCTTTTTTGTTAGTTTAATTGTGACTGTTTTTGTTCCTGATATCGAGGGAATTCAGAATAAAGTAATATGTTTTAGAAGTGGAACAACTTGTTCAGTGAATGTAGCGCGCACGTGTGACATCAGTCGTCGCAAACCTTCCAGAAGGGCTCCCGATTTAAAACAGCCTAGGGCCCCGAAAATGAAAATTCGCCCCTAACAACTGCACTTTTTTGTCAGAGTTGAACATAATGGAATTAAAAAATGAAATCACAACTAATGTATGAATCAAACTAATGTATGAAAATAACAGTATGATTTGATTTATTTCCTGTTTCTCCTTGTTTTATCAATATTTTTTCGCTGCATTGGTGAAATACTGGGGTGAAGTTTTCGCCTAATAATTTTCGTTTGAAGGTAATTTTTTTGTTACATCTTACAATAAATTGTGTTTGTTTCTCCGTATTTATAACGCCATATGTCACAAACCACATTTTGTCCTTCTACAAAAAGCCTTTACAAAATATTCAATGCAAAATATTGATCACTTTGCACTAGGACAGTGTCACTTACAAATTCCTGATGGTGCCTGCACTGTTTGTGCGCAATTTTAACAAGACATTGACATGCGCGTTTCTGAGCTACAATGCAGCAGCTTGTATGGAGTAACCAAATAATGGAAATTAATAATGTGCGAAACTTACGACCTTCAATATCTAGTTAATGATGTTAAATTTTGAGAAAGGTCGAGTTTTGGTATTGATCACAGTCAACTTATCCATCAAGTTTGCCAGGGAGAAATCGAAACCACATTCGTGACTATGTTTAATAAAAAATTACGCAAGAGTTTTGACTTAAAGGAATCCAAGTTTAATTTGTAAATGTTTGTGAGTCCAGTCTTTTAAATTCGCTTACAGTGGAATAAAATATTGCCGGTTTGGGTCATGGTTAAACGCCAATGAAGTTCTTCTTGATTTTATTATTTGATTATAGAAAATATCTTTCTTCTGTCTACAGTACCAATGAAATTTCCGGTAACACGACGAACCGGAAGATCTGATGACAGTTTTCTGTTTTCAGACACGCCGATAACAACGTGATTGTAGATCTGCTAGACAGTCCTGAAAATTTTCCCAATTGCGAAAGTCGCTTCGTCTGCAGCTTACAAGATAAAGAAAAACGTCGCACTAACCTTGCTTCTCTTCGACAGTTGTGAGTTGGTTGTTAATTAACTCTACTTTTTATGTGCACCTCTCTCTGATTATACTCCAAACTGATTTACGAAACACCTAAACAAATCCAAATAAGTCGCATTTGTCATAAGAAAAGTTGCTGATTGATTAGACTTGGTCGCCTCTGTGGAGACGAGTTACAAAGCGTCAACTGATGTTACGTGTGCCAGCAGATTTTGGCACAAGCCTGTTACCTAAAACGACATGAAAAATGAAAAGATGCCGTACATGGGAAAAAAGCGAATCATAAATGCCAAGCTGTATCGTTGTAACTTGTGTGTTTGAGTTTGGCTGAACCTCACGAGAAATGCTTGCCCTTAGCTTTAAAATTTGCTATGAAGCGATTGCGTCCTAAAATATCGGTGTTTTGTTTCACTGAAATTTTCAACTACATAATGTGACTTCTATGATGCACTGCAATTTGCACATTACTGCCTTCAAATAATATGTGGGATTGATTCTTTGCGTAATTTGTAGACGCCTAAACAACAATGCATTACAAGTTATCTCCAAGTCAGAGTTTTGGATCCTGCCAAGCCTGAACTACCTCACTTTATCGAACAACTTATTGACAACAGACTCTATTGAACTTGATTCGGATAATCTCACAAGCCTCACAGAACTGGACCTAAGCCAGTAGGTTTGACCTCTTTTTTAATTGTTTATTCTGTATTCTTATATCAGAAAATACAAACATTGAGTTCAAAAACGTTTAAAACTGCAAACAGCATACTGTTCTTTTGAAAGTTATTGCAACTACTTCCGCTATATGTTTTTGTTTTCAACTTTAGGCATTTCTTTGGTGATGGCCACAGTCAAACAGCCTTTAATAAACCAGTGACTCCGAGATGAACGAAACTGTTTTAGTAAAACTTTGTGATTTTCGTACTTTAATGTGTTTAACCAATGACGAAAACGGTTGTGAGATTGCACATTGACAGGTTCTTTTTGAAAAGATTCACCTCCAAAAGCACGTTTTCACTGGAAAGTTGAAACGTACCGGGTGGAGCTTGCACAATTTTGCAAATAGCGAACTGTTGCAGGCTTAAATCCTGATGACAATGAAAAGTGGGAATTTCATCATTCAATCTTTTGGACCTAAAATTGATCGCATAGGCGATTTCACACACCAAAACATGATTACTTTCAATTTTCATCATGTAGCAAAGAACATAATTAATGTCCAAGTTCACTTAAGTAGAAAAAACTTGCAGGCATGAAAAAACTCTTCGAGCAGCCACTGTTGAACTTTGAAAAAAATGATTTCAGCAAACCTGGTTTTCGAAAGTTTCGAAACACTAAACATTTTAAATGTAGAAGTGAATATTCATTCATTCAATTTCCGGCCCGCTTTTCTTCTAGGGAGGGTCACGAAGGCAGCAGCCCCAGGAGGACTCGAAATACCTCACGGTCAACAGCAGTTTTAGGTATTTTTCTGCTGGCTCCACACCAAGACGGGACCTAGCATGGTTGGAGATGTAACCACTCCACTTGGTCCTTGGGCGAAGCTGGGATCTCTCGATTCGGAGGAGAAGTGGTTCAACATTCAAGGCTCTGCGAATTTCACGGGTGCGCACTTTGTCGCGAAGTGTCACACCGTGGAATCTTGGCAGAAATCCCATTTCTGGCACTTGTTCTTGAAATAATACTTTTTCAGTCATAACCCAAGATTCATGACCATAGGTAAGGATCGAAACAAATACCGATTTAAAAACTGACAGTTTTGCGGTGTTTGAAAGCACCCATTTTGTGACCACAGGGCGATAAAGCTCACGCAGAACTGCGTTAGTTTTACCAATCCGTGTATCAATCTCCTCTTTCCACCTTCCATCACTCGTAAATACTACTCCAAGGTACTTGAACTTCTCCTGTTGCAATGTATTGCCGCTCACTTGCAGCGCACACTGCCTTGGGTTTCTAGAGCGACATAATACCTCGTTTTTTGGTGCTAATTTTCATTCCGGCTCGGTCACACGCAGCAGAAAACCAATCTAGCACATGCTGAAGACCCTGTTGAGAAGATGCTACCAGTACCAAATCGTCCGCAAAAGTAAGCGGTTGATCCTACAGCTCCCGACGGGGACACCCTTTCAGCTCAGCTATGTAACTGTCTATTGAGTTCATGTACCTCGTAGACAATGAAGAGGAGTGGTGACAGCACACACCCTTGTCGGAGTCCAACACCAACGGTGAACAGTTTTGAATTAATTTCGTCCATACGGACACAAAGTTCTAACAGGAGTACAGAGACTCGACGGCCAGTAACAGGCGGCCGTCAACAACGTACTCCCGCAACACCTACCAAAGCTTTCAACGAGGAACCCGGTCTTATATTTCTCGAGGTCGACAAAGCATATGTAGACCTCTTTGGCATACTGTACTCCCAAGATTTATCAAAAATTTCCTAGAGAATTAAAATTTGGTCTGTAGTACTACGGCCACGACGAAATCCGCACTGGTTATCATCCAGCTTTGGTTCAATGATTTCACAGCATGTTTTCCAAGGCACTTGGCATATACTTTTCCTGGGAGGTTGAGGAGAGAAATGCACCTGTAGTTGGTGCAATCACTCCTGTCTCTCTTTTTGTGTATGGGGATATTACGTTTCTTTTGTTGGGCATTACACTGGTATGGGTTTTTTGTGTACGACCTCAAAGTTCGAAGTTTAGGTGCAGTAATTAGCTAATGGGTTTGTTACATACACCAAGGCGGAGTTGTCACAAAAGCTGAGGTTTGCTTAACCTGCCGAAATTCTACCCGGCGTCAACACAATAATAAGTTGCCATAATATTTAATGCAGAACGTTGAGCAGTTCAAGGCGTAAGACATAAAATGCGTTACTCGTTCAGCACTTGAAATTAACAATAAGGCTGAGCGTAGTAAGGTTAGTGGTTTATCAAATAATAATGAAATTTTTAAACTTACAGTTTGTAGTGAAACAGAACGGTCTTTCGTGTTTAGGTTTCCGGAGAGCATGAGGAACGTAACGTACAGTACTTTCGTTGGCCACAACGCACAGTACGGCATTTGGTGAGCATAACGTACAGTTGAGCCTTCGGTTAACGTAGCGAACAGTTGAGCGAGCGTACATTTCTTCAGGCTTTAGTCTTCTTGCTTCACGGTGATGATGTCTTCTTCGAGGCAACGTATGGTCTGTCTCAGTGGACGTTTCCAGCCGATTTGTATAGTGGGGGGAAGTGTTACTTCTTTGACTCGCTCCAGGGAAATGACTAGTTTCTTGGTTTGTCGGTTCTGTTCTTCGTTCCAGAAGACTCTGTCCGAAAACTAATTTATTGGTTTACTTATTGTGTTCGTGGTCTAAAAATTGCTTGTCATTGTTTCTGTATATTAGCTGCTTTACATTCTAGTTTGCAGCTTGGGGGGCGTGTTATAGTTTTTAATTGTTTCATTATGTTAGCTGCTTTGCTTGCTATGTTGCAGGTTCATTGCTGCTAATTCTTAATGTAATTACAGGGGTGTATGTAATCGTTTGCTGCATGGATTCTCATACAGAGTTCCCACGCAGTATTGAAAGTATTGAAAAAGTATTGAATTTTGCAAAAGTGCACATTAGGTATTGACAAAGTATGGAAATTTTGAATTGTAAAGAAATCTCAAGTATCTGAGAAGAATTTTACTGAAAGTGAAGAGCACTTCATTATTTCTGCAGTGCTCTGCAATGTGTAAAATTGAGTTTCATGATGAAGAATATCAAAAAATGAAAAGAAATAATGGTATTGAACTTATCAAATTTAGTATTGACATAGTAATGAAAAAGTATATAAAATAATTTTTAAAAATGTGTGTGAACCCTGCTCATAACGTCTTGGCTTTGCCCGTTTCCATCTTTATTGTCTCATATGCATTGTCCATTAGTCTTGTCATTACGTGTGTTCTCGTTGTAACCGTGTTGTGTGAACGACATTCCCACAACAGGGATGATCACGCCTGATGGCCACTCTTTCAGTGCTCTTTCAGAACGCCAGGCCATCTACCAAGGATGTCCCTCTCATTGCTGAGTCAGCCAACATTTTGGTCTTTGGTGGATCTAGCAGTATGAGATCTTTTGTCACGAAGACGCCGTATAGTTTGCCAGAACACCATGTTTGCTTGCCAATAATTGGAATCAAGTTTATGTCCGAAATTCTCTCAAAGAATTCGTTTTGGACATTTTCACCGTGAGTTCTGCAGACTTTCGCACATCTGCGTACAGCGAACGCAAAGAAGAGTCGGCTTTGTTGTGAAGCCATGCTTTGTAGACTACTTCATTTGGTCGAAAAGCATCTTTCACCTCATTTTTCCACCAAGGGGTTACTTTTTGCCATTATTCGCTACACGCAGTCGTTTCCGTTCGCATACCTGAGCAGCAGGTGAAGCTACAGGTGCTTCAAACAGCCGCTACTCCACCCCCAGTCCACTGTGCATTTTGGGAGTTCTCGAAACAAGGACGATAAGCAGTTCGCAAAGGTCTTTCTCTCATCTTTGTTCGCCTAGGTCTTTCACTTTATTCGGTTGGATCTCCTGGTCCTGCATCTGTGCGTAGACCCTGGCGGCTTTTCCAGATGCAGGTTGAAGACCAGCAGGTAGAGATCGGTTTGGTCCACAGTTCTACACTCCTTTTGACTCGAACGTCCAACTCTGAACGGAACGAGTCATCTGAAACTATGCAAAAATCAATGAGTAACCTTTGACCCAAGGAATCTTTGTACCAGGTGTACTTGTGCACAACTCTGCGCTAGAAGAAAAGAGTTCATGGTGCATAGTGCGTTGTTACAGCACAATTTTAGAAGGAGTTGGATAGCTTTTTAGTTCCTGTAGGCTACTCTAATTCAACGTGAAATACTGCAACGCCTGTGCATTATTTATTTTTAATGACAATAAATTTAGCTATGCTTCGCAGTTCCAAACATTTGAATTCTCATCGCCTAGATACTGTTCCTTTGAGAAGATTTATTGGAAGCTACTTGAAGTTTAGACATGTTCACTCTATAGAAAAACCCAATGTTTCAAACTAGCTTCCTTCAATAAATTGCTGTAACAATTTGCCTTAGAAGAAAAAAATCAAAAAAACAAAAGTGCCATTTCCAACAACCTGGAGAAAGTTTGAGCGTGTTCAGTTGATGTTAACTTCTGAAAACTTTCTCTTCCCTAAAACAATTTAAATTGCTAGGAAGTTTCAATAGATTTCTGTTTAGTTTGATTTGAAATGCTATTGACAGAATCTTCTCAGTACAATTTCCCATATAACGATTTCAGCTGAAGCACCATGTTAAAACAGGTCAGTAAAGAACGTTGTAGCAGGTAAAACAGCATCAAACCATTTCTTGCAAATAAATGAACGTTGAAGGGAGATGTGTCAACCAACGGTCCAAAATAAATGGATTTCATTTGGTACGCCTGAAATGTTTTCACACAATGCATTGTTTCTGCAAACGTTCTTCGAAACTGCTGCTTACCCAACGCATCTTGCATTCATTTGTTTAAAGAAGGGAAACATTTTGGAAAGTGTTCAAAATCACTGGTAGTTTTTCATTGCTGTTAGTTTGCTCTGGAAATATATTTTTCCTGCGCAAATTTTTATTTTGAAACCTGCATTACTGCTACCGCATAGTCTACTGAACTCTTCTAAAACATTGACTAGCGTCAAATGAATCTGGATTCAGTGCCGACAACAATTTTGGAAAAGCAGTGTGTCAAAATATTTACAAGCGAAAAGATGCAAATATAATTTTTATCACAAAGGCAACACATTGTGTACTTTATAACAATTTCTCCTATATTAAAACAATATTTAGTAAACTATAATTTTTATTTTGTGCAGCAACAAGTTGTCATACTTGCGGAAAGGATACCTTGAAAGTTTTACCAGTCTTCAGACTTTGCGTTTGGGCAACAACAATATCTATGTTTTAGAGTCAGGAGTTTTCCCGTCGAATCTTGTGCACCTTTACCTGAACAATAACAAACTAAAGTTTAAGGTAAGCGACTTACAATCATGGGCGTACGCAGAAATTTTGCCTGGAGAGGGCAACGTCCACATTTTGCTTACATCAGCTATGTCCAAGCTGCGGCTCGCATGCGGCCCAGTCGAATGTTTTGTGCGGCCTAGTTTAGGTTGTAGCTGTAGCAAAAGTATGCTGTATTCTGACAACTGTCCTAGTTTTGATAATCGTGAATTTGACATTTTTGATGTAGGTGGGCTTTAGTGACACTTTAACACGTCTGTTAATTTTTCAGTTAGATACGAAGGCTTTCAGTACAATTGGTTGAGCTCAATTTAATTTGCCAAGGTCAAAGTAAGCCACGGCCCTCATTAATATGTCATAAAATGTGTGGCCCTGATTAAGATAGTGACATAATTTTTGGCTCAGTAAGTCATTTGGGTTGGACATGGCTGGCATATACTTTCAGATTGCTGACGATACAATGCAAATGGACTTTCACAAAACACTTTTCCCATTTCTACCACGCCTGTAGCTACGTTTTAAGGTTTGGAGGAAGAATACATTTTAGGGGACAAGATTTTTTAAACTATGTGTTTAAAAAAGTTTCACTGGACAAAACACAATTTGGGGACGCACAAAAGTATGTGGAGTGGNACTNCCCCCGAATGCCACCCCGTGGCTACGGACCGGCTTTCTACACCACAAAAACGCCCCTTGTTACGACTGCAGTCACAAAAATGCGATTCTTTGGCAGCAATAGCCAAGTATATTAAGAAGATANAGTTTACTATCGCCAGATTTTCAAAGCAGGGCAATTTTTTCAAAGAAGCATTGCCCTGCTTTTTAAAGAGACCATAAATTATTGCGTTCATTTATCTAGCAAGACTTGTCAGCGTCACTTCGAAACAAGAGCTGCAAACACCTGGACTCCAGATTCTGGAGACTCGGCAAGAGCTGCAATCGTCTCTGAGAACTAACTCAGATACCAAAAATAAATCTGAACGGACAAGACGTATTCCAACAAGTCACATAGTCTTATACTGTGTCAAAAAAACCTGAATAAGCGTAGTTTGATTAAGTCAGGAATGGGCGACCCACGGGCCTCATGCGGTCCGCCTCAGCGTTTTCAGTGGCCCGCGGAAGCATTCAGGAAAAACTCAACAATACTGAAATTTCCTCTATCTTAGCCCAAAACTTGAACCGAGACTTGCTTCTATTTCCATTGGATTCTTCTGATGATTAGAAGGTAGGTGCACCCTCAGCTAAATGCAGCCTTCCTTAAATAAACCTGCCTCTTGTGCAATGAGCGGGTCACATCGGCCATAGGATTAGGAGCAGGCAAATTTTTGGGGGCGCGAAGGATTTTTGCCTGAATTTCCTCAAACTTGCCCGAAAAAGTTTTGGACCACTTTTTGTGCGAATTTTTCCCATGAAGACCGTTTTTGGAATAAAAAAAAGTTTTCATGTCAATCTGCACACGTTGAGGGCCAATTTTTTCAAACCAAAGCACGTTGGACGCCATTTTTGCCGTATTTTCAGGAAGTTTGCCCAGATTTTATGGGGTTTTGCCAAGGTTTTCATAGATTTTGCCCAGATTTCTGCGGATTTTGCCGATTTTAAGGAATTTTGCCCAGATTTTTACCACATCAAAATTTTTGGGGGTGCGCTTGCACCCCCGCCACTGATATCGGCAAACAAACTGTCATTGAAAGAAGTAAGTCAATTAGTCTGAATTAAGTGCTCACTACAGGTTTTCAAAACAATTTTGGTTCATAGTCCCAATTTCCAGGGGGGGCAAATGCCCGTTTTGCCCCCCCCCCTGCGGACGCGCAGGCTTACAATCATATCAGATCACATCATTATAATATACTTAAACCAACAACTTAAAAACAAAAATTGTAAATAGATATGCCAAACTCAAATTGTGCGCGTGCTATGATTTTCTTTATTTTTTGCAGCATAACAGCATTTTCAATAACCTTTCAACGCTGGTTACTTTGAACCTTGACAGCAACCTTATTGACGAACTGCCTACTGATGCTTTCCTAGGCTTGACAAGCCTCTCTTCCCTGTATCTTAGGAACAACCGTATCCCTTTTATCCACAATGGAACTTTTAAAGATACACCAACGCTGCAACAAGTGTAAGCAAAATCATTTGTACTAAAAAATTTTGTATTGTTTTTAGGACATAATTCTCTTCAAATATATAGCATTCATGTATTTTACACATTCTTTATACAAAACACTTCTACGCTTTGTATACGATATGTACTGTTTATGCTTTTTAATGTTTAGGTCTAAAATATTATAGCCAACCGAATTGGATTTTCTTAGGCGTTTGAGTTCCAACGAAATTACTTACATGGAAGAAGGAAGCTTGGTACATCACTCAATGAATGGTCTATCTCTGTATCTGGACTCAAACTGGATTGTTCAACTCCCCTGTCCCACGGAAAGTATAATAAATATATAAAGTGAAAAAAGCTGACGACAAGTTCATTTTTGCAAAATATGACAACAAGCCACCTTGTGGTAATAAATTATTGCTATGTTTCAGTTTTATAACACACGCTTTATTACTAAGTTGGAGGTGTCACGAGTGGTCTGCGGCCATCCTCTCCGTTTGCAGATATTGCCAGCATTGGTAGTAAGTCAGCCGCAGCATTGCATGAGAACCTTTTTCTTGGACCCAGCCTTTGATGCCGAACATGAGGCTGAACAGGCTGCAAGTGCTCTTCTTCAAGTTCATGATTTGACCCCACAGAGAATCGAAAAAGGCCTGTCAATAGCGCGTCCTCAGCCCAGCCTACCACTTGGCCCATTCCTCATTAGAACAACGTGATTTTGAGTTCTGTGTTGCGTTTCTTTAAAGGTACATGAAATGTGTTTATAAACCCCATTCGTATTCAACGTGTTTTTTGCAAGTTGAAAATAATTTTGAATTTGTTGAAATATACAGAAGTACTGACTACATCATTTGATTTAGATTCATTAAAAACATTTCCAGGTGGGCGATTTCCGAAACCGTACAGTAACAAACCTATATTTGCACAACAATCAACTGGAAAGAATACGTTCTTTCCAATTTTGGAATCTGGGGTTTTCTGTGCTTCATCTTGCTAACAACGCTATATTTTCAATTGAAAACCACGGCTTTGCATCAATACAATCAGGTGATGACTAAACGTTGTAGACTAAAATGATATGTAAACTATTGCATCCAACGAGCAATCAGAATGCAAAATCGTATAGTTTCCCAAATTTATTATTATATTTTGCTTTTTGATTTTTCTCGTGATAAGGGCAAGCCTGGGGTGGTGCTTGCTCTTACGTAGTTTATTTTGTTTTTATTGGAGTATGTGTTTTTCATATCTTGGGTAACTGATGCAAATATCCAGGCTTTATTTCATCATATCAGGATTTTTTTAAATCTGACAATTTTTTTTTTCAAAAAATAGCCAACTCTCGCATGCAGCATATAGAGAGTCCAATGCAAATATCATATGACACCATTCTCTGCATCTATAATGCTTTCACCCCTTTGCTGTGCTAAAAACTTTATGCTTTTTCAAATTACTGTATATCACTGCAGTGGCGTAAGTCGAAATTTCTCATGGGGGGTGTTTTCATTCAGTGGCATATGGTGGTCATCTGCATTTGGTGTACGCTGTGTGTGACGTCACAATATGACGTCATATTCATGTTTCCAAACTAACGTTTTGGCGAAGTTTTTTGACATAATATGCGTATTCGTCTACACGCACTCCCCTTAATTTATTCAGGCTGACGTCAATAAAGTTCTTTTTCGCTAACACCGGTCCGAAACAGGAAAAGTTTTTGCTGCCCCAGATACTTAGTTTTGTTAAAATTTACAGCTTAAAACTATCACTATTCTTAAATGAAGTAGTAATAATACCAGAGTATTTTGATTGCCAATGTTGCGACAAAGTGGGGCGCGTAGGCTGCAAAATTGCAATTAGCTGTGGCATCATATCTCAAGGTGACGCCTGAGGTCATAGCACATAAATGAAATTTTTTTTTTCATAGTTTTCTTTTTTTAGTAAAACTTTTCAGTAAACTACATAATTTTTTAGTTTTCGTATTTTTATCTTCAAGAAATATTTTTCAAATTGTTTTCAAGTTTATGCAGAAACACTTTCTCAAGGCGTCATAAATTGTTTTTGCCAAAAGCATTACCGGGCCTGTTGGAGTTTATTTCAAATTTTAAAAATGTTTTGCAAGACGTACGTACAAAAAAATTATACTACCGTCTTTGTAACATACAGATTCCATTTCTGCTAAAACTTCGATTACGTTTTTCAGAATTTTGAGATTTTGTAACAATTTTGAGATTATGTGCATTTTACGTAAAGATAGCGTTTGAGACGGACATATCTCGACAAACAACTTTTGTTATTCGTAATACTAAATAAATTTACACAAAATGCATTTACACAAATTTCTCTTTATTCTGAAATATTCATGACATGGTAAACTCAAGCTTAATTAAATTGAACGCAATAAGCTATATATTGTGAAAACTACGAAATGATGTAACGTAAAAAAAGTTTTTCCTGAAATATTATGAAAAACACAGTTTTTTTCAAAATCTTCGGTGTAACTTGTCAGTCAGCAATGTCAGGTTTAAAAATTTTTTAAGTAATCTCTCCTTTCACTTTCGTGGTTGTACTAAACAACACTGCGAGTTTGTTTAAAATTGCTTCAAACTCTCCCAGAGTTTCGCTTTGCAACACTGCACCAAATACGTACATTCCAAGTCTTCAGTGTTCTTTGAAGCTGGAAAAAATGTTTTATTTGAACGTGCTATACGTCATCTGTCAGACCTTTACTGTTCTAAAGTGCAGCTTGAAAAAAGTAACTCCTCTTTCTCTCTCACGTGGCTATTTCGAGAATAGGTAACGTAAAGGCAGGATCGTTTGCGTTGTTTGTCTGCCCAGGGCAGGAAATACTCCGGAAATAGCAGAAACTTTTAGTGTCGGTAGCTTAACTACCACATATATTCTTATGTTAAAATATATCAATAATTGCTAACGTTTGCTTTGGAAAACATTAACAACATCGATTTTGGCAAAAGTTTTTCTTGTGACGTACCTTCCGTTTATAAAAACATCTTTGCGTAGAAACCGTGGTTAGCATTTTGTAAAAAATCCCAAGATTCCGAAAAGTTTTTACTCATTGGCAGTAATTTGCCAATTCTTGATTTTCTCTAATAACATTCGAAAAAAAATGATTGAACTACCGAATATTTTTATTTGTTTTCGAGAAAACATCCCAAAAAAAGATGCGTACACTCCCAGATATTTTTGTTTCTGGCTATGTTGATGAAAAAAAAATCACTCGATTGACGTTTGGCAGGTTTGTTTTCACGTTTGAATGTAGACCAAATAAAAATTTCGTCAACCCGAAATTAACATACTTAGTTCAGTCGATGGCCATATTGCAAAAATTGACATCATACACTTTGTAGCGTAACACATGGAAGCCGCAAAATTTCAGCAAGTTTGATCTAATAAAGGAAAACCAAGCCCTTTACGTTTGGTAAGGATGTGCCAGGTCTAAAAAGAGATAAAATAAAAGTTTTGGCAATGCTAATTTCGCGTGTAGATTCAAAAGAACGAACATTAGCAGTGAATTTTTGTGGTTTTAATTATGTGCAAACAAACCCACGACAACAAATATAACTCGAAGTGCTTCTTCATCCATCGTTTCAAGCAGAACAATGCTGCATTTCCCCAGCACGTTTTTTTACATCAGAGGCTGAAAGGTATCTTAACGGATGCGCCGTAGCATGCTAGGAAATCTAAACTCACCAGTTACTAAGAATTGTGATTTGGCAACGTCCACTGATTAGGTGAATCAATTTTTTCAACAGTTATCGGTTATGTTGTAAATCAACATATCTTATTGTAAATCAACATACCGCAAGAAATTGTTGTAAAATAAGAATCAAACAGGTGTTACGTACAACTTGAGATTTACACGAGGAAACGCATTTCGTTCTTGGCAAAGCATTTTGCTTTTTCTCAACAGCAAAAAGTTAAACAAGCAGCAAAAGATGATGTGCCTGCGGTACCTCATTTAGTGAAGTGTAATTTCTTTCTATAACGAAACGTGTGTAACACAGCAGACATATTTTAATGAGTAGGTACAGTAATACTATTGATTTTCGGTTTCGAGTACCAGGGAATGTGGCAAGTAACATTCGATGGTTAGTATACTTTTTCCAACCCACTGCAACACAAATACTTACAATTATTTGGTGTGAGGAAAGATTGCAGTAAAAAAGATATTAATGAGTGATTTCAGAAAAAGTTGTACAAAATAAGTATCAAACTATACTCAACCTCATCTGCGAAGATTGCAAAAAAAGTGTACAAAAACTTGAGAGTTGGTACAAAAATTTGAAAAGCATGACAACATAGACCATGAAGGCCAATTTTGCTTTGCGTACTGGTTTCATTCTGGACACTCGATGCGCAATGTTGTCAGATGGCCTATCATTTTTATAGAGCATGGAAACAAGTACCAAAAATTGTCGCCTCGACCTTATAGGACTGTTTGTAAGCAGTGAACCTTTGGCAAAAAAAAGTTTTGTTTTCTACGCCTCTTTACGTTTGAAAAGAAATATTTTTGTCTATGCCCGTAAATTTACACCACTCAGTTTGGAATAACGTTTTTGAAGGTGTTTAGCTATGCAAATTTTAGAACGACTTCGTTGTTAGAGGAAGAGGTCGGTAATCCTATGCTCCTCTCTTTTAGCAACGAAGATGAACTGAAGAAAAAAGAAATCATAGATGTAAATAAATCTGCAGAAAATTTTTTGTCAGACGTTTACTAAAAAACAAAAATACTGAAATTTCAAGCACAGTTTCATCATTTTGGAGAATTCGATATGAAAGAGACGTGTGCAGCAAACACTGAGTGGTCCTTTCGCAGCTGGTCTCAGTTCTCCTTCGGTAGGTTGTGCGCATTGTGTGAGCAACATATGGTGACACGGTTGAAGATAACCATTATGATTTAAAAGCATTGCAAATTTGGCAATATCTACAGAAGAAAAACAACCGATTTTGTTTTTCGACAAACATAAATACACAAGTGTATTTGCAATGATTATATTGCTCACGGCTGAAAATTACATAACGAAGATCTTCTTAGCACGCGCATGCCTTTTTTGTGCAAGCGTTGTTTGTTTTGAAACTATGAAGAGATCGTTGTTCACAGCACTTGGCTTGGTATCGGTAGGTTTAAATTATTGCCCAAGCGACTTGTAGTGGTGAAAGTAACACAGTGTATCAAAAATATTTCAATTTGATCGAAATGATTTACGAACAGAACAACTGATTGTGTTCTTGAGAAACAGCAGTGGATATCTGTAATTGCATGTATTATGTTCTTCACGATTAACATTCCACAGAGAGGCTTGCGTTTTTTATTCAATGCTTGTAGTGCACATCGCTTTTTGTTAAGCGCAAATCTTGTTTTAACACAGGTGAAAATTTTTTGTTGCTGAACTTGTGCACGCTTTTTTGTAACTATCTACGAAAAAACAGATGGTAATGAAAACAGACCACAAACGCTTGACTGTAGTCAAAAATATTGTTATTTAAATATGATAGTTTTTCTTTAAAAACCACAATCTTTTGATAGGAAAAATTGTGTAGTTAGTTATTTTCAATTTAGTTAATACAAGCTCATCCCAGAAACTTTAACTTTGAGGTCACGGCGGATACGTTTACAACGAAGTTTTTATAGATTGATTGCTTATGAGAAAAGCACTTTGTGACGCCTAAAAAACATGAGTGATGACAAAGCAAAGTTTGTTTGCCGGCAGAAATAAAAGAAAGTTTTCGGGTTGATTTAGTAGTTTTGTTCAATGTTATATAGGTAGCGACTTGAAAGCCTTGCAAAAACAAACGTTTCTTGAACGCAGAATCGCTCTTTAGCAAACGACGTTCACGGGCAGCAAGAAAATTTGCTTATGCTGGTCGCTAACCGCACTATGTTGCTGTTGATCAGTTTCGCACGTAACAAAAATATCAACTAGTCTCAAATTATTTCTTGCATTACTTTAACTTCACGATAAGGACACAACACAATGACTTTTAAAAAGGTGTGAGATTATTTTCGTTGGGAATTTTTTTTCACAAAAGAAATATGCCCCGGGATTTTGAAATTGGTTGTTCAACAATCATTACTATCTAACCGCGGCGATAGTGGCTTATTTAGATTTTATTACCATTGCCTCCTGCAAGCAACCCATGTAAAATATTTTCTTAATGGTTTTGAGACCATCCACCAAAAGAGTAGAATTACAGTGGCAAAAGTTACAAGCTTTCAGCGAAATTTCAAAATCATGACAAACGAAAGTTGAGATGCAGAAAAACGACTCCCTTAAAGCGAAATAAAGATTGAAAGCGCAGGGCATGACAACCACTGATAAGAACGTAATTGGATCAACTTGCTGTTCACCTGGATTAGTTTTAACAAGCCACAAAAATCCAACTTTCCCGGGAATGCCTTGCCAAAACAATTTAGGACGTTTGGAGAAGAATTGTTTGCCAGAACTTGAACGTAACGCCAAAATATTTATAAAAGGTTTAAAAGAACTTGAAAATGTGAAAAATAATGAATTAAAAAAATTTTGTTGGTTATGTGCTATGACATCAGCAGTCACCTCGAGATATAACGTCATAGGCTAGCTTATCTGAGCTTTGCAGCTTATCCGCTCCACATTGCCTCAACTACTGTATACAGTAGTTATCGGAATCCTTTTTTTAGTAGTGAAGTGTTTCAATCTAGAAGAAACAATCAAACATGATTTTTAACCTGGCGCGTGTGAGTTTAGGTCTGTGGATTTCAGCACGAATTTTAAAAATCCAATCGAAATTTTTTCATAAATGTGCACAAGACTTGCAGCCGGACAAATAAACTATTTTGCAAAACAGCTATATTACATGCAAGGCAAACTTGACCTGATAAAAAAAATTCAACTTGGAATTTAAAATCAGGGTTTTCAAACTGGTTTAAATCTGTGATCAATGAAAACAACCAATTATGCTTTGATCAGTTGTGAATTTTTTGTGTTGTTGCTTTTTCCTGGTTGCAATGTCAAACTGAGACTTTGACGTTTTTGCTTTTACTGCAAAGATTTCATCTTTGAAATCTCACAATATTTCCAACAAGCATCGCTGAACTTGTTCAATATGCAGGGAGTATATGGTTGAATGGGAATTCTCTCAAAGACATTCAACAGTACGCTTTTGATAATGTTCAATCGAACGAATTTTCTTTGGTTGGTATTTCAATGGCCACTCTTCCTCCTTGTACTTTTCGGAGAGTTACAGCAAGATATTTATATATGAACAGTGGATCACTCTCTTCACTAAATTCCACGGTTAGCATTTGAAATTGTTTAGTAAGCGCAAACTATTTAGAGTTTTTTGACAACAGTTGCAGTGAACGAAAGGACAACAGTCTTTCATTTGTTGATAAATGATAAAATGGTTTATTTTCGTGAAAAAACTGCCTTTATGTTTGTAAAACTGACTTTAACCGGTAATTGCAGCTACTGTACAGTTTTAACCCATGTACTTATCTTTGAATATTTTGTTACTGTTAAAGTGATTATGAAGTAGCTTTTCTAAGCAAGGATGTGTTTATACTCCGAGTTTTGACAGTCTAACTGAATGGCTCTGCAATGCACAATTCATTTGTTGTTTTGCTCCTATCTCTGTCCAGGATTGCGGAGTCGGAGTCGTAAGGAGTCGTATGTTTTTGGGTGGAGTCCAAGTCAGAGTCGGATTCCTAACAAAACTAGGAGTTGGAGTCGGATTTTTTTGTCCGATTTCGACTCCAGATGTCCAATTTGGATCATTTTTTACGTCATACTCCTAAGTGGGGAATTCCTGTTGAAATGATACAATTTCTTCTGAAACGTTTGTTGAAACATAGATTTCTTGCTGTGCACTACGAGTTCAATTGATTTTAACAGCCAAACGTCATTCCCTTTAATTATGTTGAGTCGGAGTTATAGTCGGATATTTTACCTCCGACTCCGCAACCCTGCCTCTGGCTTATTTGTGTATTTTGCATCATTAAAAACTGTTCAGTAACCGTTTTATTAGTTTCTATGAAAGTCTTTGAAAGTATTTTTTGTTTTTGCAGATTTTTTGCAGTATGTCCGTATCTGAGAATTTGCATTTGGAGAGTAATCAGATAAGGAACCTCTCTACGACACTTTTTTCAAACTCCAGCTATGTACATAGACTTTACCTACATCAAAACCAAATTAGTTTCATATCTGATGATGCTTTCCATGGGACAAGAATTCGCGAGCTTCACTTGCAAAACAATCACTTGGTTGGTGGTTCACGTTATTCCCGGATAATTACAGGAATATTGAAGTACTGCCTGTGCACAAGTAACAAAAATCAGCACGCATTGATGCTATTTAATGGAAATCGATTTCAAGATGCCGTATGGCGAAATCGATTTCCATTAAATAACATCAATGCGTGCTGATTTTTGTTACTTGCGCACAGGCAGTACTTGAATTGAAGATATGGGTAGACAAGAATCGCCGCAGTTAATAGAAAGGAAAACACAGGTTGATACTGATGCTCAAGAAACAAGTAGAGCTTCCAAATTACAGGAATATTGATACTTACATAGCTTGCACACCAGAGCGGCCTTTGTCACACTCAATTTACACTTGGTTTTGCATTTTATAGTGAAATTAAAGTGTTGAATGGAGTTGCTTTTGCATTTTATCATCCGCTCAAGCTATGTAACTCCTGGTTTTTATTCAGGTTACTCTCCCTTCTATACTTGGAATGACAGGCTTGCGCTACTTATACCTGTCTTCAAATTTTATTCAAAACTTAAGCCCGGTAAGCCATTTGATGCGTGACAAATATTTAAAGCTTCGTTACTAACTGATAAGTGTATAAAAGTATGAGAGTGCAACAACGATGATTAGAGCTGCTATTGAATTAAATATTTTATAACCAAATGTTTTGATACAATTTTTTATGTCTGCAGTGATTAGTTACAAACGCTGCCGAGGTTTCCTTTGTCGTTTCCACTGGCAGCTAAATGCAAATTGATTTGAGCTGCTATTGATAACACACACCATTAGTTTTTATTCTTTCTGGTAAAATGTATTTTTAATTGATACTGCGAAAGGCATCATAATGCGGCAAAGTACACATATGTTAATTTGTATCCCTACAAATATTGTAATGAAAAACAAATGCCATATCTTATTTACAAATCAGTCTTCATTTTCTCGTAGTAAGGGTGCATAACATTTTCGTAGGCTTCATAATTTTTGCAGATTTCTTATTGCTATCACATAGCAAAAACCTAGAATGTAGACTGAAAACTTGCCAAAAACGGAAGTAACATGAATGATTAGGAAGATTTCATGTCACCAACATTCAAGTGGTTTTACAATCTTTTTGTAAATTTCTGTGCAATATATGTCACTATAATTAAAAAACAAAGATAAAAGTGTTTGCTCTTAGCTTTAATGCGAAGGTTGGAACAAGATCAAGAGCAGCCACTGGTTTCAATATGAAACAGGTAGATTAAGGAAAGGAACATACTAAAGCTTGAAACTCAGACGACTAAGCAAAAATTTGTCGAATTTCGTGACTTTAGGATTGTAACTGCTTTTTCTGGAATCTAACACAACAAAAAAAGCTCGCCTTAAACAGTTTTATCTGACGTTATGTTGCACCTTAGAACCAAAGATTCCGGTCTTTTTTAGAATCCTTAGTTTTTTCCTTTTCTTGGTCGTGACTGAAGATTATCTGACGGTAAATTTTCCATACCCTTCCCGTACGGAATCCTGCCAAATCTATAAAAAACAAAATCCACGATGAAACCTCCCCGATATCAATATCTTTTGGGAACAAGCTTGTATGCATCTTTGAAACAATGTTGAGAGCAATGTTCATTAGGGGAAATAATCCTAAACCATTCTCCAATGTTTCTGAATGCTTTACACACACATATTTCGACACACAATTTCAAACCGCCCAAGCATGCTATATGCAAGAACTCTTCAAGAAACCTAGTTTTTATAAAGTGATGGCTTGCAGCACAGTTGTTTCTAACAAATAAACACCATTGTCATCGAACTTATTGGCATCTACTTTTGTTGCAAAGGGATTGCTCGATGGACACACAAGCCTCGTGTACTTTGATGCTTCCCGCAACAGCATCAGGGCCATTCGATCGGGATTGTTGGATTCGCTCCTTTCTTTGCAAAGATTGGATTTGTCGAATAATTTAATCGATGTCATTGAGGAAAGAAGCTTCAGGTTACGCAAGCATTGATTGGACCAGTAGTTATCAAGCTTTTCTTGGTCTGTGTAGCGTTTTTTAAAGAAGAACATCCGATGGACCAATTTGCTATGCAAAATTAAAACTACAAACACAAGAACCTGAATATCGGCATTACATAATTTACAGTAAAGGATACAACCTTCACAAAGACTTTATCAAGGATTAATGTAACTCTCTGCGGACCACTAAAAATTCCAGGTGGACCTTGAGATTCACTGGACTACATTTTTGGAACACTGCTTTGTCTTGTTTGCCACGCCTACGCTATGCCCGTCACCAGTCTCAGTGTTTTTTGGAATTCTGCTGGGCATGGAAGTTACATTAAAGGCAATCAAAAAGCAAAAATCTAATAGAAATTAACAAAACTTGACTATTTTTTGTGAAATAAGAGACTTGAACTTTCATTTGAACGAATCCATTTCTTTGAACTTTGTTTTCAGCAAGTTCAACGACTTGAACATTCATTTTAACAACCCAAAACCACTCCTTTTATTGTGGTCATTATCCTGATGTCTCATCTATGCAATTACTTTTTACAGTTCAAACCTTGGCCAATTAATACACCTTGACTTGAGAAACAACAAAATACAACACTTACCTGCTTTTGCGAACCATCGTCTTAGATGGCTTTATTTACGTGGCAACAACTTGCTAAAAACTGTTGAAGAAAACGCTTTCGCGAATATTGCAGACAGCCTAGAAACTCTCCAACTACCTGATGTTACTTTGCCATGCAAGTAAGAAATACTTTTGTAATTAGTTGCACAAGCAAATTTTTGTAGCTTCTGTTTTAGTATTGATTTAACAAAATGCATGTTAATTAAAAAACAGAAAAGGAGTATCACGCTGATTTTTGTACGTATTTTTAAAAATTTGGAACAACAACAAATTGCTCCTGACTAAAGGTTTCATTGGTTTCAGGTTCATTTTGAAATAATTTCTTAATACTATTGTACAGAGTAGCCCGTAAACCCTTACCTACACATATGTTATTATGTTATAGTTAGCTATGTATGTATCATACATTTTCTTTCATGTTTTTCAGAGAAATTTATAACATATAATATGTAGGTCACCTTTTTGCAAGATCCCCAGCACCAATGAAATAGCCCGCAACACGTCCGGACAACCTGTGATAACTCTCTTTACCTAACGGTCTTGTGCCTCTGAACAATTTTATCACTCTTGATGAAATGAGCAGTAGAGTAACTAAATATTCGACCCAGGTGGGCAAAACTTAGCTGAAAGAGGCTCACTGGCCACCGTAGGAGGACCACTAGCCAAAACTCAGAAAAAAAATTTGGAAGTGGCAGTGAATCCGGATGTCGTGGATGTATATACTAGCTAAAAAAAGGAAAACAGCACGAAAAACGCAAAAAGCAACCTACAGAAAACCAAAGGAATACTAAATATCAAGATGTCAGCTAAAGGGGCCCCGTTTTTACATTTAGCGTGTCAGGAGGGGCGGCTCGCTCCTCCTTTGGAATAATAACCCCTGTTATATTGAGAAAAAGGTCTCACAGATCATGGCATCACATAATATTTAGCCGCGGGAATGAGGAACATCACATAGAGAAACTGAATATACACGATATACGAATGGTTAGCCTAGGGACTAACCAGTAATCACCTACACACTGTTACAACTATTGTAAGTGTAGTCGAATTTTAGCCGCCTCTTGCAGGCTTGTTTGACTTCATCCCTGTTATGTCACAAATGCTCGTGAAATTTCAAATTTTACTGTCAAACCAGTGACTACTATAAAAGTGATTTAACATAAATTACTTTTGCACTAATCAATGGTCAAACCTCGTGGCCTCAGCCTTTTGAACACCTGCGCGGTGAGACGTTAGGTGAACCTAGAACTTGACAAAGATTTTGTCGTCATCTGCTGGAAAAACTAAGGCAATTCTACTGTTTGCGTTTTCGCCTAATTCGCTATCGACGTGTGCACAACAAGTTTATTTGGAACTGCAACTGTTTTGCCTTGCTGGCTGCGGTTAGACGTGGTGTGAACGGTATAAACCAATTCTCTATAGCAACTAAGAAAGCCAAGTTTGAGGTCAGGTTTGCTGCAGCTGCTTAAACATTTTGCGCCATTTTCACAAAAGTTTCTGTTGATTAAATTCAAGTTTTTAAATTCAGCCAAGTTGTTATAAGTTTTTAACCGACGCTACTTTGGAAAAAAATTATCTATTGCTTCGAATTGGTTGAAAACATCTTGTTTGCCCAATTTCTTGTTAAAACACACAAAACTGTTTCTCCACTCAGTAAGCTGAATTAAAAAAATTGAAGCAAAAATTAAAAAAAATGAAGCAAAGCAAGCAAACTGCCTCATACTTTGTAACCCATGGTTCATCTGTGCATGCTGTGTTTTTAGATGCCTCGAAAGCATTCGATCGAGTACTACACATGAAA
>JGI24159J19872_10000360_pt1 | contig 38219 bp, 27 predicted proteins | sample Ectturendosymbi4_FD_19872 | JGI IMG/M metagenome (IMG submission 19872) | reverse complement strand
TACTGGGTTGAACAAAATAGCAAGGTGCTTTCACAACTGGCATGGATTGTTTTTGCTGTTACAATGACACAAATGTCAGTTGAAAGACTCTTCAGTGAAGTAAAATTTATATTAAGTGGTTTGCGCAATTCTTTGGTAGAAGACACTTTGCAAGCAACTATCTTGCAACGTACTAATGTGTGAGCATATCAATTCAGTGTTCATATTCAGCATTCACCAGTTGAGTTATTTTCCGTTCATTAAACGCGTTTCTTAAGTTGTTCTTGTAAAATGTACCTCTTTAGCGTGGATTAGCCCCATTTTGTTTATTATCAGAGGTGTTAGCATAGGGTGTTAGTTTAACACTAGGTATGGAAAAGTATGGAAGATTGAATGGAAGATTTCAGGTATGGAATGTAATTGTATGGGAGATTTTGCCGCTATGGAAGATGGAAGATTTACATTCCATTCCATAGTATGCCGTGGCTACAAGTAAGAGGCAGTAATGCACTGCATCAGATAGAGAAGGTTATATACCTTGCCTGGTATTCACGAGTGACTGAAGACAGAACAAGGAGATTGATACAAGGATCTGTGGCCACACAACCGGAGCTTTCAAATGCCACAAACCATCAGTTTTTAAAGTTCTGAATGTCGACCTACTTCTGCTCTAAATCGTGAGATCACAGCTACGTTGGTTTGGCCATGTGACCAGGATTTCCCAGGAAAGGTTGGTCAAGCAAGTTCTGGCTGCACCCATGGGAAAGCAGCAGAGAGGTCAACTGAGGAAGGTGGTATGATTAAATCTCCAACCTTGGTAGTTTGTTCCTGGACTGATGTGGAGCCAGTTGAACTGTCCAAAATTGCTGTAAACTGTGAGATATTACTTGAGTCTTCCAAGGGCTGGTTACCACTCGACCCTCCCCAGAGGAAAGTGGTTGTGAAAATGAAAGATAGAAGTATATTATTTTGTATGAGTTCTTGTTGAAAAAGTTTTGGCTCATGTAATGCTACTAAGGGAATGTAATTATTTGTTTCATCACTGCTGTATCCATATTGACATCCAAACTAAGCTTGAGGATATAATATATATACCCATTATTTTTCATAAACTTACGTTGCAGATATTTTTTTGATGTCATCACAACACCAATTTTTACTGAATGTTGACTAAAAGTTGCTGTTGAACTTACAGTAACGTTGTTAACCTTTTTTGATGCTACAGTGCTGTTTTATTCAGATGCATTAAGTATATATATATATATATATCTGTTATGGACGTTTTCATAAAATCTAATTATGCACTATCGTGCATTTCAGGAAAATATGTATCTACTCAAGCGGATGTTCAAACAACTTGATCCAGCAGTTATGAAGACCACGAATGATGTTCAAGGAGAACTTAAGGTTTCTGTCAAGTTTGTCAGTGACCAATCCGTGTTACTCGTAAAGGTTAGAACTCAGTTTTTTTATTGTGATATAAATATTTTTAACATATAACATGTTGTCTTGAATTTTTTTTCCGCAGCAGTAGAAAGCAAACAATACGAATTGTCAGTTTTGATTGGCAGGAAATGTTTGTATCTACACACGAGTTTGAAATGTCTAGGAGCGTTCGAATTCCATGACGTCACAAAATATGACGTTAAATCCTGTTTAAATTGGTAGAATAATATCGGTTGAAACATCCCAAAGCGGCTCTCACACTAATGTCAATTTTACAGGCAACTCACAATTATTTGATAATTGTTAATTTTTTTTAAACTTTTAGAAGATGCTCAAAACAGATTAAACAGGAATCATGAAAAGTTGAAAACACACAATTACTTGACCTATCAATCAAATTCTAAACATCCATCTATCGTTTAACGTTAAGTTCGTCTGTCACAGTGGAATGAATAGTGAACAACAAGAATTCAACCTACTTTCAGTTGTAGTCGATCGCGGATAATTTTTATGCGACCAAGTGCATTAAAGGTCCGCTCCACCGTACAGGCAGTACAGGGCAATGCATGCGCAGCAAACACGTTAAACTCGGAAGAAAGTTCGTTAAAGTTCGGTTTTCCGCAAACAGTTTTAAATTAGCGTTTAGAAAGTTTTAAATCATTGCTTGCCAGAAATTGTCGGATTTTGCTTTGCAACTGTTCCTCGTCTACATCATCTTTGTAAAAGTCACATCCAGCGGACATGGTGCTTCTTTCTGCAGTACAACTTAAAACTGATTCAAGCTGCGTTGTGATTTTTTAAGTCTTCTGTTCCGTATTTATCCGAAAACGTTTCAGTAAATTTCAGAATAACGTCTTAGTGCTTGCTGCCAAAGAACTGCTCAATCAAAACATGAAAAATCATCGGGAATGCGGTGCGCGCCCGTTCTCGGTGCCTGTGCATACATATATACGCTACTCTACAGTTGGTTGATTTTCTTGTTTCGCAAAGATGTTTTGCTTTGGCTTTGACAAACCTCTTGTAAATAATGATTTATGTATGGAATTAGCTTTGTTGATCTCATTTACAATTTGCGTTACTATGATAATTAGCACGAAGTTGCAACTACTCAACAATTGCTTTCCACCGTGTTTTGACATGCATTGACTTTGTTTGTGTGTGTCAAGTTTTCCATTTCCGTTTAGTTTCACGAATTAAGTTTGTTGTTAAATTGTTAGTGTTTTTTTGGAGCTGACTTCATGATGACTATCGGTTTGTAGGTGATTGCAGCACAAGATCTCATTGCCAAAGATGTCCGTGGCCACACGTCTGATCCATATGTCAAGGTAAGAAGTGATGCTTGTGTGAATTGCATTCATATGTTGGGTGAATTGTAACATTAAGTTTTGCATTTCAGTTTTTCCACGGGCAACTGTTAAACTAGAACTTGACCGATGCATTGGCATGCCGATACATATTTATATCGACCGATATGGCGATGTTGCCGATAGAGATAGACCGATATATCGGCCTGAGATTTGGGTTTTACCGATATATCGGTATCGGCCAAAACGGCCGATTTTATCGGCCTCAGTAGGTGTTGGCAAAACGCAGACAACTTGAGTAAGAAAGCACGAACCAAGTCAAGACAGTTATCTTTGCAGCAACGCTGGCAGGTGCGTTTTCATAAGCAAGCAGACAAGATGAGCTTGAATAAGAAATATAGAACTGATTACCTTTGTGGGCAGTTGGCTGATTTTTCTGTTTGTAGAGACTTGTGAACAATTTTTAAACATTTAGGTCACGTTGTATGAAAACAATATTTATCCAGGGTTCCCACGCAGTCTTGAAAAGTATGGAGAAAAATGTTGTCATTTTCCAGTCTGGAAAAGTCCGGAAATTTTTTTTATTGGTCTGTTAGTATGGAAAAAGAAAATAATTTTCCAGACTTGATCTTTTGACATACATCTTCATAACACTTTATTCAAGATTGATATAGTTTTACTTGTATCGTGTTAAATATTACTGTACCTGTATTTGACATGGGTAGGTCATACGGAAATGTTAGGTCTGGATAAGGTCTTGAAAAAGTCTGGGTATTTATTTTCAAAATTGCGTAGAAACCTTGATTATTGCATAAACATGGTTTGTAAGCGCCCTGCTTGTCACAGGCAGCTTCTGAAAGACGATCAAACCAATTGTCTCGCAGGTGGAGATGTTGATGTGTCGGAATTCACCCATGGAGTTGACTCTCGACCAGAAAGGCAGCAAATGCACGGCTGTTGCGAAAAACACCAGGAACCCAATTTTCAATGAGATCTTCACCTTTGTGGTGACTAGCGAGCAGACGAACTTTGTGCAACTGAGGTGGGTAATGCAAACGTGAATTCTAAGGATTGTCAGCATATGTGATCATTGGGTTAAAGTTGGATTATCTGGACGGCAATATGCACTGTCCAAAATCTATTTGCCGATTCACCAAGAAACTATTGCAAAGTGTTCCATGAAACGTTTATTTTTCTTTTACTGCTGATATACAGACATTTTTGTGATCGCACTTAAGTTGTTTTGCATTCTCGCTGCTTACGGGGACATTCTAAACAGATGATTACAATCCAGATTTTGAATGATTACCTTTTTTGCTGCAAGATATTTGGCTCCACTGGTATTTTCAGGGTTTGCGATGAACTGTGGAGCAATTTGGATGTCACATTGAGTGAGTCTAGGGAAGTTAAAATAAACCATCACAATAAAACCCATGCGTTTTGCAAACTGAAAATCTCTTCCACAAGCTGACTAGTTTTGTCAATAGTTTGTTCATGCTTTCGTTTCAAAATTTTGAAAAACAAGTAGATGTTACTGAACGACTGTTGTTGCCAACGTAAACAAAGGTGACATTTCTCAGATCATGGTGACATTTAAGGGACCTTTGCTTTCCACGCCTGAGTTACGTTTCACAGCGCGTGAAGATGTAGTTTAGTTGTAAAAATAAAGTTGACCTGAGCAGAATTTGTTCGAACGTGAAAAGCTATCGAAAATGTAATTGTCTCTTTGTGCAACATGTTTGAATAACCTAATCAGCATGTTTAAGTTACGTAATTTGACTTCAGAGCTCTGAAAAGCAAGAGTGCTGATTTCAAGCTTTATTTGAAAGTTATATTTGTTCACGTATTAACTGTTAAGGTCGAACGCTTGCACTTCTATTATTTCACTTCAAAGCACTGAGCTAACGTTTAGAAAAAAATGTGTTTCAGTTTATTTTTGAACGAATTAAAGATTACTTTAAAGAAAGCGTAAGGTGGGAACGGTGCACAAGCTAATTTTGTATGGTTTCCCTGGCTCAGCGGAGTTTTTCCGGTTCACACAAATGAAATGTAACAGAAAACCGAATTGAGCAGAATTGCAGACAAGTGCGGTGTCAGTCTGGCATTTTTATACTGATGTGAATTTAAGCAGTGACTTAATCAGGCACCCATGTTTTTTCCGATGGCATTGCAGGATTTTCGAGAGTGTCCGGCGTTGTCTTGGTTTTCTTGCAAAGTTCTTGAAACTTTGTGTGATGCCAAAATATTAGTAAATTTCCTTGTGTAGTGTTTGTTCATTGCATAATGATCATTACGCCAGCAATATGCTATCAGCTTGGAGCCATTTTATCAGCAAATATCAGCTCTAATTCGTACGCCCTGATACTTGACAATGAAATCTCGAAGTTAGGCGTCATCGCTTTATCTTAGTTGTTCAATTTAAGAGGCCAAGTGACGTGTTTCTTAAATTACCGTCAGGCCACAACCTTTTTTCGCATTCATCAAAATTAAAAATGCTTCTTGAAGCTAGCTTTGATCGAATCAGGTTTGAAGATTGGTAGGCAAAAAAGTAATCATTTTTACCCATGTGTCAAAAGTAACTTATTGCACATTAGGAATTCAAAGTCAGTAAAACTGTTAATTTCGTGATCAACTTTGAAAAATTTTTGACGATAATTGTGAAGGTAATGTTCCGCCGCTGATGAGTTGCGTGAGCAGCGGATGCTGCTCTGTGTGCTTCGTTTTTCCGATTTCATTAAAATCTTTCATGTCTTTTAATGTTCATTATTATCAAGCTTAAAGAAATAATTTATACTGTTTTTCAACTGTATATTGAATTACGTTTTATGACAAAATTGCTAGTTCAAGAACTGGTGTTTTTATTCAAGTTGAGTGGCCAAGCTGAACTTCCACAAAAATTGCACTTTTCACTTTCGAATGGTCACTTGCGGCGCCATGGGTCAGTTACCGCGTGACAGTGGCTGTTGCCATCTGTGTGGCCTTCGGATTGTTACAAGATATTTTGCGATGTGCCCACGAGATATTGCGTGCAAAAGTTAGGAGACATGGGACACTTTCGCGTCTGTGCCACAAGGTTTCCTGAGCCTTGTGACCTCCGCCCCAGCGCCTTCCGAGTTATTTTTTCTCGGTCGATCACCAGTTTGGAAATTTTGTGCGGATGTCAAGATCATTGTTGCTTAGGTCGCGAGTTGTATTTCCCTCGTACTTCGCGTATTATTGCCATTTAAATCTATAAATTGAGCCGTCACCCGTTCTTCCTTATAAGCATTTCTCAACCACTTTGCTGCCGAGGAACCTGAAACAAGTTACTTCGCAACCATGTAGGCAATTTAAAAAAAGTTCACTCTCTTATCATGTTTTGCACATCTGCTGCAGAAACATTTTTGTGTTCGATACGTCGGTCTTCGCTTTGCAGTGTGAGGTTAGTTGCAATGCGGTTATCTTTCGAACGGATTGACTGCAGGTGTTGATGAGTTGTGACGTTTGAATCGTCCAGATGCTCTGTCTGGAACTACGATGCTTTGGGGAAGGACGACTTCATGGGAGAACGAATCATTCCTGTCGGTGACTTGTCCTGCTATGACGTAGTTCATTCTGCGTGGTACGAACTGCAACCCGAGGTGAAGGAAGTATTTTTCTTTTTTCGTAACTATTTGTGTTTGCCGGTGTTGATGACGAATGGTCTAACCGGTTGTCTTAGCCTTTGTCCTTTAAAAGTCTAAACCAGGTATGTCCAACCCAAATGGCTTACTGAGCCAAAAAGTATGTCACTGTCTTGACCAGGGCCGCACATTGCATGACATATGACTGTGGGCCGCACATTGAATGGCTTACTTTGATGTTAGTAAACTAAATTTAGCTTAAACTACAGTAATATACTAAAAGTGTTCGAGTCCTAACTGCAATGGTAACAGACGTGATAAAGTGGCACTGAAGACCAATGCCTCAAAAATGTCAAATTCAAGATTACCCAGATAAGGACAGGTTGTAAGTATATGTAGGATACTTATACTACAGCGAAAACCTAAACTTGGCCGCACAAAACCCTCGACTGGGCCGCATGCGGCCCGCGGGTTGGACATAGCTGGTCTAAACCACGAAACCATGGTTTGCTTACCTGTCATATTTTAATCTTACTTTAGACTGTAATGGTGATTGTTAATGAAACGTTGAAAAGTGAAAGAACGAATATAATACTTTGGACCAAGGGTGTGGAGTCGATACCGAATACTTTCGATTCCGACTCCTCTATTTTTGGTACAACGAGTCCGACTTTCCTATATGTAATATTTTAATATCGCAACAATGGTATAGCTTTGTCTCTAACTGTACCACCGCAGTTTTTAATTTTAGTAAAGAGGTTTCAACAAGCATTGACTGATTTAAGCGGAGTAACCAATTATCACTTTCGACGTTAGCCACATAAATATTCGCATTTGACTTATTCAAAAGTCAGTATTTGCATGTGGATAGTGATTTTACCGTAATAAATCCATGTTTTTTGTACGAACGCGGTCATTGATTTTGTTAAGTAAACAAGTGCAGTCGTACATTTTTAAAAGTTTTTTTTAATCATTTTCGACTGAAAATTTGAAAACACAATTTTTCTTTTTACTAGGAATGTCAGCAACGAGTACAAAATAAACTAGCAGTAATTACTCTCTCTTCAACTACACTGTCACCCATGAGGTCAACCATGTCAGGCAATATAGTCACATAGTGTGTCGAAACAATGGACAACAAATTTTCTGATCAATCTGCCAGTGACGGTCAATCTTTCAATCTACAGTAATTCCCGCCCTGTAGTGGTGACTAACAGAATAGCTATTAAAGCTACAGAAATATCTTACAGCCTCTTTAGTACAAGCAGTGGCCGATTCAAAATGGTACAAATTAAACGAAGAGATTTGACTTTTAAGTGGTAAAGTACCTGTGATCAAAGAGCTAGAAAGTAAGAGGTAGCAGAAACCTCTTGCAGCTAAATTTAACATATCGCAATTACAACTCTCGCGAATATATAAGACGAAGGAAAAGTTCTTAGAAAATCATCGCAACGATATCAATACGTCAAGGAAACGCGCTAGAATAAGTTGCAGCGTTATTTCAGACTATCACAATGATCGTAATGCTCCAATTTAACCGATACACATGCCCAAGTGCAGCGCCTGTTCACAATCAACCTTTTGTTAGAGGAAATCCCTGAACTTAACCGCGTATATCGGATAATTGCATAAAATGTTTGAAAAATTCTGTATGCGATTAATCGATTTCGTGTGAATGGCAAACTTACAAAGAAATCTAAATTCAGTCGAGCCAGGACAATTTCACAAAACTGCGACTCCACAGACGCAAAATTCTTTCGACTCTTCGATTCCGACTCCACAGACGCAAAATTCTTTCGACTCTTCGATTCCGACTCCACAGACTCACTTTCGACACGAAGCGCCTTCCTCTCTGCCCAGTTTTTCTCAAATAGCAAGAAGTGCAGGATTTTAGTGAAGCGGTTGTTTTGTGCTGTATTAAATTGTGCGCCCTCGTGCGATAAACATTTGCAATCAGTTTGACCGAAAGAGGGTGATGCCGAGTTGCTAGCTTTCGTGCACTTGCTGGTAAATCGCCTTTTGCCTTCCGGCTGCTCTCTCAAGCAGCATGTGCTTGGTGGTAAGCAATTTTGCCAAAACGGTACTGTTACCCACGCAAATGGATAGGTAAAGCTACCAGGGGACCTTTTCCAACGAAAACGGCGCCTTTGGGCGTCTTCTTTAAACACGAGGAACATGTCTATGTAAGTCATAGTTATTATGTTTTGTTGGTAATTTCTAACTGTTTAAGTGAAAATCTAGTGACACGTCAATGGCGAAGTAGTCCAATCCTTGTTACTGGTTTCTGGGTCTTGTTTCTGAAGCGCATTTGGCGTCGGTCAGAGTTTTCTAACCGGACTAAACTGGAACAGTGCGAAATACACTTTTTGTGCCATTGAGCAAGATTGTTCCCCGTCAGGCTCCACTATCTCGTTCAGAGACAAACAACGCAGGCCCTTCTCTCTCGAATCAAAGCGAGAAGCAGCGAAACTGTGCTCCGAAATAATCCCATGAGAAAATCCGCCACTGACACATTGACATGTTTTTGTGTGGAACTGATGTGCTTGAGCGTGGGCGCAATCTCGCTGCGCTTCTTATCTGCAAACGATTTCAAATGGTGCTTGCAAGCGCTTCCCCGGCTTTTGTGTAAAAATCGCTGCTCGAGTAGGCCTTCCGTCCCCTTCCCCCTCCTCTCATTTGACGATCGTCTGTTTTTCTCCCTCACAGTGCTTATCAGTGACGGCATCGCAAATGCAGAGACGGCCTTGGCCGTCAAATTAGGACGAGTACCTATTTTTCAACAACAGATCAAAGATCGCTTGGTGACATTATTGGAATTAATCCGGATATGAATTACGTGTAGGTGGATGCTTCGAACACACCTGGCGTGTGATTCGTCGGGAAAATATTTTTTCTGCGCATTACTTTATTTTTTCATTTTTTCGGACAAACGGTTATTTCCACTGAGTTCAAAATTTCCTGACACTGCTAGTTTTTTTCTTTGTTTTATGTCACCCTAGGAAAAAGCCCACTGTACACATGTCACAACCACGTTTTTTTGTCATTGCACGCCAGCTCGAAATGGATGGACTTGCATGCTTTGTTGCTGACCAAGTCCTGAAGGCCAAAGCGCAGCCGACGAAAAGGCAGATTGTTTGCCAAATTCACAAAAACTGCTTCAAATGTTTTTTTCGCAGATTTCGAAATTACTGAAACAAAAACGTTTTGATTTTTGATTCAAACAAAAACGTTTTGATTTTGTCGCGTGGAGGCTCAGCTAGTTTGACCAACAACTCTCCTTCACGTTCATTTTCGTTTGCGGATCTGTTATGTTTCTGATACCGCGTTGCATGAGAAAATGTCCGGTTTTTGGTTGCAGTTCGAAAACGTTTTTGTCAAATCGACAGAATTCACAATCAGCTGCGTCGGTGACAGAAGCAAAAGCTTCCTATGCAGCGCACTCGGTTCACAGTTCACTGTTTTCCTTTTGCGCGCAGCATGTTCGACATAATGCACAACTCGATCGCATCGATGAAAACACCGAAATGCATTCACTCCCCCCCCGTCGAATTACCAACGCTGCTGCATCTGCGGACGTCATTTCAAGTCGTGTGTGCACTTGCGCGGCGAACTTCGCACGTCCACATCGGCCCAGATCCCTATCACCGCACCAGGCTCTGTGCAGAGTGTACTGCATCATGCTGAGGTCTTATCTCGATTCGGGCTGCAGGAAGACGAGATTAAGTGTTGATTTTACCGAAAACACGCCTAAATCGTCAATGTCCCAATTCGTTTGATGTGCCCGAATACGTTCGCGCACTCCCTGCCCTGACAAATTGGCGTGACCGTTTTGCTTACGCCGGTCACGCGCTTATCTGCGCCGTTGTGCGTTTGATGCTCACGCGAGAGTTCGTGTCAATTTGTTGTGGTTCGGCGTTTCTGTGGGGAAAGGAGCCGTTCGCAGAGTCTGCGCCGGTGCGGTCTAAACAAGAATACAAGCGTCGAAAAATCTTATGTCGTTTTCACACTCGCACTTGCTTATGTTTGCAAGAATGCTTCTCACTCCCACCCCGCCATTTTTGTTTGAAAAGCACACTCGATTTCTCCGTGTACTAGTTAGCAAGCGCGGTAACGCAACGTGCTCGCGTACACAATGAACTGTTGATATATGCGATAAATTCATTAAATTCAAAGCGTCCTCGTGCTATTTACTTTTAACGTATTTTCACCTGTGAATATTATCCTGTTCAACTCTCTACCAAAGTTATTGTAAATCCACGCACCGCTCACACACGATTTGGAATTTATTAATTCAGAAAGAAAGGTCTGCTTGTTTTCATCGCTTCCAACAAAGGCTGAGTATAATGTTAAGTTTTAAAGTAAGTTAACAGTTGGATTTTATATAAACATTTTGATGTCACATCAATAATAATACATAAACATTTCATATCACATTATATAAACATTTTGATATCACATCAGCTTTTTCGATGCCTGAAGATAACCGCTGCAAGGTATATGCTGAGCGAGGTACTGATGCAATGCAATGGATATACAGGACCAGTGTTTGCAGGAACACCATTTAATAGCACAAGATCACTTATTTTGAGCTTCATTTAAACTTGAAGCATAATTGCTGCCTAAGGGTTTAAAATCTATTGCTGCTGCACAAAAAACACTGTCATGATTTTGGCAGATTTTACTGCATCCTGAAAATGCATGTAGCCACGATTGCTATTGGCTACATCGTACATTTCGTGTCGATTAGGGTCGTTTAAGTCGATCTTCTCGTGCTGGGTATAATTTGACACTGTAACGACGTCAGAACTTTGTTTTTTTAAACTCGATTTTTCGGCAAGGAACAGTCAAGTAAAATTTTTGATACAGCAAGCGAAAAATGTCAGTGAGTCGTTTCTATCGTTTCAACGCTGCCGTTTTTCTGCTCTTGTTGGTCTGAAACTCACGGTCAGCTCGGAATGACAAAAATGTTAAAGATCCAGAACAGAGAATCAGAAAATCGGCAGCACGAATGCGGCGAAAGAAAATTGCTGCTGCTGTTGTTGTTGTTGTTGTCAAAGCTCACGTTCCTTACATCTTCATTTTTCGTGACCAAAAACAACGTGCTCCGCTTTTTTCAAATCGGTTGCTTTGATTACTTCCACTACGCCGAACTGTAATTTACGAAGCGCCCTCTGACGGGTGATGTCAAAACTGTTTGACAGGTCGACCTCAGCATCGGAGGAAGCGTCGACATCAAGCTGACGTACAAGTTGCCGCAGACATTGAACGTGACGATTGTGGAAGCCAGAGGCGTCAAGATCGAGAAAGATGACGTTGAACCGTATGCAATTTCACGATCGGAACGCATTTCGGAAACCGTGTGCAGTTTATGAAAATATTAACGAAATACCCGAGAACAACACAACAGGAATTTTGTGTGCGACACGCAACTTGCGAAATTAGTAGTTTTTCTGCCGCCATCTGTAGAAGCGGTTATGAAAAATTTGTAATTCCTGTCTTGTTACACTGTTTATTGAAAAACTCTGGCGATTTTTTTCGTTTCTGAAAGCAATCGTTGATTTTTATGAACAGGTAATTGAATGATATAAGATCGCTGAAAAAGTTACATTTTCCAGGTTTGTTCGCGTCTACATACCTGGGGTGCCCTATGTTTACAAGACGTGGCCGTGCAAGGAGAAGGAACGCTTGGCCTGGAACGAAGCTTTCGATTTTCCTCTGCCCAAGGAAGAGCTAAACAGCAGGTACTTAGATTACATGGCACATGTCTCACTTAGCTTCAACGCACGGTAACGTGAAAATTATCGAAATTTCGTTTGAAACAAATTATAAGTCGAATGCTTGCTTTGAAATCCCAAAAAACGCATTTTGTCGGTTTTTCTGCGCAAAAAAGATATATATTTTTCTTTCATTTTCGTCTCACGTTATTGAATTCAGTGGCAAAGACCCCCAGAAGTTAGGGGTGTTTTATTAAAGAAATGTTGCGCTATGCGCAGCGGCTGGGGTTGTCTACGTTCAAACGAAGTAAAATACCTGCGAAATCGATGGCTACGGCTTTTAGATAAGTTTCGCCAGCGTCCGCACCGCCGTCAAGATAAAGACTCTGCCTTGTACGGCAGCCATATCGCGCTGAGCGTACAGGTGATAAATCTTATCGCAAAAATTGACTTTCCACAAGATACGCTGGACATTGCAAATCAAATCCGGTTATCTTTCGAAAAAGCGACTCGCGTTTTTGCCGCGAATTTCGATCAGACGTAAGTCTAAACCTGACGCAGGTACATCGTGCTTGTTGTGGGCGACGCTAATGAAGCGGACTCTTATCTTGGTGAATGCCACATCGACCTCGACAACTTTCAACCGGAACAAGGTTTCGAGGGGACTTTCCCCTTATCCGATATGGTAAGTCTTGGCGAAACCGGGCAACATTGGTTTAAACACGTCGAGTCGTTTTTTTTTCAGCACCAAGCGCGAACACAGTTGCGTTTGGGGCCTTTCGCTTGTTTTCAAAGATCAACTCACGCGCATGTGTGATTGTTGTTTTGATCGCAGCATTTCCGGAAAGTTGACGCCAGGCCGAGAAGCGATAACGTGTGGCATGCTTGCGCTTTGATCATCGAGGCTTTGTTATCCGTTGCCTCTTTAACAGGATCTACATAAAACACACTGTTGTTTTTTCTACTGTTAAGGGCGGTGGTTTTCCACAAACCATTTTTGCACCCCGACCCATTATTATCCCAGTATAACCCCCTAAGACCTCTGTCCATGACTAGTATAACCCCCTAAGACCTCTGTCCATGACTAGTATAACCCCCTAAGACCTCTGTCCATGACTTTCGTTGTCCAATGAACGTGCCAGGACTACTGGTTTCTAGTTGGCGTAGCTCAAGAGCTCGACCATCCCTATTTACGACCTTCCGAAAAGGTTCACGACACCTAGGTTGAAATCCATTGGTTTAAAGAAACAGCATGCAACATAAAATGACGTATTTTCAATCAAAATTCGTTTTAACCGAGTTACGACCGCGTGAAAGCGGTGTTGACGTTGGCCGCCATTTTGTCTGTGTATGCTTCTTGTCAGCTGACAACGTACTGCTTGCTTTTTCAAAATTGTTATATTTGACGTAAAATTTGCAATTGCTCATTGTTTACGACCGCTAATCTAGATGCATTCATTTTTGGCCATTTAACTTCGAGAAATTACTCGATCAATCCCTGACAAAGAACTCAATCAATCTCATAGTAAAACTGAACAAGAGAAATAGAAAAATCCTTTCAACAGAGATGGGTTGATAGTTTTGAAAACAAGATGTAAACACCTGTGCAGCCCTCTGGATTGCTCAAAAATCTTTCAATAGTTTTTGCTCTGCTTGGTTTCAGATCGATTCGAAATTAGTCCCTAGCGATTGTTTGGCTGCCGATAACCAGCACCAGCTTCTTTATCATTCCACCGCGCCTCCGCTTAACGCGCTCAACGAACGTTGTTCGTTCATTTAACGCTTGCAGGCATTCTTGGCGTGGAGGTTTCGTGTCTGGCTTGCTTGGCCTGGAGAAGTAATTATAATGCGAAGCGACCTTGAAACGCTACCTGTGCATTTTTCAGTTGTGAACTTCGGGACCTGCGATTTATTTTAACCGGTTCCTTTTGTACTTTTATTCTCTGTTCGGTCGATAGCGCGGCAACGTGGCTGTGAGGAGTCGCTGGACTCGCAACGCAATGACGCAGGAATTCGAGGAGGCTTTGCTGGCGCACGCCATGTACAAGAAGCCGGACATGGTCTTTGCAAAAGTGAGGGGTGCCGAAGACAAGGTACCTGCAGTAGGTCTAGCGACTTTTGGCTGCCGATTTATTTTGTAGAATGTCGCCAGTCAGGATGCAAGTATAGTCTACAAAGCCCCGATTCTTATCGAAAAGTTGCTGCAAACGATCTCGAGAAACAGCACGGCAACGTGTCGCTCTTGGGAATGTAGGCTCGCATGTGTTGCGCCACAATACGTTTTATGATGCATTTTTTGAAGTAATCTGGCCGAATGCTGTTCATTTTCCAAAATGTATAGCTTTTTTTGTATGTGTGTCAAACTATGACCTGGCAATTTTCAGGCGATCACAGTGCCCTGTAATAATTTTCCTGCTCGTAGATTTGCAAAAAATCTGTCGTACGAATTCTCACATCGGTTCGATTTCGGTGCGTTTTCAGTTGCTACGGAAAACACTGAAAAGGTCCCACGTCCATTTTGTTTCAAACAACTTTTTTCCAGACTTAATACCACCTCTCCATGTGTTTCTGGAGTAATTTACTGAAAACAGCAACAGAAAAAACGAGACTGAATGTTTTGAATTTTGGTTCCTATATCCGAAAGGCCTTTTTGTACTCGCAAAATCATTAAAAGTACAATCAAGGGATGGGAAATTGGAAGCGTTATTAAAGAAAATTTTTCGCGATACTCAATCGTCAGCATCGCGGATATTGATGATATGCACATGGTTGAGATCCGTGAAGTATATTGGGTTGTTGTTTGTTCCCTTTCCCTGTGATCTCGAGTGAAGGATGTGACCGCGGCACATCGAACTCTAATGACATTTTAACCACTTGATAGTTGGCACGAAGCGATAATGTCCGTCAGCTATTACTCAAGCACACTAAGGGTGCACAAAACGAACAGATAGACATCGCCTTTATGACGTAGGTAGTGCGGCAAAGCGCCTGATCGCCTTTGATAGAGGTCACGATCCGGTCGTTTTGTGATCCATCGCTCCCTTAATCTCTCGTAAGCGCAAATGCACAAATTGATGTCGGAGGAGATTAGACGTCCGAATACATTAATGTTTTCATGTGCTAATGACGTCGAATGAGCTCCGTCACTGCTTTTTCTGACTCTGTTGTGACTCATTCTTTCGTTATAAAGACTGAGCCTTTCCAAGAACTTTGCAAGTTTATGAAACACACAGTGTCTGCAACCAGATGTTCTTGGATGATGTGAATCAAGGAACGTCTAATGTCTTGGTGTGAAGCGAAGTGGCGAGGAAACTTATGGCATTCGTTTGGAAATATAACCATAATTGTAAAAACAAAATCTCGTGCTGCGACAGTGTTTGTCTTTTCTTGAAATGACGTCCGCTCGATTCAGAACACGAGAAAGCGATACATTTTGGTTGATGTCACTCTGCGTTTTTGGAATTCAATGCGTCACATCGTTCGCTTGCTCATCGTGTGGAACGGCGTGTTGGGTTGCGGCGTCACCGTGAAATGACAAGAGGGGCTTCGCCTGCGTGGATTTTTTAATAGAAAGGAATTATCATGAGATATTACCGTCAGAAATAGCCATTGATATGTTTTCTCGTGAATTAATTACGTGCGTGTGGGCTAAATCTTCTTGAAAGTTTGAAGAGACCGCCTCCTCCAGCCATAGTTTTTTCCTGCGTTGTCTTGTGGGCGGAGCTTAAATGTCTGCTTCATTTGTTTCGGTGACATGTGCCTGCGTGTTTGCAACTCCTGTAAAGAAGCTGATGGGCTTTTGCTGCTGGTTTTGAAACATTTTGAGCGAAACTGTTACTGACAAAGCGCCGACAGCTTGCTGATGTCATGCGCTTGTAGCAGTGACAACTTCTCGGCCAGTTTTCTTAGCAGCTCGGTTCTCATTCATTGTCCAAGATCTCTGTCCAACATCCAAGCTCTCACGTCCATCCTTTCGTTTGTTATGTTTGACGTCACGTTTGTGTCGTCTGCTGCTGAAAGTCTGCGTGGTTCAAATACTGCTGGTTTCTTGCTGGTTGGTCTTTTGGCGGCTGCATAACGAAGCTTACTAGTGTGTGTGGCCCTTCCAGTGCGATTGTGAAAATGTGATAGTGGTTTGTGTATTGGTGGAAGAAAATGTACACTGCTTTAGTTTTGGCTGAAACCTGTCCGTCGAAACTCGAACAAGACTATCGCATTGTTTGAAAAATTCCGCGAACTTAAAAGCGCCTAAAGTGAAGTTTTCAGACGCTTGGAGTTTGAACGTTGCGGAGTCACGTGACGCAGACTATTGGGTTTTAATTAAATGCATTTGTGGCAGTCACTTTGTTTCACGCTTCAAAGAAATGTACTTTCTCATTCGTTTTTGCAATCCGTGTCGTCTTTTCTTGCGCGGACGTGGTACCACGCGGTCACGTGATCCAACCCGGACAGGTGCGACGCATACCACGGTCTCACTTGCAGGGCAAACGCGCGCTGCCCTTTCTTCACTCGCCGCGAACCGCGCGCGGCAAATGAGAAAACCGTGTTCTGTCGACCGCAGCCCGGCCTTGCAGCTGCGCGCGGTCGGTCGCAAAGTTTATTTTCTTTGACCTGCGATTTTCTGCGGAATTCCTCCTAATTTCTTTTTAATTGCAGCCTGCCCGCAGCACACGGGCCTGCGCGCATTATTCCCGACGCGTTTTCGGAAAATTCGCGCGCTCGTTTCCTGCGAGATTATGGCCCGTTGTGACGCTGCAAACGAGATTGTTGCGATACAATCCAGGCTTTGTTTGACGTGAGAACTGGTTGTTTAAATTCCTCCGGAAGCCGCGCGAAAGACGTGACATAGATTTCGTTTTAATGCGGACTTCTTCTGACAACTTGACGAAATTTTTGGTCGGCAATAGACGATTTTTTCTTGCTGGTTGACTTGACTTTCAGATCCCCGCATTATTCTTCTTTCGTAACCCAGGATCAGTGAAATGTCAGTGATATATAGAAAAAGGTAACGGCTGAAAAGAGTCCGTTATCGCGTCTGCTAGAACTTTAAGAAATGAACCCAAATGGCAAAAGGACTCCGAGAGGCGGTTATAATGTTCGTGAAAATGAGAAATACACCTGAAATTTTGATAAGATTCGTAGTGATCTTCGCGCAACTCGCAGCGGCAATTTTAGATTGATTTCACTGGCTGTTCGTGCCAGCACAATAAATGCAACCAACTTTTTGTCGGACCCAATTACGACAGAAGTGCTAGGTCGAAAGTTCATTCTTAGGGTCAAAAGTTCATTTCTTTGCTGCCGACCTCAGCCCGATTTGCGTCGACCGTCGCGTAACGTGAATAATTAATTAATCGCCGCTACTTCATCGCTTTCCTCGACGTAAAATGGATTTCAGCATTTCTCCACACTTGCTATTATTATAAATTGGGAACGTCCGATGTGCAGTTCCGCATGTAATTGAATCGATATCTGCCAAAACTTCGCCTTTTTGAACATAAGCTTCACAATCAATTAGGTTCGACGCCCAGCTACGTTTCGCTTAGTGTTTGAACTCTCGTGATCAAAGTCAAAAAAAAACAATTAGCTGCCATGTGAAACCGTTTTTTTTGCTCCAGCTGGCAAGGATGATCATTACATCTGTCCATCAAGAATTCGTATGTTTTTGATAAAACTTAACTCAATGACGTAACATACTAAGAAAGCTTGGTGGGTGCATTGATCGCTTCATAGGCGGTATCTTACGTCCAAGCGACCTGAGATGCAGCTCTGGAAGGGCCAAGCTTAACTTACCGTGTTTCTGCGTGATGCTCCGCTAGCTTCATAATCGTGAACTAAATGCTGTATCCTTTTTCTATAAATACTGGTCTGTCCAACTTGTCATTGCTCGCTTCGTCGCACTAACCGGCATTTGCGAGCCAGTAGCGTCTTCGTGCTGGTGTGTTGAGGATCTAATAAAAGATCAACTCATCGATTTTTCTAAAATGTGTAGTAAAAAAAGACCACCATTAATCTGTCACGACGAAGTTTATCATCCTGAAAGATTTCCTTGAAACGGAGGTTATTTTTCCCTTCAATCTGCCTGCACGTATCATGGCGACCTTTTTTAAAGTCAAATGACGTTCTGCGGTAGTTGTAAAGTTAAAAGTTTTCTCGGAAAGCAAATAACACTCATTGTTGCAAGTTAAAGCCAGCAACAAACTTGTAACTTCGTGTTTGTTAATTTTTTTCCCCGGTGCGATCGCTCATGCGTAAAGATGATTTATGAGAAGAAATGATAGAGCGCATCAGCCATGGCGGACTCTCAACTATTTCAGTCACTGCCCACGATTCATGACAATAAGTGAGGATCGGAACAAAGACCGATATAAAAACTGACAGCTTCGCGATGTTTGAAAGCTCCAGTTTTGTCATCACAGCGACAAAGCTCACGTAGAACTGCGCTTGCTTTGCAAATCCGTGTATCAATCTCCTTGTTCCGCCTTCCGTCACTCGTGAATACAACTCTAAGGTACTGGTACTTCTCGACGTGATGTAATGTGTTGTCGCTCACTTGCAGCATACACTGCCTGTGTTTTTGGAGATGCGTAACACATCGGTCTTTTCAGTGCTCAGTTTCATTCCCACCTGGTCGCACTGTTACTGTCTGTTCAGTGCATGAGTGTCTATATCCAATACATGTAGACCAAAGGCCGGCACCTTTTCAACAAAGGAGTCATTCTGCTTCATCTTCCATCAAATATGACCGGTGAAGCGCCGCAAAATGTTGATATCGTATATTTTTCATGCGACTTCATAAGGGCATAGGCTAAATTGTAATCAACTTATTCCTATAATCAAATGCACATTTAAATTCCAAGTCTTGTCAAATCCAAAGAGCCACTTTAGATGAGCTAAAGAGTCATGGGTCGCCCACCACTGATGTAGACTATGAAGGAGTGGTGACAGCACTCACACTTGTCAGAGTCCAACACCCACGGTGAACGGTNGTGATTTAACTCCATCGACACGGACACAAGCTTCTGTGCAGGATACAGTGACTTGACNGCCAGTAACAGGNAGGNGGCCGTCAACACCGNACTCCCGCAACACTCCGCAAAGATTTTCATGAGGAACCGAGTCTTATGATTTCTCGAGATCGACAAAACATGTGTAGACATCTTTGGCATACACCCAGGATTTCTCGAAAATTTGATCCGTAGTGCTACAGTCATGACAAAATCCGCACTGGATTTCCTCCTCCAGCTTTGACTTAATTGTTTCGCGGAACCTTTTTTTCAAAGCACTTGGATATCTTGCATCGTTTTCCGCCAGGGCTTGCCACTTTATTTGGTAGGGCCTCCTAGACCTTCATGTTTGTTTAGGTCCTGGAAGTTTTTAAAGACGAAAGTTGCAGTCCATCAGGTGGTGATCGATTGATAGCTCTTTGACTCAAATGCTCAACACTGACGTNAGCTCAAACTGTGCAGGAATCAACGAGCGAGCGTTGACCAAAAGNATCTCTGCACCAGGTGCACCTGTGCAAATCGCTGTGTTGAAAGTAAGTTTTCATTATGCGCAGTACATCGCTACCGCACTGCTGCACGAGGTCCATTATTATTTACGTCAGCATCACCATGTCGGTCAATCACACCCCTCCCTGCCCCAACATCGTTCCCAACATGTGCATAGAAGTCTCCTGAAAGAATCGTGGATTCGCAAGTTTTGCCCCTTCGAAGGGCATCACCAGTTTCTTTCACGAATTCCAGGTAGGGGGCAATTGAGTTTGGGTCTTATACCTGCTCCCTCAAATACAGGGAGAGGTCTAACAATTTCCAACCTCAACATGCACGCCCTTTCTCCGAGACCTAGAGAGGGATCCATTCATCAACACACCGTGCCAGCTGAGTGCAACCCCCAGCTCGGGCAAAATTTGCTGGCTCAACGCCGGAACAGGAGAGTTTCCACCCATCATCCAACTATACAGTGTTAGAACCACGGCCCTTTGTTGATGAGATATCAACAACGTCCAGGGAATGTCGTTTGGCATCCTCGACCAGTACATTCACTGTGGGCGAAGTGATGTTCCACTTAACAGTTGTTAGCTGATGGTAAGATTGCCTTTTGCGCGTGGCTTTCAAGTCTCCCAGAGTAGAAGCACTCAGCGCTGTCCCCATTCGCCCCCCCAGATGCGTAGCGGGCGCAACATGGGGCCTCCACTTGTGGATAGCTGATGGGGGAGACTACTGCGAATTTTTCGATCGGGCCCCTCTGCCTAAAGCTTGAGCGCGATACTTGGTGACGCGCTCAAAGACCGATGCGCGATAGGTTTGATTAATTTTTCTCATTTCCTGTTTGAAACTCTCCCAATTATACCGTTGGATAGACCGGTCACGCCATTTACACAGCAACTTTTGCCATATCAGGGAGTACTACCTGCAGGCGTTGTTTTGGCACATTTGTGTAGGAGAGGACTTGCATTAAGTCTACTGCAAGCGCAGTCGTGCGGCAATCACTCACTACATGTGGAAAGGAGAGACTATTGTATTGCTATCACTTTTCTCGACGAGCCAGTCTGGACGATGTTTTTGGTCCGTTTTCCCTGCATAGAGAATGGTAAAGGCAAACGAATACTGGTTACCATGGCGACGAGAATGTTGCGCGCGTTTAACGCGTGCCTTCTCTGACTCAGTTTTTTTGAGAGAAGAAACGAATACAAAATGAGATAACAGTAATTTTTTATTTTTCGAAAATTTATTTTTTACAAGCTTTCCGCGACCCGCCACGAACGTACCCGCGACCCCCAGTGGAGAAATCTTGAGCTGCAGTCGATGTTTGTAAATATTCGTTCCTCACACACGAAAGATTGAAGGTGGTCAATGTTGGGATCGTCAGAACTTGCAGCATATGCAGAGAAACAAAGCTTTAAATTGAAACAAATCAGAACGGATCGAAATGATATGAAGTTAGAAAATTTCAATTGATTGGAACTAAACCCCACGCGAAAAGCTTGCCTGGTTTCTTTTTTCATTCAGGCCGGGACCGCGACTGATATCAAGTGACGAACATTGTCCAACACAAGGCGAAAGCCTTCGCAGAGTCGGCAGCACTTACGGCAGTGAAATGCTGGTACTTGACAACACCGTATGGAGGCTGATCCGCGATTTGTTCCTGCTTTTATCTGCGACAGACTATTAGCTCAGTGACATGTCATCGCTGTGCTGCACGTCGTGATATTGCGTAGCTATGAAAGATAGGAAATACCGCACGCACAATTCGCTACGTGCGCATCGACGGCCGATCCGTGCTTCGACAAAAAGTGACAGCAGCGTTACCGTTGCAGGATTGCTCGGGTGGAAATTCATGCCTTTTCACGGTCCGAACCCGTGGGAAATGTGAAAAAAATAACCTGCTCCCGTTCTTGCCTCCCGCGTTCTCGCGCCAAAGCATATGTAATACTGTATTTAAAAATGCGTACAGCGCGGCAGGGGATGGAGAACATCTAATGCTATAAACAATTTGCGGTGCTATGAAAGAAGGTTCCGCTGTGTGAGCAGCCAAACTCCAGTTGGTATTTGGATATGCGCTGTTCATGTGTGAAGTGTCAGTTGAGAAGGCACTGGTTGCAGTGCATGCCAACCATTGTAGTTGCAGTCAAGAATCTCCACTATCACCGGCACCTTTACTAACTCACCTCGCGTTCACTTCAACCCTAGTCTGTCTGCGCCTTCACGTAAACGTCTTGTTCTTGAACCCACCCCTCAAATGCGGGAAAACCTGCCGCACTTTTGTTCTTATTTCCTCTCTATTTTGCGCTCCGGAACAGAAACTCGCGCGCGGTCGCAATGATTGACAACAGAGTTTTTGCTGTTGCTTATTGCTCAAAATAAATTTGGGAATGGTTCTGTGAATGCCATGGCGTGCGTCCATTTTCTTTTGGTGTCATGAACGCCTTTGAGGCGGAGATCGCCGGAGTCACTTTTTCCGACTCCGCTCCTGTTTCCAAATCTCTGAATCCGGGTCCGGATCCGAAAATTTTAAACAAATGAGAATCCGACTCCTGTTTAGACTCCGGCTACAATCGATGCAAACGAAAATTACCAATGGTTTTAACTTAAGAAATGACCACGCGGACTTCTGCTGCTGCCGGAATTGAAACGTGGCTCCGGATCCGGGTCCGGTTTCAAAAAAAAAATTGACTCCGGGTCCGAAAGAAAAACACAGAATCCGACCGGAGTCGACTCCGGCACTCGGGGTCCGTGGCCACCTCTGCTCTGAGGAGCAAACCTTCGAATTTAATTCTTTGCCATTTTGTTGGAATAAACTTTTCCGCTGAGCGGAGCAAGAGAGCAGGACACAATCACATCAGCGATAAATTTCGGCGGCGCCCAAAAGATGCAGAAGACAGAGAGTTTTATTTAAAGATACGATAATTGCCAAATAAAAACACTATGCAAGTGCGCACAGTTAGAAAAATAGTGTCTGTCTCATAGTTGAAACTGCCTTTTTGTCAACAGCAAGGCCACATTAGCTGGACGGCGGGTTCTGATTCGTTGTTTTCGGTTTGCCCCACGCAGTAAACGGACGACAAACAGCGCTTACTAATTGCGCTTTCTCATCGCGATCGCCGGACCTCGCGCCTACAAATGCTGTTTGTTTCTGGCAAAACACGAACACACCGTGCACCTGTGACTTGGCCCACGTCACCACAAATAAGGTCAGAATTGAATATACTGCCTGTCGTTACGGAGCGATACAGAAACAGGTTCTATCCTGGCTGCGGTGCGGGCGTTTGTTCCCAAGCCCCGTTTGACGTCATCGCGTCACGGGCGTCATGTCACATAAAAAGCTTATATCGGCCGCGGCATCACCGTTGCCCATTACACCGGCCCTGTCTTGTCACTTGCTAACGAGCGTTGTGGTACGATCTGTTTGTTGCCGCTTCGGAAGTTGCTCTCTGATCCTGTACCCTGTCCGAAGTGTTATGGCACCTGTCTTCGCGTTGTGTGCCTCTTCCCCTGTTCTCGCTGCTAACAGGGCTGTTTTTTTGCCCTGACTCATCACCTCGTTGCACTTTCGTTCACGCCGGTACTTAGTTAAACTTAACCGGCAAGATGAAGCTCGAGAGCACTGCTTCAGCAAATTGCTTATTTGCGAGACAAAGGGTCTGTTGACGTGTGGTTTCATGTAGATGAGCAGTGGAGTGCTTGCTGGAGCAGATGCGCAAACCTAACCTTAGATAAGCCAGTGAAACAATTCTAAACCTGTTCAATTTGCGTCCGGCGGGCATGTTTTGCATGAATATATCACGGTAAATAGTATTCTCCTGTGGGGTTTGAAATTCCATCGTGTATGGCGAGCGAAACAAAGTTGAAAAATCTCCGAAAAATTGCAACTGAGAGATTTTCTCCTGTTTATGAGCAACGGTAAGGGAAAATGGCTTAAAATATTCTCACGAACGATGAAAATCCATTTTTATGTGCTTTAAACTTTTGCGCAAGGCCTTGGCCGATCCTTGAGCTTGTAAACGTTAGACTTACGCCTGTCCGCTATAAAGAGAATATCGGTATAATGTGCATTAGTCGAAATGGAAACGTTGCCATATCCTTTTTAAACACTTCGAAAGCAAAGTGTGTTTTGTTTTATAGCTCGTCATGCTCTATATTGGGCGGTTGTTGTTGTGTAGTCACTACTGAAATCCTGAAACGCGCGTTTTGATGTTGCTTAAAATTAACACCGTAACCATGGTCGAATGCTGAGTTAAACCAGGATGGGAACTTGGTGCTTTTGCCATACCTCGTAACATCTCGACAAAGTGCGGAGAATAAATTGAGGCTTGTCTAATTAATACTTTAGCTTCCGTATTTTTGCATTCCTTGAGTGATGTTTGCGTTGTTTTACATCGAACTTCTGCTCCTGTCTTAAACTCAGCATCGCGAGGCCACGATTCACACCCGGAGTGCGAACGCCACCACTGCGTCTATGCTCGCTCTCCAAGCAAGATCGCGAGAAAGTTCCTTTGTCATGGCAACGGCACGCTCGCCCGTCACGGGGAATTCGCTCGCAAGATGTTCCTTTTGACCTTTGACATCAGTAGGGACATACGCTATGCGATCGGTGATATCTCTGCGGGCAACTGATGTTCTGATATTCTGTTGGGTAGTGCTGGGAAAAAGCGCTGTTAATGCTCTTGACCCACATCGTGCAAGAAGACTAAGCTCGTTAAAACACACAACCTAGTTGCTGTTTAGCCGTGTCGTTTGTGTGTTCCGTGTTCCTACAACGCACATCACGTAATGCCGCCATACAGTTAATATTTTTAGTTGTTTTTGAATGTTGTATATCAGAATGTAATGTTTGGCGATGTAGGGTTCGATGCGAAAGCATTCTGTTGTGACGCAACTGCACTTTCCACGGGAAGAAAAAAATGCTCCCATCTCCATCTGCTGCCAAATCGTTTGACTTGCCCTGTTCTTCCATTCGCGTCATGAAAACCGCGCAGTCGGCTTTGTTGTTTCACTACGCACGTCTTTGTTTTAATTACAAGATGCTTTGGCTGTTCTTTAATTTTTTGTGCATGCGACCACGGGTTTGGTGGTTTCTTCGATCGAAGAAGTTTGACTTCCCAATCAATTCTAGCGCTCGATCGGTGAAAGTCGCCGCAAGGACGGTGTCTTCTGGTTATGCATGAATTTTATCCCCTCATCGTATAATGAACACACACCAATAAGCTGATTTCTACGAAATACAAACCTCAGCGAACATTGTGGCAAACGCCTTGCTCACTATGGATTGCTTAACAACATACGCGTNTAGACTAGTTGCTAGGNGACAAAAGGATTTTACGTGTACAGTACGCCGCTTACGTTGACAGGTATCCACAGCATGTAGTTGAGCGTCAACTCCGTTCCTGGCGATTTATTTGTCCGTGTCTCATTCTCGTTCAGAGGTGAAGTTTGTTTACTCCTGTCTATCAAACCCCCACCACGCGGACGTTTTATCCGCGCCCGTGAAACAGGATAAGCGTTTTTGTTGTTGAAGTAAGAAGAAGAGAGACCGGCGGTATTTCGACCTGCTGGTATATTTGAAATGGGCGTCGCAGGACACTTCCTTGATTCGTCAAATCATTAAACGTATTATCGCCCGCTGGTATGAACGCAAAAACTGTTGAAGCCGCAAATGTAAATGCCCTTATCATTTTTTGCGTTAATTGTTTCGGTTTAGTTTTGCAAGCATCCAATCGGTTGTGCAAAAGTACCTCCAACGAAGTTCAGTTTGAAGGAAGGTTTGAATCATTTCGTTGTTATCGTCGTTGGAGTGCGCCTCTTCAAAATCGGAACATTAGGCATTGACAGCTATCTAAGCATGACGCGAAAGTGGAAGAGTTGTGTTAAAGGGCATCGGCAGGATCATTTCCAGAAGGGGGAGATACATACTAGTGCGATCTAGCTGCTGTCGAAGATCGTCAATTTTGGGTTATGCGAGAGACGCAAGCATGCAAAGGATAAATGCAAGTGAAAAATAGAAACCTACATGAATTGCCACAGCGCATTCATGGGACAAAATATTGGGAAATTCGCAAAGATTTGGTTTTGTACTTGCTCCATTTTGGATGCGCTAAAGACCCTGCGAACAACGCGACCACCTTTTGAAATGTCTGTTAAACAATGTTACCCTGCTCCCGTCCTACCCCCTGTCCCCATGCAGAATCATGTTTAGCATATAATGCCACAGCATCTTTGATTGCGCTGCATTACCCAAAAAATTATTTGTTTCAAACACGATTGCGAAGGAGTTTTACATTTCCGAGCTAATTGTGAGTAATGTGTTGCGATTTATAAAGTTTGAAAATATACAAACAGGAGCAACGGCATTCCTGGTCCCCGCCTGTTGGAAATCGTGCGTTTGTTCCAAACGTTACTTGTACTATCTGCAACAAAATTTCCTCCAAAACTTTGACTTCCTGTTTGTTGAAAGGAGGTTGTGGAAATATTTGATGTTGCGTTATCGAATCAGCGGGTGTGTTATGAGATACCGCCTGTGAAATTATGTGGAATCGTCGTTTCTCGATGTAGGGACTTTGCAGAAGTGCAACCTATCACGTTCTCATCTGCAAGATGTAGTCTGCGTTCTTTGTGGATGAGTTATTCGAAAATAAGCAACACCAGTTAATCTTCAGTTCACCTCATGATAAACAACCTTCCCTATATAGCTGTATGGCCATGCCGGCAAACTACCTAAGAAGCCTCATCCCTTTCCCGGGCGTTGTCAAAAATCGCTTCGACGTGTAATCCATTTACTTTTATTGTTTTCTTGTGCAATGATGTCTTGTGTAAATTCGCGTGCCAGAATTTGCAACAACTTACATAACGAATGGGCAAAACACTTTGTTACCATCCATTGTGAACTTTGCATCAAAACTTTGGCCTGCTATGAGTTTGTTAGCTGCGCACTGGCCAGAAATTAAGCGCTGATAAAATGATTAGCTGTAGTTTTCGATCAGCTCGGCATGATGAAAAGTTGCGTCACAATCAAAAGTACAGGGCACGCGCATCTTTATCGACGAATTCTTTATTTCCTGCCCCGCCCGTGGTTTAGCGCAGTGCTACTCGACGTTTTTGAAGTCATGTACCTTTTGGGCAATATTTTGTCTATCAAGTACCCCTTGACTGTAATCATGAGCACAATGATTAGAAATGTACTTATAATCATTGTACTTTTACGTTAAAATTTCATTATGACAAAATTCGTGTAGCCGTTGGAGCACCTTCGCGAACCACAAGGTGTACGCCTACCCCCATATGAGAACTACTGGCATAGCGCATCAGTCTGGTGAGGTGCGGTTTTTATTTCTTCAAGATGAAAACGAAGTGTCGAATCTGAAACTTTCGGAATGCATCTTTTATATAAATCGATTTCGTACCATTTGAAACACAATAAGGCAGAAAACTAACAGTGCTTCTTGAAACGACAAATAAGCATCTGTAGTCATTCGCTCTGTGCAGGTATATCGGTTATACAACGCGACGCTGGTGAAAGGTGTCAAACCCGTCTGATTGTGAAAGAAGATAAATCTACCGATAACACTTGATAACGTTAGTTCTTATCCAAGTTAATGAGACAAAGTCAGGCGTACGTGGTGCTGGCCCATGCTACTGGATAGCTGCTAACGTTTGTATAGAAACAAACACTTTGCTTCGCCACCGCACCTTGACCCCTTATGAGACAGTGCACACTGCACTCCGTCAACTGCCAACTGCTCAGTAAATCGTTTTCGTCGCTGTCGCTTATGGTGTGCTGGTTTATTTGTTATTTTTGCTGGACGTCTGCATCTTTGGGTGAAGGCTGGCTTAGCTCAGGCTGAACTTGCATGTATCTGAAGGACTCGCAAACGTTGTACACGATGCGAAAGCCAAGTCATGGCTGATGCGGCGTTTTCCAACTTTCTCAGTCCACATGTTTCCGTCACTGCAGTCATTTGCGGAGCTTTCATACAATTTGCAGCGCCACGTCGTGGCCCAAAAAACAAACTCGTTAGCAATCAACGGATCGACTTAAAAGTCTTGAGAAAAGTCATTTTTGCCAAAGCGGTCGAGGTCTTGTTTTTGCGCATTTGGTGCAAGCTGGACGTTGACTACCCACTTTTTTCGGTTTGTTTGTCACGTCGCTTGCGCACATCACATCGCGCACGTAGCACGGCATGCTTTCGTTTAATAGCTGCCTATGTGTATCTGCATGACCCATCTAACCACATACGCGTTCAATGTGGTTTACGGGTACCTTATCTCTTGTATTTGTCAGGTGGGGACCGCGAAAAGACATCGTTGCGTTCGTCTTATTATTGACGAGGCTCAGTCCCGGTGGCTTGTTTATTTGCTTTGCCGCGCTGATTGACAACGTGACATTTTAGAAGTGGTTACAATTTTAAAATCTCAACGGTTACGCTTTATTATGCCCCGACCTTTACCGGCTCTCAAATTGCCGCTCCACGGAAGACGCTAAAATTTTAAGATAAACTGGATGATCCTTCAAACGTTAACATTTTAGACACTCTGAATTCTGCGTCATGCAGTGTTTATAGGCGTGTATTTGTTTTCATTTGTCATTATGGTCTCGCTATGGGCTTTATGAAATGGTGTGCAGTTTCGACGGTACATTCTTGCGGGGTCTTCCTCGTACGGTACCATACCTAAAAAGCAGGAACTCACCCAGCCGGCCGTATATTTGTTTGCCACTCCCGGTCGTTGTGGCTCGCAGAAATTCTTTTTCGCAGCTTATTTTCACTATTTTGTCGAAACATTTCGTTTTTTTTCTTTTGGGAGTAGTATTGCACAACAGTGAGGTATTGCAAAGCCGCTAGTGAAGAATACAAGTAAAGCATTTTAAAATCCGTCTGACGGAATCTCGCTTAAAGTCATTTACAACGAAACTGATAGGACTTTAACGTGCATCCCATGTCATCTTTACTGGTTGACGCGGTGGCACATTTCGCAGCGAAAGTTCTTGTGTCATGATCGTTTTTATATTCTGGTGCGAATGTTGAAGATAGATTACTAACGTAGTGTTCTAACACATTCGCCTAAGAGACGACCTCGCATTTGCGAATTGTCCGTCGGCGGAATATAAGCTGCGTTGTAGGTATCCATCCTCAAGTTGCAGCCAAACGTGTTGCAGAAAGTCTTGGTTTTGAAAATCCCGAACAGTTTTTTGTTACTTTGCTTTATTTTCCAGGCGATAACCATCCGTGTGCCGAAGGCCGGTGCGCATTCTCGACTGCGTGTGATCAACGGCGTCCTGGTCCACTAAGCCGCGCTCACCGAGCAAGCGGCCGACATAAGAAAAAAAACTTGCTCTTCATCGACACTTTAGAATGCTGTTTTTTCTGAAACTGGAAGAACGTCAACCGCACAATTTTTAACCAAACTCGCTCAATCTTTTTTTTGTATAAAGACCAAGTGATTAAAATTTCACTGTGTTTTCATCACAAGGCTTTTGTATTTTGATATCTTTTCAGTAGTGTGGTGTTGGAAAAGTGCACTGTGCAGTTGCTTTCCTTGTAAATCTTGTTTTATTTCTTTCCTGATTTATCACTGTCCTTTTACACTGCGATATAGTTTTATTTTTAATTTTAAGATCAAGATGCTATTTGCACTCATGGCTTGCGTTGCCATATTGTCACAGCAGGCGTTGCTATGCGATGCTCACATTATGTTTTGCGATACCGCCTTCCGGTGTCCACAGGGCGGTGGGAGTTCACACTCGTGATCGTTTGCATGACCTGTGCCGTGAGAAGTCCCGTCGCCACGGGGGTCTTTGGTGGGCTAAACCTCCCCAAATCGAAACATGAAACACTACAAATCAGTGGAGATGTGTCAATTTTTGCAATGTCAATCCCCCCTGCACAAACGTAAAGTCCCCCTGTTAGGCCTTCAGGCGACGGTTGTGACCGTGAGGTCCAGTTCTGAAAAAGAATATTTTGCTTTAATTCAGATCGTGCTCCGAGTTTAAAAGTGTCCTCCAAATAATAATTTTTGCTAAACCACCGTTACGATTTACATTTTTTGGAAACAAACTGCACAAAAGCTTGCTTCAAAGCGATTGCACAAACAGACAAACGAAGCAACATGTTGAATTTGGTTAACCGTTGGGTCACTACTGATTTTACCTTAGTAGCAAAAGCGTTGATCGGGTTCCACCTTGAAAGCAATGATTTCGACGTGTATCGAGATATTAAAATACGTTTGTCATCGTTCTGTCGAAAAAACGCATTACGGAGAACAAGGCACCTTTACTGAAAGTATCAGTTGCTGGAGAGTGATATGTGTATGTAGTACCGTCCGTTGACTCGTATTATATATTTTTTCGTGCACCTATACGTTATGTACTGTAGATGTCCGTCATATTTGCCATTTCGCAATCTCTGCACGTTTACGGTTGTCCTCTTGTCTGGCTCACACTTGTTTGCATTAACTCCACTGTAGCGTAGCTTCCACAGTTGTGCCCGCAGTATACTTATATCAAACCAGTACATGCGTGCTTGTCTGGTGTTTACGATAGCGTATGAGCTTTTTGTGCATAACTTTGATCCAACTTGACAGACGATTCTTCCAAATCCGCGAGGGTTACGCACAGTGGTGTAACTAGAGTTTTGAGCAAGGGCGTACGCAAGGGGGGAGGGTTGGTTGGGGTTAAACCCCCCCTTGAGTTTGACATGTTACACAGCCTTTACTATCTGCGCAAAGGAAATTAATTGTTTTCGTATACATTTGATGGCGTGCAAATTTCAAGGAACGCTGTAAATGGGCCAAAAGGAAATAATTAGGTTTTGGTGGGAATGTGAGTTAGGCTATCGTCTGCATCCAGGAACCATCTCACCACTTTCTGCAGACCTTTCGTCCACTACGCATGTTTAAGATTGTGTTCCGTGATAGTTCACGTTGTCCAAAACAGTTGTCTTTGTTTTTTCTGCTATGGATGATAGCGCAAGCGCTGGCCGCAGTGGCTACATCATCAATTTCTGTAGCATGACAAAACTGCTACACGAGCTCAAAATAGCAGTTGTTAACATAGAAGCATTCAGGCATTTGATAACGTCTCAGCAGGTAAAAATGAAAAGTAATAAAAGTGTGCCGAACTTCTATGCATAACAAAAATCGAAAGTTTTCTAGCGTGCTTTATGCACATTCTCAATTCTTGTGTTGTTTAGCAAGATTCGATCTTGCTAACCTGGTGTGCCACAGCCACACAGTCCAGCTGCACACTCTCTATACTTGACTGCTCGTATTCAACGAGACCGTCGTTTTGCAGTTGTAAGTTGCTGTGATGCAATGAGAGTGTTTTGGTCCCCTGCTTTAACGCGCAGCCTGATATTTTGCAGTAATGAATTGCTGTGCCGTAGCGTTGAGTGCATTTTCCTCCGATATCCTAACTTGGAGCGCTGATAGTTTATAGTAAGTGCAATGACACAAAAAATAAGGGAAGTGCGTGTAGAAGAATATGCACATTGCGTCAACAAATTCGCGAAAACGTTGGTTTGGAAACATGAATATGACGTCAAATTGTGACGTCATAAACAGCGCACACCAAATACAAAAGACCACCATATTCCACTGAATGAACCTCCCCATAAAAATTTTCTGCGTGCCCCACTGGGTTTGAGCCAGGGGGAAACCTAGGGGCCCTGGCCACTGCAGGGGCCCATTAACCAACACTCGGAAAAAAACTTGAAATCCGGATGTGGATGGCTATAAGCAGGGTTTTTTAAGGAAAATGTTAGGGGCCCATTTTCAATTCTTGGGACCCGTATCGGGTCCCTAAAACGCCTTAAAAGACCTGTGATAAGAAAACCATAAATCACCGGAAAATTCTCCGATAAACGCAAAAAAGCAACAACCTTTTGAAAACCAAAAGAATACTAAAACCCGAAATATACGCGAAGTGGGGCCCAGGTTTTTGCATAAAGCTTGTCAGGCGGGGGCGACTAGCCCCTCTGCCCCCGTAAGTTACGCACGTGTGCGGTGCTCCAGAAGTGTGGACGAAAGGAACAAACGATTGTCTGGTCAGGGGTTAGGTGCGACCGGCTGGTCCCATGGAGCGACGCGAATAACTTGCCAGGCGTTGTCTGGGAATGCTTTTCCAAACATTGCTTAGCTAGGAAGTTAGAAGCGTTTCAGCAGATTCCTCGAACGAAGCAGGCTGCGATCCGTTTTGAGTTCATTTTTTGAGAGAAAAGCTTTATTTCAAAAACAGTTTCTTTCACCTGATGTGAGTTATTAGGTTAAGATATTTTGCAGTTAAATATATTCGGAGTCACTCTTGAAATTCTCATTCGCCTTTGCACACGTTGCGGTTATGCGTCGTGTCCGTCACGTGAATATGATTAGTCCTGGTTGCGAAACCACGACCATCCTACCTTTCAGTTCATGCAGCATTCGACCCAAGCCTTACTTGGCACCAGGGATCTCCAAACTTTCATGTCAGAGGGTCGCAGAAGCTGCTACACAACAGTTCGAGGGCCGAACATCATACATAATGTGATTTTTTCGGGATATGTTACATACCACCAAAGCAACACATTTTTGTTAATACATTATTTTTTCATTGTTGACAAAAGCGGGCCGATTTTGACTTTGTGGGTCGTAGTTGGAGACCCCTGCTTTACACTAATCGCCGTTGGTGAAATTAGTCATTTTTTTAATTGCATACTAATTGGGAATCTGTCTCGACATAACCCATAAACGTTGCTAACTCAACATACCGTAGTACGTTGTAGACGCCAATGATGAACGAAAAAACGAACAAATTTAGACCAATGTGATCTATGGGAATTTGATTGCAGTCTGTATTTACTACGTACGAACTGGTGCCAGCAGCTGTGGTTTTGAAACCACTCGGTACTGTATTGCAGAGAGCGTTTTCCGCTGAAAATCTGCGTAAATTTTTAAAGGCAGGTCTTGAAGCGACCTCACTGCAAAGGATACGATACAGGACTGCCAATAGTTTGGAAACAACTAAAGTTCTACCCGTCCGTGAATAACAAGTTTACAGATATTTACACAGCAAAAGAGGTTGGTACGCCGACTGGTGAAGCAAGCGCACTATTGCATGAGTTTTGTTCCGTAGTCACAAAGCAGAGACTTTCAACCACCGCTTGTTCTGATCCTCACCTATGGCAAAGAATCTTGGACCATAAGAGCATAAGCGGCAGACTTCGGATTTTTGCGAAGAGTTCCTAGCGTGACAGTGGGCGAAAAAAGCCCTGAACGTCGAGCCTAATCTCCGAATAGAGAGATCCCAGATACGATGATTCGGCCACGTGACCAAAATGCCCATGAAAAATTGGCGACACAAGTCCTGCTGCTGGCTGTATTCCCGGGAAATGGCTCAGAGTTCAACTAAGGACCACGTGGCGTGTCTGTATTTCCAACCTGTCTTGGTGTTGAGCCAGCGGAACAATCAGAGTTTGTTGAAAACTGCGAGTTATTTTGAAACCTCCTGGGCCAGGGCTTGTTCTTCCGCGAACTCAACAGAGGAAAAGTGAATGAGTGAGTGAAGATTTGGTTTAAGCTGTCTGATACGCATCATGCATGCAAGCTGCAAACCCTCGCTCACTGTAGGCAAAACAAATTCTCGCTCACTGTAGTCACTGAAATTCACATAGCTCGCATTTCAATAGCAACTGCGTAGACGCTGGAATAGTGTTAAAAATTATGACATAGATCAAATCGGAAATGTAGCATTTGCTTCATATTCACACCATTTCTATGGCTCCTACTGTTACTAACCATTAAAATTTGGTTTGTGCTGGCAACAGGGCTGGCTGAGAAATTGACCCAGGTTGTCTTTCGCCAACCCTTTGTGATTCAGCATGTTAGAACACGATTAAAGGGTTAAACTGCTATACCTGAAATTCGTGATGTATTTATATTTCATCAAGATGAGATCAACTCGTGATCTTTGATGTTATTGTATTTTCCCTTGATGCATTCGTGTTATTTCGTGGTTTGAGTCACTGAAATGCATGAACAAGCCATACCACACCTACCCGCTATCGTAAATTGAAGTTTTGGGTCATTCGTAGGTTGACTTGTCCATGCAGTCATCAGAGCCTGCAATTTGTCTTTATTCTTTTCGATAGAAAGATGGCTTTCTAGCAGGCTTATGCAGTTTGTTTGAAAAACTTAGGTATATTCCTTGCAACATAAATTTGATGCGTTTCGCTCTCTTTGTAGCGGTTTAACCGAATGATTTTGATTGATCGGCGTTTCATTTGCTAATGCTTACAGACGGTAATTTTCTGTCAATTTTGTTTTAATTTTTGNGCATTTGTTTGATTTATAGACGATTACACTGGCAGTTTCCACTGATGCCCTAGCGGTGCTGTCTTGCACGAGCTTTTTGACTTCGCCCGTGCCAGGCATATATACATTTCATCTTCATTACTCATCACTCATCAACAAATGATCCAACTTTTCAAAACAGCTTTGAACTATTTCCACGTCAATTTCCAACTTTAATTAATCTCTTTGATGTTTTTTGCTTCGTTGCGACTCTTTTATAGGAACACTTACTGTGCGAAAAAATCACTGTACCTTAGCATACTTTGAGGAGTTGGGAAGAGCGCAAAACTATACATATTTCAGCTTCGAAAATATTCAATGAAACAAAAAAGTAATAGGATTTTGAAACATATGAAACCTGACCAAACGGCATGACTCAGTGATCCACTTCAACAGGCAGTTGGTCTTAATTGCATACAGTGGAAATGTATATTTTCACAACACTTTCATTCTGTTGATTTTTGAGAATGATGAGAAATTTTTCTGATAAATATCATTAAGATACTATGTAGAAACCAATTTATATCACTTATCCGATCAAAATCATCGACCGAACGTTGTGGCGTGTGTCTTTCACCTATACATGCAGCAGTTGAAACGATGTTTTCCATCACGTTTCACTTGAGATAAAATTTCATAGCTCAGGTGCAGTCACCTTCTTTCGATCGAAGTTTTGGATGATCGATCCACGTCCAGTGAATGACTTTAATTAGACATCTCTGAGGAACAACATTCACCTAAACTGCCCAGGCATGAAGTGCGATCCAGACTTCTACATGTTTTCATACAAATACACTACTACAAACACGTGTAGCTGCAAACCACAGAATGATAAATAGAAATCATCGTGGTTCACAATATGTATATATTGTACTTTAACAGTTGCTTCAAAAAATGGCAAAAGTTTTGTGGGATAACACACAATGTGATTATGTGCAGCTGGAAATCAACGTCAACTCACACAGAATTTTGGTAAAATTCAGTGGATTTATAGTTCAGAAAACATCACACGTAGCATTGTCTAAAAGAAATCACTAAAATTCCAGCAAGTAACATTGTGGTGGTAGTTTGCCGTAGGTCTAAGGTAAGAGGATACGTGATGCGCGAAATAAGATTCACGGACCCATGCTCTTTTGTGAGTGATGACTAAAGTCTTCAGTGTTTAAGACCGGTGAGCGCCTGACTTGGAGGGTTCAGCAAATGCGCCCCACTGCAGGATTGAGTTGAATAACCTGGAGCGCTGGCAGAACGCTTGGAATGCCTACACATGATACAACTAGACGACGGCTCAACCGCAAAAATCTCAGGTTGAAAGATTTCTGCTGAACGCCAAACACCAGCCTTAGATGCTGTAATCCGATTACTGTTATAATCCCTTTTGTCAGACTAATCGAGTGGGGCATAAACAATGACGACCTTGGGGAGAAATCTTCGCCCATGCGGAACAGCTCCAGGGGCGACCGAATTAGAGAATTGGCAGAAACAAAAAGCTGTCATCTTCCAGGGTGCGGCCGCCTCTCTGGGAAAAGTCTGCCACTCGGACAAAATTAGTTAAGCCAACAAAAGCAATGGCGGGCCAAGTGAACTCTAGCGTGCCTTGTACTATTTGCCTTGAAAGGATTCTGGCAGAGCTGCACTTGTTAGTTGCTTGAGCGCACAGAACTCTCCCTATGCTTCAAGAGTCATTCAGTGGTCACTGAGCAACTAGGTTTTACAGAGCTTCACACCCTGATTTCCAACTCTTAGACGCACTCACCGGACAACATATGTTGTAAATGCTCACTTTTTCAGGATGGCGTCAACAAGAATAGTTCTTTTGTGTAACTCAAACCGCTCATCTTTCATCGCCCATCCAACTGTTGCCACCGCGTCAAAGAGGCTCATTACCGGCACCAGCCAGGCGTGCTTGCCGCTACTAGCGTGCATGCATGACCGACATGCGCTACGCAAAATACGGTTATAAGGAACTGGGTAATGAGGACATTTTCCGTCTATGGATTGTTAAGCAATGTCCATTTTCGCACCACTTTAACACCGCAAAGAGTGAACAAACACCTACAAAGTTTTTTTTTTTCTGGGACAGAAACCGATGAAGATACAGTATTTGTCCAAGGTCGCGGGTCAACAAGGCGGCTGTCAGTTGGAGTTTGGTGAAAACTGCCGCACAAGGGCGCCATATGGTTAAAACGGCCGGTTTCCTAAAAGCATAGCTACAGTTTACTGGTACAGTCTGTCGTGAAGTTCTAAATATGACTTATAACTTAGGGTCAGTCCTTCTTACACATCGACAGATTTTTAAGCTAGTAGTGCTGAAAAACATCAGTTCGCGTTTGCCTTCGTAAGTTCAGTTTCATTCAAATATCAAAGCAGGACAACATCAAATTGAAATTTCTAGCAGACTTATTCGTTGATATGTTGCAATTTTGTATGCACCAACCTTGGGGGTTAAATTGATGGTATAATCTGTGGCACATTTAAGTTTTTTCCAAAATCTATTCTGAAACTGCAGTTTCATTGGCAAAAGCAGAAGAAGAAAGATGTCGAATTCTCAACATGAATGTCTTGAGTCTATCATTGTAACACCAACCCAAGCAGACGTCATACTTGCTCCAATACACGTAAAAGGACGGCTTTGAAATGTAGACCTTCTCTGCTCTTGAAAGCTTCCTGTCAGCCACAGGATTCAGAAAATTTTTAGCTGTTTTTAACAAGATTAAAAAGTTTCCAAAATAAAAATACTTGCGTACATTAGGCAATACCGCTTCTTGTGTCATAATCAAAGATCCAAATTCGAGAAAAACGTTAAAATTGTAAAATTTAGGCGTAACGTCTTTTTCGATGATTTGGCTTGTTGTAAAATATTCGGGGATGTTACATTTGTGGGTAAATCAAAAACGCACTTGTACATTTTTATCACAAAAATGGCTTGCTATATTTTGGGAGACATGTACTTATTCTATGAAAAGGATCAAATCTTGGCCCGGCTGGATGTACTCAATTTTGCTGCCAAGGTTTTTCCATTGAAGTGTTTATCACTGCAGAGAAGTGTTTTTCTTTTGACGCACAATGGTGAAATGGTTTAATTGCCGAGATAGTTATGAATTATTTTCCAATCAAACAAATAACCGCATCGAAATCTTCAAAAAATAGTTTGCACCGTTTTGTCTTCCTGGTCAAGATAACGTCCAGTCGAAAAAATTACCCGTGTTTTTCAGAATTGTGCTGCAGTGATCCCGCGCTTCACAAATCCAGTGACGTTATAATTTTTGTAATATTTCAAGAGACTATTTGCTACTAAATGTATTTTGATGGCTACCGAACGGGAGAACTATTAAAATGCTTATTTGAAGTGCAGGCTAAAAGTAAATAAACTGCACTGCAGCATGCGCTTTAGCCAAAGGCATTCGTCTTCATGTGCTTTGCAGNTTCTCACGTGTGTGGAGTAAAATACTTTCGTTCGTTAAGTTTNTTTGTAAATAGCGTGAGAGTAGCGTATGGAATGAACAAGCTGTTGATTTCATAACAAGAAGCGTTTTTTCATCTTCTGATGTCTCTTGTCTTACCACAACAAATTCAAGGGGTGTTGGACTAATTGCGATGTTTGAAAGTTTATTTCTCTGTATTTTTTTCTTTAATGGTTTACATCAGCGTTCCTCAAAGTCCGGCCCGCGAGCTTTCCCAGAAATGTTTAGTAATTTAGCAATTTCCTGTAAATGAATTAATGTGAGATGTAATTACACAAAACGGCTAAAAAGCAAGAAGCATCTGATGTAATTGTGAATTTTATCCCGATAAGCTTTAGGCTACAAGCCAAGCTTATCTCTTGTATCAAAAGATCAACTACAAACGTTTTGGAATTACTTGCATTTTATGTAACAGAAATGATTTACTTAGGACTTAAGCTGTACTTTTTTAATGTTAGGCTTTGCGTACAACTCAGACAAATAAAACAAACATAGAGAATTGTTACATCATAGTTGCTTTTTTCGTTGGAAAGTTACTGCGCACCAGCCCCCAAGAAGTGTACTAAATTGAGCTTGGCGCCTAGACTGCTGTTCAATCCTCATTAGCGTAGATAAAAAATTTTAAATTGTAGGAGTCATTTGGCGTTTGAAGTACTGTATAAGCGTCATTTGAAGGTTTTTGGATTTTGTTAACAGGAGTACTACATGCTAATTTTGAGCGATATTGTTGGTTACCGGTATTTAATACCATATACAGTAGCAGTGATGGAGTCTCGATACTTGGTCTCGAGGGTAGTTTCGACAGTGGTGTAGCGGGCGGGGATGCAGGGGGTTACAAGCGCAACCCCAAAAGTTTTGATTTGTCAAAAATCCGGGCAAAATCTCTGAAAATACG
>JGI24159J19872_10000358_pt1 | contig 38268 bp, 28 predicted proteins | sample Ectturendosymbi4_FD_19872 | JGI IMG/M metagenome (IMG submission 19872) | reverse complement strand
TTACGTCAGAAATCGCAACAAACCCATTATTATTACAGAATTGCAACTAAACTTGCAAAAGCATATCAATATCTGTTGTTGTAGTTTCAATAAAATATCTATAAAGAGAACAAACTGCTGCAAGAAAATTTTGACCTAACGATAAATTTTGACCTAATGATAAATTTTGACCTAATAACTTGGGATTCCCTGATGGAGCGTGAAATTTGGTTTGTGGATGTTTCATAAGCTTTAGAAACGGCAGAACAATTTTGACTTTATTGACTTTTGGTTGCCCTAGTTATCAGATATCCATATTGAATTTCAGTTTTGACTACTCCTATTCAATGCTGCCATCAGGCAATAAAAAATAAACTTGCAACAAAAACAAACCAGTTTTACACAACCCAGCGGCAAGTCGAGAACGTGTCCTAGCGAAAACGACCGCGTTTGTGATTATCCAATCTGAGAAGGCTGGGCAGTTCTCACGCGGGAATGAAATCATGGAACTGTTTTACTATCACGACAGTCGACCGAATAGCATTATAGATACTACTCGACAATAGACGCTGGGTAAAAGTCCGGGGACGGAAATCCGCAACTCATTGTAAGGCATTTAATTTTGATTTAATTTAATTTTAATTTTGCAATCAGACAAGAAGTCCATAATACAAGCACACGCATTGTTTTGTTCAGAGTATTTTTGATTTCTGTTTCTACTTCGATAGGCGCAAAAAGGAGCGCATTTGTATCAAAGGGCGCCATTGAACGGGGCGCCACAGACGTTTGGGGACAGTTGCCCCAACCTGCTCCTCTGTATCCACCGCTGTATCAACTCCTTCGTTGATGCTGTGTTTACTGCGACTTTTTTCCTTGCGAAAGTCAAACCTACCAATGTTTTCAACGAAGCTGCCCCTTTCGTGAGATGTTTTTTCTTGCAAATATGTAGCCTACGAACCGCTTCAAGGTCACCAAATTTCATGCGCAAATAAGCACAAAGTTAAAAAAGTAAATAGATTGGTGCAATGTTTGTTTCTGACAAGTATTAACGCCTTGATTGATGCTGTATTTACTTCGATTTTTGTTCCTTGCGAAAATCAAACCTGCCAATATTCTCAATCAGGAACGCAGGAGCAGTGGCAGACTGACAGGGGGAAGTAATAGAGTTAAGGGAAACGGAAACTTATAAAAAAAACAAAATATCGTTAACAATTATGCTTGTTTCTGTTTAGCAACAATATTGACCTTAAAAATAATAACAGAATCATACAACACGTCTGAATTTTCTCGGTGAGCAAATAGCTGCAATAAATTTGTTTCAATTCGGAATTGATAAACCATAAAATTACCTATGATATTATTATAAAAAAGTACCTCCGCCCTCGTCTTCCCCCTTTTCAAAAGGCAGGGGGGCAATACCTCCACCATTCCCCGCTCTTTGGCTTCCCTGTTCTCAATGGAGCTGCGTTTTCGTAGCCTACCAACCGCTTCAATGTTGGCAAATATCATGCGCAAACATGCACAAAGTTGAGAAAATAAAAGATTGGTGCCATGTTCATTGCTTCCAAGTTTTAAATCTATGGACGCCTTAGTTGATACCGTATTTACTGCGATTTTTGTTCCTTGCCAGAATCAAAGTTACCACCAATCTTTTCAATCTAGCTGCCTTTTGGTGAGAGTTTTTCTTGGGAAGTTCTGGCCCAAATAGTGCCAGTGATGCTGTTTTTCATGTGCAAACAAGCACCGTGTTAAAAAACACAAAAATATTCGTGTATTACTTTTTGCTTGTAAAGCTTAAAACCAGGAACATTTTCAGTGATGCGCTTTATTCACTGCGATTTGTGATGCACGGAAACATCGAACGTACGAGCAGAACCATCGCCAGAAATTTTCAATAGGGGGCTTGACATTCTGAAAATTGTTAAAAACTCCACCGATTTATATTGCTTCATAATTCAATTTGGGGGATCTTGGAGCTGGGGGGGATAAGCCCTCAAAAGCCCCCCAGGCCCGTGGCCAGCTTGGGACACCAGGGGAGGTGAATAGTTTTCTGAGAGGGGCCCAAAATTTTCAAACTATATCCAATAGTTTTAAACTATATCAAATACATTTTTCCAGGGGACGAATATTTCCAAAGGGGGTTTCGCCCTCCTGGTTACGGGACTGAGACCCCGTGGCGGCGGGACTGCATACGAGCGCTGTCAAGGCAATTGACTTATCGTTAGATTTTTTTTATTCAAAATTTTTGGCTCAGCAATAGTCTCAATTACGCAGTGTTTCATGCACAACCAAACACGAAATTGAAAAAATAAAAGCTTTGGATTAAACGCTTGTTGCGTACAAATTCTTAAACTTACCAACGGTGTCAACCCTGCTCAATTGCGCTAGGAAAGCTTTCACTGTTGGTATTCACGGCCAAGGCGGCAATATAGGTAACCGTGGCCAAAATGGCCAAGAAAAATTGTTACACGTCCATATAAAAAGCCTATTTCAAAGCTAAAATATTCAACACTACGGTCACACTTAAAAAAGCTGGAATTTTTAGAAAAAGGTAATTCGCTTCCAAATTAGCTCTCCAATATCCAAGTAGCCATTCTTTACCTGTAGGCTGTGTAAACTGCATTTTACACAAGGCTGCTGTTGCTAATAAACTAAACCGTGCAGAAGCAAAGAGCCCAACTAACATACAAGTACTCAATTTATTCAGGTTGTTTACACATGAAACATAGATCAACATAGACTTTTTTGAAAACCTAAAGTGATGCATGAAAATTTGAGAAGAAATTGCCCGGTATTCCCACCCAAGTTGCAGCCCTGATTCAGCTTAGTCGTGCATAAAACACGAAGAAAACAGATTTGACCATTTCATTGCAGACCATTTTCTCAGGTTATTTATTCGCCTCCAGCGAGAAAGCAGCGATGATAAACCTGCAGCAATCCACTCACAAAGCATTATGCACTCTTGTGGATGTGTGTCCAGTGTAACTTTCATTTATGTGCGCATACACAGCCAGTAAAACAGCATCAAATTAAAAAATACATTAAAGTGCACCAAAAGGAGTGGCAGCGAATAGCGGTAGGGATAACTCGCTACTATTTTTATTCAAAGTAGCGATGTCGCATCTATTTCTCCATTAACGGTTGCCCATCTCTGAAGTCATTACCTTATTGATGATGGATTGCCAGGCCTAGGGGCGGATCCAACCAATAACGTTAGGGGGGCGATTTCAGTAATATTTGGTGGTCAAGTCTCATAACGGTTTAGCTATTGTAACAGGGATGAAGTATACATGACAACACTGCTGTTACAAGAATCGACGACAAAATGGCCTTACATCGCGAATACTGTTTTCCGAATTGTAAAAAATCAGGGTGAATAAAGTTACTTTCGTAGGTTTAGGGGGGGCGATCGCCCTGATCGTCCCACCCTGGATCCGACCCTGGCCAGATCTATCCCGAGCGACGTGAATATGCGGTGTACATTGGTATGGAATTTTAAGGAAATAATTTTTTTGAACTTTGTTTCGTACAGGAACATAGTTTCACGCATTTGCAACAGACCTTTGTTCTGCTCTGATATAATTTCATGGATTCAGAATGGTAGCTTGTCTAAATAATAACAAAAAAAAACAAAATAAAAAATTGCAGGTTCAACAGTTTGAATGTTACAATTAGTTAAACTCAAGTCACCAAAACTGGGAGACATGGTTCGATTCCCGGTCGGCACTTGCGGCCTGTCCAGTCTCGTATTCTGCGTTGGTGGGTGAGTGTAAAGGAATCGGTTCACACGCGGTGCTGACATCGACTCGCCACAAGCCCAGCAGTCACTACGAAAGCAGCCGCGTGGTCCACGGCGCAAGCAAGTGGAAATTGGTGCCGCAGACCACTCGTGACATTTTGAGGAGTACAAAAGCGAGTATAACAAAACTGAACTGAGGTTCGCCCTCTATTTTATATTTTTTAAACTTTGCCTAAACGTCACAGTAAAACATTGTAATACTTTACGTCGAATTATACCAAATCATGGGTGTCGGAAGGATTTTTTCCAGGGGAGGGGGCAAGAGTGGATTTGTCCTGGGGTTGCCAAAATGTTTTTCCAGGGGGGAAACAGAGATGAAATTTCATTTTAACCACTCAAAACTAAGAAAACAACCTTTTTCTGCTGAAAATTTTAATAGGAAAATAGAAAATTTCAAAATCTATGGGGGTAAGGCCGTTTCCGGCGCCCAAGGACCAAATGTTCATCTGTGAGCAGGTGCAATCAGAGTCCTGGAGAATAGACCAACGACAATAGGAAGATGATTAGCTTTTTTGATTAAACTTGGATTTACAGCAAAGCAGAAGATATTGTGTCTAAGTAATTGACATAATTTGACATAATTCAAAGCATTTTAAGCTTGAGCTCAGAGCATTTTATCTATCGATAATTTTCCGAGGATTCTCCCAGAGTTCCTAAAGCGCGCCGTTACGCGAGTGAACGTCATCCACCGTCAACATTTCATATCGCTTAATAATTTAGTCTAGTTACTTGGTAATGCAGCTTGTTGTAAAATCAGACAGTACGGCTGCTTCACACGAGACGCTTGCGCCTTAGAAGGAACGGCATATAAATGGGAGTAAGCAAGAGGAGAGCAATCTGCTACAGTGCTACATATGCCTATTTAAAAATCACACAGAAGATCTGCGATTTCTTGTACTGCAATGCAAATAACTGGGTAGAGGTACAAAGAAACTGAGAAATGTTACCTCTAATTCCTTGTAAAAATGCGTCGAGAAAACAGTTTTGTTTCCTCTTAAAAAAGACAGTGTTTTTCATTGCATACAAAGGCATCGTCAGTGTGACAATTCAGCTTATCTTTCGTCGCTGCAAGAATGTAAATTCTTGCTTGAAACGTCAGCAATGAACACCATTGTTAAAGTACATTTTTCTCAAATAACAATTGGTGGAGGCAATGAGTAGTTTACATTCTTTACATACCGTATTTACTGCGTACGATTGTGACGTAACCGCTGGAAAAATATTTAAATGTCGGTGTCTGGTATATGCGGAGAAGGTCGACTTCCATGAGGTAAGGTTGCATCGGCTGTAGTTTCGCTGTCTGTGTCTTCGGTTTGATTTCCTTCCCGAGCGATGTTGAACATCTGGGGACCTAAGCTTGGCTTCCAACCTCTTCGTTCAGCAATATTTATTGGCCGTTTGACTGAACTTTTCGACGATTGGCTTGGAGAAACCCAGCGAATGGGCGACGTGCCCTGGTCTTTTACCTCAACCTCATTTTCTTCATCAGATGAAGTAATTGTGCTTGAGCTCTCGGTGGATGACGGTTCTGCATATACGTTGTTGGCGTCTGGGACATCTGACTGGGTCGTGGATTCATCCTCAGATGGCGAATCACTGCTCTCAAAACTACTTTCGTACAAATGATCATCGGTATGCTTGTGACGCTGGTCATGACGTGTACGGCTTCTACTGCTACTTCGTCGCCGTCTATCACGAGAACTTCTGCGTCGCCTGTAACTCGAACTCCGGCTTCTTTTTCTGTGGCTTCGAGAGGACACGACGGCGGTTGGCCTGTCAATGCTTCTCTCCTGAAAAGTTGATTGCTGTATTTTGAAAAACAAGGCGAAAATTTTTACGGCACGTCACTGATGCAGTACTTCGCAATAAAACGTATCATCTCCGGATTAAACGTATGCGGTGGATTGCATAACGAAATACCCTGCCACATGATTTATGATGAATATGAAAGAGAAACTTACGTTGAGAGCATGCCCATTTGTTACATTATCTGTCTGGTTTTCGTTTTTGACGAAGGCTTTATTATTAAATCCAGAAATGTTTCTTTGTTGTTTCAGCAGCATTCTGAAAAAATAAAACCGATTCTGATGCAGCACTTTGTGGTTGTGAAGGACTGAATACTGTAAAAAAAGTTTGAAAATTATGGTTGTAAGCTTTGATAGGCACATAAAAGTAGCTTTTTGATAAATGTTTATGTGGACTGGTGGTATCGTATCTTGGTGTGAATGCTTATCATTGCCCCAGCTGATTGCCAGAGACCAGGATGTGGCACGATTACAACAAACTACCTGGTTTGTTCGCGCCTTGATGAGGTGTTCGCAGAATTGTCAGAGGTTGCTCAGAACCACGATCCGTTTTGCTACCGCTGCTTATGCCTATTGCCTACACCGTTCATCCTTGAAGAAAGGAAGGCTTAAATCAAATAATTAAATATAAAACGAACCTAAAGCGACATGGGCAGATGAAATATTTTCTAAAATCGATGTATTGTTGGTTTACCCAAAGAGCACGTCCATTTTTGAAAAGTACTTAGATTGAAAACCAAACTTTATCTCTTTTAATTCCTTGACCGTGTCTAAAATAACACAACTTCCTCGCAGAAATTGGTAAAGTTTACCTCTGTTTTGTTGTTTCAATGAACCGCTAACAAAAAAGTGAGCATGTTTAAAAAACTAAAGAGCGCACTTTTTCCAGTTTTTACCCTATGGCTTTTATCTGCAATAACACAAGTAACTCCAAAAATACATCACAGTACATTTACTTTTCTTTTTTCCCAGTTTTATCTTGGAAGATTTTTCAGAAAATTATTTTCGCGGACATTTGCCTTGTTAAATTTAGCTTGGGTTGTTTCAATCGATAGATTCCGAATGAGTAAAACTAATTAATTTCAACCGTTACTTCACAATTTTGAAGTGGAATAGTGTTGTATCGCACATGGATATCTTCTTCTATGCGAGAGTTCAAAACAACCGAATATTCGCTGTTGAAATCGGTAAGGATTACAGCAGAACCTTATTTTGGCAGAACATGAAGTGGTGTTATGTTAGATAACACAATTAGATTTTATTAAAAAATTCCTTGTGCCAGTTTTTGACTTATATAAGCTATATACATGAAAACTTGTAAAATTCACGTAAGTTCAAATTTTCAAAGCCTCACTGTTCCATCTTTGATCACATGTCAGGTTAAAAGAGGGGATGTTTGCGGATAGGGAAAAAATGTTGGTGCAAACAAAAAGTAGTCATTTAACGACAGCAAAATTGGTGAAGTGTTTGGCATGATGGTACATTTTAATAAATTTTATAGTAAGCTAAGTTTTCATGACCTTATATAAGCAGTTCACAAACTATGGACGACGGGCAGTATTATTCTTGCTTCTATAAAATTGACTTTGAACGTGTCAGTTGAAACCTAAAAAACCTTTAGGAACTGATTTCACCAACAACATTTAAAATTTTTTTTACTTCTCAGCTTTCATGGTTATGCATTTGGTGGCAACTCCTTCAACACTTCGCATGAGTGTGTCTCTATTTCAAAAGACAAAATGGTATTTGCTGTACACAGCGGTAAAAGACAAACTGCGAAGCTCTCTAATTCTTACTCTTTTGCCTTCTGTCTTCGTTTCGCAGCGTAGCAGCAGCAGCCAGTAACGATAGCTGCAACCAATACAATGAACGTGCCAACAGCAGCAAGAACTATCATCCATAATTCGACAAGCGCTTCACACCTCACTCCAAGGTACCAAGTATCAGATCGTGAAAGGCAACTGCAAAAATTACATTGCAAAAACAAAAGCCGGTACAGCGTTGCGACCGAAACAACAAACAATACTGAGTAACTGAAGAATCTCAGACTAAAGCCTGCGAAGCATAATGCGCAGCACACAGTGACAAGCTGATGAACAAGCCATGAATTCAAAAAAATAACTTCCGATTAATTCGTGTGAATGACTGCATTTGCGAGCTCTTGTAGCCTCCTTAATGATATGTGTTTAAAAAATCTGCAGGAACGTTTGAAGTGAGATATTCATACAAAAATCGCTGCCAAACATATTACTATTGCTGTGCTGAGATTTGATTTAACATTTAGCAGCCTAAGCTTAATTGAAGTTTAAATTTTGCGTTGAAAGAAACGGCTGCGATTGACAGATTTAACGAATAGGTTACTAAAGTGACTTTGTTCGTATATCTTATGTTGCAGTTCTTTTCAAAACGCAAAAAGTTGAGTAAAATAGTATGCAAAGAACATTGAATAAAGCATAACATCATTGTTTCGTGGAAAATAAGTTGTATGAACACCTTGGTTTAAAACGAAAAGCCTTTAAATGCAACGGTGAATTTATGTTTCCCGTATGAATATGATAGGGCATTGGTTCCCAACCGGGGAGGAATTCCTCCCCAGGGGGGAATTTCATGAGTTCGGGGAGGAATTTCCACTTTGTAGTTGAGTTACCTATTCAGTGTACAGTAAGTGTTGTACTTCTTTTTTCAGTTGGCACTGGCTCTTTCAATTAGTTATATCACCTTATGTTTATAAGTTATTTTGTGGACTATCACACATTTTTGTTGACAAACTATTGTGCCATTATTTGACAGCAAAGAGTTTTTGCCCACTTGCATTGATCAAGTTATTGTCGTCAATACAGAAGACCATTGTTCCAATTGTAGTTAATACTAGCCTACGAACTCGAATAATAAGCTACACCGTGACAGGTAAAAGGCAGGTGAGAAAGAACATATTGGAAGATCAAATATTCCTGCAGACTCGTGTAATAGGGGATGAATGAAAAGAGTGTTGTGTCATAAGGGAGGAATGAAAAGTTCTAAAATGAGCAAAGGGAGGAATGCATCAAAAGGGTTGGGAACCAATGTGATAGGGCGTTAGAGACTACGCAACATCAATCATGCTGCTGTGCACGCCCCATCATTTGACATTGCATGTCTTCACCTTTAATGCTTTCGAAATGCAGCCAGATACTCCTTTCCTTTGAAAATCAGTTTTCCCTCTGAGCTGCTGTGCAACTGTGCAGGCGCTAAAGTGTTATTAACTAGTTCAGTATCTTATGGGCACGCTTCTGATTTGCAAGGGATAAAGTGCCTGGTTGCATTGTGAAAGCGAGGAGTTATTTACAGGCCTTCTACTCACAGCTGTTTTGAATGATTGCAGTGGATTTTTGATAAATGATTTTCGGATGCTCAAGTAGCAGACGGAGGAAAGCATCGTTGCTACGTCATAAATCAAACCTAAGTGTTGCGAAAAGGATGAAAATATTTTGCTGAAAGACACGCTCAACTATGACCACAGTGATTCTGCCGACCAAAGGGATGGCAACGGTCAGCATATTCATCTCTTTCAGATGAAATGAGGATATATGCAAAAAATATTTACCAATATTGTTTTGCATGCTACGTGATATAGTTTCATCAGCTACAACGTATAAGATAAACATGTAAATTTTGTAACTTTGAAGGATTACTTTTGACAAACGTAGACCGCATTTTGCTGAAAATTCTCAATTTCACTTTTGTGAACGTTTCTGCAGCAATTCACGTGTAAATCATATGTGCAGTAAAAATGCATTAGCAAAAAGCATTGTTGAGGATAAAACATCGATTACTGTAAGGGATTACCATTTTGCATGAAAAGAAAAAACGAAAATATCATAAACAACAGCTTACGAGCAAGTTGGAGAAACACTGTTATCTGCCTGCGCACAGGTGCCGTTGTTTAGACAATACCCAGTTTTGCACGGCGACACGCAGCTAATTGCAATGCCGCTAATTGACTCCAGGCAAGCCATGTTCGGCGGACAAATAACGACTCCGGATTGGCTGCATAAGCTTTTTCCTGAAAAATAGGCAAAGGGGCAAAAAAATTAAAATGTTTATTTCAAGTCTGCTCTTAGTGATAATTTTCATAACCGTCAAGCCCTCGCGGTTCTTTTTTCTGCTTCCAACCCGTTTGAACAGTAGTTTATCTTAAATAGAAAAAGACCTACTAAACGATTTACGCCTGCTGTATCAGCAATGCAAAAAGGTGTAGAAAAATTTATTAAAATTAGTTTTGGTTTTATGCACATAAAAATAAAAATGAGACAGGGCAACACATTACTACAGGCAACACACAACTCATCAGTTTTACTATTAACCACTAAGTAGTTTGCATGAGCGGCATCAAGCTTTGAATCATAGTAAAACATCAAGTAACATGCTTTAAAGAGTCAAACCTAGCTGGAGGTATCATTTTCTGGGGTTTGATTTGCAGGCTATGCTTCATATTTTTCCAATCAGGATTCAGTCAACTCTTTTCCTTTTTTTAAACAGTGTATACATGAAAGGCCTCTGTTTGAGTAACGGATAGTGCTAGGTTTTTGACAAAATAAAATTTTATGTGCTGTTTCGTCCAGGTTTTCATCTCTACGTGTTGCAAAAAACATCAAGGAGCAATTCATCGCTAAGGTGCTGATAATCTACAGTATAAGGCTCCTACTAGTTTGGAAATTAAACAACAATCCTGAGTTTTACAAAACAGAGACTTCACAATCTGTTTTGTCTAAAGTTTAATCATTTTAATGCATATATCTGATTCTTCTTTTTAGCCAGTTGTTCTAACCACTGCCAGGCCGCACTGGATCTCGGGGCAGGTGTTGACTAGGTCGCACTAGATCTCGGGGGCATATATCTGATGAAAGCGAACTTATCAAATCTTACGCGCAAAGATGGCAGTGCACAAAATTTTGCTAACTTGGTTTTGCTGGAAGTGAGGGTTCAAGGGCTATATTGAAAGTCGAGAACGTAAGACAAATTTTCCACGAAGTAGCCTGTTAAAGGTTATTACCCTTCATTTTATTTTACATTTTCAGCACAGTGTCGCTTATTATTTTCTTCAGTAAGTTTTTATCAGTATTAATATCACGCTTCTATCAATATTTATATCTAAAATATAGTAAGTTTTTGTCAACATCTTTGAAACAAAACAAATTGCTGATAGATTTTACTCCGTCGCCGTCGTGGAGATTAATTACTTGGAAATATTTGTATCACTTTTCCTTCTTACCTGAAAAAGAAAAAAAGGGTTCACCATCCTGTGGGACAACCCAAAGGCTAGCAAATTGGCTGCCTGGTTGTAACAACAGCCTACGAACATTTTGAAAATTTCCAATGGTAGTGACAGGCTTAGTATCTTCTCCAGCGTAGACTGCACGTAGTATTTCATAGTTATATTCAGCATCGTAAGTGACCTGGTATCAAAACAAATCAAGTCATTCCTGTAACAGTACCATTGACGAAACTTCGCTTCAAAGCAAAATGCTTATTCAACAAGAAATTTTGCATTCTGTTGTTTTAAATAACCTCAATCCTCATGGTTCAGTATCAAAAAAATTTTTTGTAAGTTGAAAGTCTGTGATTTTATAACTAAACAGCTCAAAACAGATTGCAGATTTGGTCGTGCAACTGCATTCGCATAACTTATGCTGGCATTTAATGTAAAAAATATATATCCAGTTTGAGGAGCAGATTAATGATCAGTTCAAAATTGCAACCACATGCAAACTGGCCATATAAACTGCAATCAACCTGTGTGCATAACGAATCTATTACTGATGCGAGTTGGGTTTAGCAAAAGCATTAAAAAACACCAGGGAACATCTCACATCCAAGTCTGCAGCAGCTCCAGTTGCAGCGGTTACGACGTTTCGAATGGTGACAAAGCCTTGCATCTGACTCTGGTAAAATGGTGAAACCTATGAGAAGTACAAATGATTGCGTTAAATTTATGTAAGCACACAGGCAAAGTCCAGCTTAGAAATGTTTAACAGCTTGATGCCAGTTTTTCAACTCAGAAAGCATATACCCACCGCACTTCACTGAAATGCATGCATCTTTGTCAAAAATGCCGAAACGATAGAGCGCAATCTGTCGTCTAGCAAAGTTCGTACGAAAACATTAGCAGGCTGCAATGCAATCGTATATTTTTGAAGTGCGCTACACTCTTGAAATGTCGATTTTTGAAGAATTTTATGCTCTGCTTGCCAACTTAACCCACGTTCGAAATTCTATCCTTTTCCTAATACTGTATTTCAAGCATTTATTAAAATTTGCCCTACCTTCAGCGAGTTTGATTAATAATTTCCAAACCTACTTCAACCTCACAATGTCAAAGATGCTTTTAAAGACCTCTGACTGCTTCTCTATGGTGTCATTCGAGCTTACTGCCACGAACTTTATTGCTTATTGGGATAATGTCAGATTGGCATTATTCAGAAAGAGAAAAAACCAGGAAAATAGTAAAGTAAATTCTTGAATTTCAAAAAGCTTTTCAATAAATGTCTTGCTACTTTGATCTACCGCTTCAGCAAATAAGTCTGTTAAAAGGTTGAGCTCTTGTGTATCAAAACAACTCCTTTGTTCAGCGCAAAAAAATTAATTGTAAATTATATTTCCAAACGGACATGTTGTGAAAGATTTGTTAAAGAAACGCATTGCGAAATTCGGAACATAGTAAATGCATTGGCTTTACAAAATGGTGGTGCACACTGACTGTAAAGTTTGTCAAAACTCTTGCACCAAAAGTTAAACATTTTGCGTTGAATACTTTCATCGCGCTGATTTTTATCAGAAAATCACGTCAGTAATTAAATGATTTAAGTTCATCAACTACCAATTTTGATTTTGCTGCAACAAATACTTTCAAGCACGTTGCTAGATTTTTGAAAACATGATACGTTCTTCACTTTTTTTTGGTGCCACAACATGATTATCGTTGTAGGCTATCACAACTTGAAACAATGTCTTCAGCTAAGACTTATAGATCGCATTCGCATTGGGTGGTCATTTCACCATTATCTGCTGGATATTTTACCAACAAACTCGTTTTGGATAAAACAGCTTTGGGTGGCAGAACAGTAAAAGAAAAATGCTAGATTTAAAATAATATGATGTTGTAATAAGATTTAAATAATACGATGCTGGAATTTTCAAAACCAACTATTTTTGTCTTCAGCAAACTTCAGTGCATGAAATACCTGAATCTGAATCATAAAACATGCAGGAGGTGCAGCAATGACAGCATACTCAAGAAACAAGCATTTTTAATAGTTTAACATCTTTCTTGTCATTCACTGATACAAAAATAACTATTTTCGAAACATTCCACACTGTTTCTTTCAAATCTGCAGTTTTTGTGTTATGTTTCCTATTGTGCTTTGCAGGATTTCACGCATTTATGTACGGCAGGGGTGGCCAACTTGTCTTCGACTGGGATCGACTAGAAAATTTCTTGATAACTCGCGATCGACTGGTCGGTAATAAAGTCACAAGTACAAAATGCCATAAAATGCAATAAAAAGGAATATTGATTGAAAAATGTGCTTTTAAGTGTCTTGTCAATTCAATGCAAAATCAGGAGCGATCGATCAACTGACACTCGGCGATCGACCGGTCGATTGCGATCGACGTGTTGGCCAACCCTGATGTACGGGATACAATTTTTATTTCACAGATTGCTCTGGATACGCCTCTAATATACATTTGCAGGAATTAATTACAGAAACTGCAGTAGGGTATTACGGATGTGTTCGTGTCCAGGTTGCACAAAGAGAGAGAGAGCTCCAGAGCACGCTCCTGCTACTCTGGTGCACCAAATAGATTGGATTCCAGTGAAAGTGTGGAAGCTCGGAAAAGCATCTTACAGTATTTTAGTTAGTAGCACAGCAAACCAACATGTAGCCTATATAGTAACTAGCCTACTCTCAACATATGATATTAGCAACGAATCTACCGGCAAAGTTTTAATAAGAAATTGATTTCACGTTACACTACGCATCGTCGGTTCTTAAATCTGCACGCAGTGCTAACAGTGAAACGCTGAAAGGCTTTAACAAAAGCAGAGAAAGCAAACAAACTCATGACTAAATATAAATCATAACACAAGCTGCGACAATTAAAAACTAGAAAATACGTTTTTCTCAAGCAATTGTGTTAACTGGAACCTCATATCTAACTGGAGTTAATTATAAGTGAGCAAGGCAACAGACCCATTTAAACTTGAAACAACAAGCCGTATGATTCAGAGCGTCGGCAGAAGGCGTGAGCAAGACTACACTGGTAACGTTGGGCACCAAATTCATGGGGGCACTTTTAAAAACGCTGTGACGGGTGTTAACAACATTGTCAACACGCTGGTGGTGAAGAAGGCCAAAACACGCCAACGAACAACGCAAAAAAATAGCAAAAACTATTTCACACACGGAAGGATTATGTTTTGAATATTAAATTATGCGTCAAGTTGGTGACAGTGGCGTAGCCAGCCCAAGAATTTTGGGGGTGCCAAAATGTTTGATTATAGGCGAATAACACTATCTTGTTTGGAAAAACGCCTCTCAAAGCACAAAATAACTATATATTCTAAAAATTTTGGGGGGAGCATGGCCCCTTTGGCCCCCACTGTCTATGCCTACGGTTGGTGATACCGTTTATCTTCACTCTTATCCAGAGATTGAAAACTGGGTTGTTCCGCAAAAGTAACATTGTTCATGACATACCACACAAGTCGCTACATAAATACCATAGTTTGCGCATGTCAAGTTTTGGTTCAATGGGAATGATTGATTTTTTGTCATTATTTGTGAAACACATGTTACCATGGATTTGTTGTGTTTTCCATGGCTACCTAAAAGTGCACTATGGTTGCAACTTGGTACCTGACGTAACTTTGACTTGCTTAAAGCAAGGTGCTTCTAGTTTGTAAGTTTTTGCCCAATTGTGGTTGGTCTTTTGTATGTAATCACTGCCTTCAGATTTAAGTTTTTTCTCTATGTTAGAGTTCTGGTGGGGGAAAGATGAGGCTCATCATTCTTGACGCCTTTTGGGGGCCGTAGCCTTACTTCCCAATTCGATATCATTGCTATCATGTTATTAGTTATGTCTAAAGGGAAGTTTGAGCGGATCGCTTTTTCTATGAGTCGGTTTAAGCTTCTAAGCTAGACTTCTTTCCTTTGTTTGAGCCGTCTCAGTCTTATTGCTTCTCCAAGTATGAATGTTGTCTGTGGGAGGTGTGATTTCCCGTTACCGAGCTGCATTCCTTCCGCTGTGGGTTTTACGAAGTTTTCAGTAACAAACCCAAAATCATCGTCAGTAGTTACGTAATATTTTAACGTCTAGGAATTCAACTTCACCCATTGCTAGAAAAATATAGATAAAGTTTTTAGAAAACCAACTTCTTAGCAAGCGGTATCCCAAGATTTTCAACAAAAACACCTTTAAAAGTTGCACTCAACAGCAAAGAAACGAGTCAAACAATGCGTTTGCCAGGAAAGAGAATACTTGTTTGGTGGATGATGCTGGGAGAAAATCATTGTCTACCAAGCAATGCTGAACTACCGATTACTGACGAAAATTTTTATGATTTCACCGCGAGAAATTTCAAAATCCAATACAATAAGCACATGCGCAGCTTCAAAATTAAAAATGGGAAAGCACCAGCCGAAATTTTCAGAATTGATTTCGTTCCTGAAATGAGAACAATTGGCTGCAGCCATGAATGATCTATTTGCAATAAAGCGCAAGGTTACAGGTATTACTCACGAAGATGTGGCCTATGCCACACACATATAAGAGAGATCTAGTTCGATCTATGCAAAAGTATCAACGCAAGAATCTAAATGATGTCAACCGGTGGACACTGGGCTAAATCAGAAACTACCAACATTCAGTAGCCCGAAAATCTTACACAGTCAAGCCGAACTTTAACCATGGGTCCTTTAGTAGAAAAAATCGATTATACAAAAGCCGTCAAAGTTAAAAAAGACAATCGCAGTGAAATGAACAGCAAGACAGAAAGCCAATCTTTTCCACGTAATTATGCGCTCCAACATTTTCTGTGAGGTATTTGGAGTCCTTTTAGGGTTGCTGGCCCCGTGATCCTTCCCACAGGAAAAATATTTGTGAAAATGAATGAATGAACATTTTCTGTTGTATTAGACTGCCATTAGGTCTTGTTTGTATTATAGCCTGATGACCGGTGAGCGTGTTTACCAGTCCCTAAGCTCCCCGTAGGAAGCTTCAAGTCCACCCAAATTGAAATATGAATCACTATATGTCAGGAACCCCCTGTACAAACGTAAATCCCGCTATTGAAGATTTTCTCGTGACAGTTCTTGCGCTTACTGTACTTCAGGTCTGAGTTTTCAACAAAACACAGTCTTCTCAGCTTTCTATGACTTGGTGGACAGTCTTTGAGGGCCAAAATTAACAGCAAGTGCATACTGGTTTGCGAGTTGTTGTACGCTTCTTCGTCGTTTGAGCGAGTTGTTACAATCCACTGCTTGGCTGCACTAGATCTCGGGGAAGGTGTTGAGCAGCCAATCGATTGTTTAATTGTCCAGAACCGTCAGGCCGGGCAGGAGGACACATGCCTTCACGTGGCCCTGCCCGTTGCGGCATTTCTTGAAATGCTTACCACATCTTTCACCGCGAGAGCAATCACTTCTACCTGCGCTGGATGTGTTCGGCGTGGGATGGGTCATAATGTGCCCTTCTCAGGGCGCGGTAGCAGAAATGCTGCCGAAGATAACTCACGACTCAACACACTCCAGCTGAACACCGAGGGGCTCACTGCAAACAAGATCTCCGTCATTGAGCAGCTAGCCTATAAAAACAAGGCTTTCATCATCGTCCTACAGGAGACCCACTGCACAGCTGCAGACAAGCTAGTGATTCCCGACTTTTCACTAGCTGGGTCAGTCCTGAGCAGGAATCAAGGCCTTGCCACGTTTGTCCACGAGCGGTTGGAATGGTCACTGGTCGATCAATCTCCAGAATAATCAGAGACAGAGTGGTTATGCGTGGACGTCTCAGGATATAAGATCATTAACGTGTACAAACCTCAACGTTCGCGATTCACGCCAACTGCCATCTGGACGTCCACACAACCCAGTCTGTAAGTTGGTGACTTCAACTGCCACCATGTCAACTGGGGTTACAACAAAACATCTCCTGGCGGTGAGAGCATGCACTCCTGGGCAACATCCAACAACCTTGGACTGTTCTATGACCCAAAGGAAACAGCCAGTTTCTCCTCTTACCGATGGAACGTCGGCACCAACCCGGATCTGGTCTTCGCGAGTTTCGAACAGGACAGACGACTGCCGGACGGACGTGTTCTAGGAAAGTTCCCGCGATCACAACATCGGCCGTCCCTTATAACGCCACCGAGGTTCAAGGTTCCTGCTCACAGCGATCCGTTGAAGCGTTGGAACTTTTGCAAGGCTGATTGGAAGCGCTTGTGCCTTCTCACAGGTGAATCCGTTGAGAAATTGCCACCTCCGGGCATGTTAAATATTGAGAGGGTATACCAGGATTTTGGCGAGAGCTTACTATCCGCAGCAAAACAATGTATCCCACGTGGCCGTCGGAAGAACTATGTGCTGGGACGAAGAGTACGAGACCCTCTATCGCTCCTTCACCCAAGACCCAGTGGGGACCGACTCTGAGAGAGCCGCTTCGTCTCTACTATCTCGGATCGAACAGAATAAGCAGGAGCGATGGGAGGAAGCTGTAAATTCTATCGACTTCTCTCATTCTAGCCGCAAGGCGTGGAGCACCATCAATAAACTTATTGGCAGATCTGGACGCTCCTCTCGCCTGTGCCCCATCTCGGCAAACTCCATCGCCTCGCAACTCGTGAAGAACGGGGCACACAGGACCCGGGACCGCGAGTCTACCAGGCTCGTCAACAAGGAGCTGTCCGATCTATGGAAGACTCCTACTGTACACCTGAGGGTCACAGAATCTCTGAACTCTCAAACCAGAGAAGCTTGCTGTTGCGCTCAGACGCCTGAAGCCAGGAAAGTCTCCGGGTCTGGATTGAGTTTATACTCCACGCCGGGTCGGCTCTCAAATCTTGGTTTTGTGACTTCCTCAGTTCCTGCATGCCCCAACTCAAAATTCCAAAGATCTGGAGAAGAGCACTAATTGTTGCGGTCCCTAAGCCAGAAAAGCCACTGGGGAACCCGAAGAGCTACCGTCCCAAATGTCTGCTGTGTGTCCCCTTCTAAATCCTCGAGAGACTCATCTACACTCACATCGAACCAATCATCGACCCACTGCTCCCATAGGAGCAGGCGGACTTTCGACACAGGAGGTCGCCTGCAGACCAGGTTACCCTGCTGACATAGCTTTTCGGCCAAGAAAAAGGACCGAGTTGTGTTTGTCGATCTCACAACAGCCTACGACACTGTATGGCACCGTTGCCTCACCAGCATCCATATGCTGAAGATCTAGCAATGATGCATGCTGATGGTCTGGAAGGATGTGGAAGGGGTGCTGAGCAAGGACATGGCAACCGTAGGCGAATACCTCCATACTTGTAAGCTAAAGCTCAGCACTACAAAAACGGTGTTGACAGCCTTCCACCTGAACAACAAGGAAGCTAAATTTGAGCTTAAAGTCAAATGGAACAACGAAACCCAGCCCCTTTGCTCCGAGCTGAAATACTTCGCAGTAAAATTGGACAGGTCGCTCACGTACTGCCGACACCTCAAGTCACTTCACAAAATATTGACATCACGGGAGGCAAAATATATTATTGACATCAAGGCAAGGTTTCCTTGTTGTGTTTGACTTTCAGCTCCGTTTAGCTTCCTTGTTGTTGAGGTGGAAGACTGCTGACACTGTGTTTGTTGTGCTGAACTTTAACTTTCCAGGTCAGGAGGTATTCACCTACGGAGTACGGTTGCCATGTCTTTTTGTATCACCCCTTCCACTGCTTGTCAGTTTCCATCAGCATGCACAATTGCTCGGTCGTTGGCGTATGCATACTTTCTGGAGACGCTGGTTGGCAGGTCAGAAGTGTAGATATTGAAGAGAAGGAGTGCCAGGATGGATCCCTGTGGGACGCCATTCTTGAAGCGTCGTAACCTGCTCAGTTCGTCGTTGCCGATGGTAAAGCTTCGATTTCCAACTAGCTCCATGATTATGCGGACCATGTACTTGTCAGGTAGCAATCGCAGTCGCAGTAGTTTGCAGGAAATGTCGCGATGTTTTGAAAGGTTGTTATTTGCATTTGGTGCTAAAGTCTCCCAAAGTAGAAGCACATTACATGGCCCTATTTACTTTACAAAATTCCTCGAGGATGTATTGCGGGACTTTCACGCGTGAAGTTCTTGTGGGGAAACTCTCATATATTATGGGGTTGATAGCAGGCCCGTAACCAACTTGGGACACCAGAGCGGCAAAGAGTTTTGTGAGGAGGGCCCAGATTTTTAAAACTATGTCTTGTAGTTTTAAACTGTGTCCGTCCAACACATTTTTCCAGGAGGGGGGGGGCGAAAATTTTGCTGGAGAGGGCTTCTTCTCCGTGCACCCCCTAGTTACGGGCCTGGTTGATGGACAAGGCGGATTCCGTGAGGATTCTGTGTACATATTACGTTACGATACGCTAACTAACGTGATGTTTGTCTCGACGTTTAGTCTGAGTTTCTCTTTTTTACTTTGACGCGATACGATCACGAGCTTGAGCAGTGTTTTAGAACATCTAGGCTCTTACGTGCAGCTACTTCAGTCAAGCTAAGGAACCACATAGAACGAAACAAATGAGCTAATTCACACGACCAAAACTTTTTCCTTCCCTTCCTGTTTCAGAAAAATGACAATGCAATAGTAACGTAGCGAGAACAAAATTTTAGGAGGGGCCAAATATTTTGACTTTAAGGGAGCAACACTACTTGGTTTGTGACACCGCCTCTCGAAGCACAAAACTGCAAGATATGCTGAGTTTTTTTTGGAGGGCATGGCCCCTTTGCCATCCTCCTGGCTACGCCTATGCAGTACAACACACAGCTTGTTATTTTAAGTGTAATGAGTTCTAAAATCTTGCTAAAACGGTAGGTGAATGCAAACCTTGCATTGCAGGTCCTGTGGCCTCTCTTACCTAAATGTTCTCGCAGCAATGACTTTTCATGGCGCCCCAGTTCCACACCGGCTATGGTGCAGTAAAACTCGGGCAACAGGTACAAACACAAAGCAAACATGAGTGATCGAAAGCATCGTGCATCAGTTGTTACGCGCAACGCCATAGACCGTATTCGGTCTTTGATCAGAGTGGTCCATTCAAAGAAAGAAGAGGTTTTGACGTAAAAAAGGTAATTTTGTACTAGGCAAAGCTGCAGACAGCAGGGAAGAAATTTCCATTCGCAAAAGCTTTCCCTGCTTACTTGTTCCATAAGATGGAGATGAGCACATAACTTAGGCTATAAAATTACAAAAATTAAAAGACAAACTAATAAATACTCTTTTACCTACGTATCTTAAACGCTTGTGCGGTTTTAGTTGACGCCTCAAAATTAACTCTAGCTGATCAAGCAAACGCAAAATATTTGTGGAGATTTATCTTAATTTCGATTCATTTTCTGCGTACCATTATTTATGTTTGGAGTGAAAAAATGGGAAGCTAAGTTTGCAGACGACATGAAAAGAAAATTTTTTGGCAGGTATGTCAGTAAAAAACTACTTTCTCGGTTGACCGCAGCTTTTCATATTGCTCGGTTTACCGTACTCAAAATTTCGACGGATGTTGCCAGCTTAATTTTGAAACCTTTGCGAAGACAAATTCTAAAATTTCATTCCGGGTATATCACACCTAATTTGCAGCTTATCAGACAAGCTTTGAGTCGGTTCATTCCGGAAACTTAAGCATTGTATACTGCATATATTAAAAAACTGACAGTATGTAATATTGCATAGACATCGAAATTTAACAGGAAAAATAATTTTTATGTTTATGTTCAATTTGAAAAGCCTTGTTTGTTAATTTTTTCAAGTAAACATAAAATATCGGTCAGTGGAGGTACAAAAGCAGTCTGGTAAGTGGTAGAATTTTTGAAAACGTTTTAGGTTGGCAGATTGTGTTTTACAGTTAAGTCATTCGACTTTTGTCAGTCTATGTTTAAATACAACGTCCAAGCAGAGTTTTTATTGCAAAAACCATATTTAACTTATAAATGAAAAGCTAATGTAAAAAATCTATTTTTACTTTCGTAAATTTTGTTAGATCAAAAAACAAACTACCCTATAGCTAATGTTTCTTACCGAGGTTATAAAAGACGATGTAACAAAATTTATTCCTGTCCTGACGGAGCGCAGCCTTACTGTTGTTGTGTACAATTTCAAAGTCGCATTTGCTGAAAAATAAACGTGCAGATTTTGAATCACACATTTCACCGACAAAAAATGGTAAAACAATCGTATTTTTCAAATAAGAAAGTACGTTTAAATTGCAAATGTCACGCGTAGAAAAATCTGAAACGAACAGATAACTCAAGCAAATTCTTCGTTTTATTGATTGTACAACATAACTAACAAAATAAAAAGTTCCACTGCTCATAGGAAGCAACATCGTGTTTCATAAACATTACTCACCTTCAGATGATAGATATTTCTCAATCAAAATCTTAAACCTTAATAATTCAAATAAGCAACGTGCTACCCAGCTGTTAGCATCAATATCACCCAGCTGTTAAAATAAATACTGTTCTGTATCTGTTTAGTCAAGCTGTAGTTTATGTTTTACAGCAACTAATAAGCTCCCCTCGCAGTTGCAAATGTTCATGCTAACATTTACCAGATAGCTGACAAAAATCTATTTTATATCAAAATTAGGTTTTTAAATGAATAAACCATTAAATTCTGTTGAACTTGAATACAAAGAAATTTACAGCAGTAAAGTGAAACCCAAGAAAATAGCGCAGTAAAGGCACATCAGTAGCTTGATCCTACATTACAGGACAACTTTTGTTGGAATTCCCCAAAAGGTTGAACCCTGCACATGGCATGCTAGAGTGGCGCGTCTGGTGCGGTGATTTCAGTGCGGCTGAGTATGCGCACGTCTGCGCATGAAACGGTGCGTTCATTCAAGGCCTCCTAGTGTTTATTTAGGAGGCCTTGGTTCATTGCGCACGGCCTGGACTGAACGGATGATGACTGAAATTTGAAAGTTGGTTGTGGATGTTGGTGTGCTGCAGTGCAACACTATATTTTATCTATGTTTTGACATCACATGTGACATATTGTTAAGGTATTAATAATTTTGCACACCATACTGTTGAACAAAGCTGCACAAGATCCCGTTGCGGTACACTGCACAAAACTTTGAAATGATTGGTGAAAATATCACTTCAAATGAATGAAATCAGTGTTTCATGCAATTAAAACAAACGTAAATTGATAAATTTTACTCTGTACAATGCCTCACAAATCGTTAAAAAAGCAGTCCTATCCACATGCCAGAAGAACAAAGTGTCACATTACACAACATTTGCATGATTTGTTAGTACATTGCATTGAATGTGATTTGTGTGGTTCTTCCAACACTGTCATAAAGGCAGTAATGTGGTCGAGACCGTAACCTACGAGACCGAGACTTCATCAAAAACTCCGAAACCGAGACTCGATACTTTAAACTTTATGCATTAATAAAATGTCGTCATCACTTCTGAGTTGAATTTTTTTCAAATTTCTAGCAGTTTTCCTACATGTTTTAGTTGTTTCTTACCTACAAATACAACCAACAAAAAGTCGTTGAATTTATAGAAATTTTACTAAACCATTTCGTTGCAATAGCCTTGAATTTGTTTTGTAAGACAGCCAAGCACCTGATCATCAGTTTTCATAATATGTTATATTTCTGAAACGTTGCCCTTTATAAGTGATGAATCGCCTAACAGGGGTTTTGCGTGAACAAGACTCATAAACTATCCATGGAAAATCACAACTTACTTTCAATTACAGTTTCAATACTGCAAATAATACATTTATTTAGTATGAATTTTCCCAACATCTACAGTGGCCTACAGAGGTGTCAAACTCATTTCGTGCTGTGGGCCACACTGACGCACTCAGATTTTACGTGTGCCAGACAATTTGGCACATAATGATACAATCGATATTTTCATTGCTATTTTCATAGTGCTGCGACTCGAAGAATCTTGACATTCTTTGGAAGTTACAAGCATGTTAATATCTGGTACCAAAGATTGTGCAGTCGCAACTTTTAACGTTGAGTTGATATGCGTATCCGTCAATTGAGATCGGACTTGTTTATGTTCGTCAAAGGGAACATTTGTTCGCAGACATAAGTACTAGAGAACATTGATATGGTCTTCGATGTGGATCCAGCGTGTTGATAAAACGTTTTGATATCAACATTTTCAAATTCAACTTGAAGAACACAGTTGCACTGAAACTCATTTTAGTTCCATTTGATACTTTTGTGCCACCTCTTCAGCAATGGCAGAAAAAGGATTACTGAAAATAGCAAAATCAGTTTCTAGATCTTTCAAATCAGAAAATCTTTCTTTGAAAGAGTTGGAAATTCTTCGAATCCAAATGGAATCTGCATGAACTCATCGTTTTGAACTGAAGAAGTAGTTACTGTTGGTGCACCTTAAATATTAAGTCGTAACGTCGCGTTATGACTATAAACATGAAACGTAACTCTGCTATGACATTATAATAAACGTAACTCTGTCAGACCTGACGCAAGCACAAAACTGGCATGATGCGGGCCAGAAAAACGGGGAATGTTGGGCCGGATTTGGCCCGCGGGACGCCAGTTTGACACTTACTATAAACGCTACAGTATAGTAAAAGACCGAGCATGTTCCGTAAATCACGACTTGCGACAAAAACTTCAATCAACATAGCCGATCAGGTAGGCCAGGTCATCCAAACAGCACAGCAGTTTAATCGCCAACCACGCTGAACATGGGCGTCGGAAGGGGTTCAGGGTGCCCCCCCCTGGAATGAAATGTTTAGCAAAAAAAGGTTGTCTTGAAATGTTTAGCAAAAAAAGGTTGTTTTCTTAGTTTTGAGTGGGAAAAAACAAATTTCACCACTTTTGTACCCCCTGGAAAAAAATTTGGAAAAATACCCTAATGCCTCCCCTGTAAAAAATCCTTCCGACGCCCATGGCACTGAGTCTACTGTATTATTATACCTCCACGGGATAGGTAAATAGATGACGAATTGATCTTTGGCAAATACATTGTATTTCATTGTTCTGTGGACGTTTAATACAAAAGAGTTTTTCAACGAGTACATCATATCACCGCTCTTTCCCAAACCCTGTACTTTATTTAAAAGCACAACATGGTGTCCTTTAAGAAATATTTCAGAATAAGATCATACGATTATATTCTTTAGTGCAGCACCAGTATACGTATTTGAAACCGCTATGATTCTACATGTCTTTGGTTAGTGCAGCTCAGCTATTTAGCGTGTTATGACCAGGCCCGCAGCCACGGGGGGCATTCGGGGCCAGTCTTCCCTCCAATTTTTTGTGCCCCCAAATTTTGTTGCGTCCAGAAAGTTTGTTCTGAAGTTCTAAACAAATAATACAAACAAAAATCTTGCCCCCCTAAAAAGGTATTTTGCCCCCAAACCCTAAAAACTTCCTCGAATGAGGCTTCTTTCCAGGAAGTCGTAGTTAAGAGCCCGAGCAAAATACTAAACGTGACCTCACTGTCAGACATACTTCACAATCAAGAAAAGGGATTGCAACATTAAAACCCTTTAATTCCCGCGCCGGCCACTGTGATGGCCGGTACTTTTTTTGGCCGTAACTCGCCAGCCGCTATAGAGCTGTTCAAACCGTCCTCGGATTCGGGCAAGTCTTCTAGTTTCGACTGAAAAAACATTTTTTGATTTGGGTTTGGGTTTCTCTGTGGGTGACGTCATAAATGGGGATGTTTTGCGTTTTTTTGGCCAACTTTACCTGGCCCTAGGTGCCAACCCAATCAGCCACTTTGTTTGGCTCGTGCTTTTTTCATCCGAGTCTTCAGAGCCCTTGATTCGCTTTCTAGAATATCAGAAGCCAAAAGTATAGCTTAAAAACCAAAAATTGGTAGAAAGGTCCACTCCGACAAACGCTGACCCTGGGTATGTTATACCCATGGCCATAACTGGCCATAACTCGCCGGCAGATTGAGCTAGAGAGCTGTTCAAACCCTCTAAAGATGGAAGAAGTCTTGTAGTTTGCAACAAAAAAACTGTTTCAGTTTTATTGGGTTTTTTGTTCATGTTTACATGATGGCCGGATGTTTATGCATATCCTGTTTACATTCCGAGGACGTCATCATCTTGTGGTAGCCGACCAAACGAGCCGATTTTTTGGCTCAAAGTTTTTTTTTATTCTAGGCAATAATACGAGTCTTTAGAGCCCTTGATCGACTTTCTAGCGTTTCTGGTTCCAAAATTGTGGCCAGACTTCCGAAAATTAATTAGGGAAATCCCCGAAAATTACTCAGCAAATTCCTGAAATATTTGGAATCTTTTGGCATAACTTTGGAACCAGATACGCTAGAAAGTCAATCAAGGGCTCTAAAGGCTCNTATTATAGCCTAGAATCCAATGAAACTTTGAGTCACGAAATCGGCTCATNGGATCGGCCGATGACGTCATCAAAATAACTGCTAAACGTACCCCAATCATGACGTCATCGACCANAAACCCCAATCCCAAAACTTAAAATTTTTTTTATTCTAACTACATGACTTCACGAGTCTTTAGAGCAGCTATGTCCAACCCAAATGGCTTACTGAGCCAAAAATTATGTCGCTATCTTGACCAGGGCCGCACATTAAATGACATATTATTGAGGGCCGCACATTGAATGGCTTACATCGATCTTAGCAAATCTTAGCAAACTGAATTTAAGCTAAAGCTAACATACTGAAAGGGTTCGAATCCTAACTACAGTGGTAACAGACGCGATAAAGTGGCACTGAGGACCACCTGCATAAAAAATAACAAATTCAGCATTATAAAAATTAGGACAGGTTGACATTATGCAGGATACTTTTACTACAGTGAAAACCTAAGCTGGGCCGCAAAAAACCCTCGACTGGGCCGCGGGTTGGACATAGGTGCTTTAGAGGGTTTAACCAGCTCTCTAGCTTTATCTCCTCCCGAGTTATGGCTGACCAAAGTTTGGCCTGAGATGGCTTATGTTACCTTTTGTGTAACTTTTTTATTTGTCGAAAATTAGGTTTGTGAGTCATAATTTTGGCTTCAGATATGCTAGAAAGCAAATCAAGAGCTCAAAAGAGGCGGATTTTAGCTTAGTTTCCAAAAAAACATGAACCAAAAATGGCTCCTTGGGTTGGCGCCCAGGGCCAGATAAATTTGGCCAAAGATTCAAAAACACCCACACTTGTGACGTCACTCACAGAGAACCCCAAATCAAAAAAAGTTTGCTTTCAATCGAACCTAGAAGACTTCCCAGATCCGTGGAGGGTTTGAACAGCTCTCTGGCTCTAACGGTTGGCGAGTTGTGGCCAAAAAATTACCGGCCATCATACTGGCCCATGTACGATAAACAAGTTGACACCTATGGGGCGCCGTTCGTAAAAATATTATATCTGACAGATTTAGCACCAAAACTGCTATCTCTGCGCGCATTTAGCTATCTCTGTGCATATTTAGCTATCTCTGTGTATATTTAGCTATCGCTGCGCATATTTAGGTATCTCTGCGATGAGATAGCTATCTCTGCGCGAACTTAGCTATCTCTGCGCAGAGGTAGCTATCTCTGTGCATATGTAGCTGAAGCATGTCGGAGGAAAACATGGTATCCTGTCTGAAGAAAAACTTGGTGTTCTGTTTCAGTAATCTAGCCAAAAGCTAGGCTACAGCAAGGCATGAATTCTCTGGCGTCATATAATGCAATGTGGTTTCAGGTCTAAATTATACTGTTTTGATAATAACATTGTATCTTGGTTTGTGTTGACGATGGACTACAGTAAACTTGTTGTTGTGGTCTCAGTGTTAGTGGCATTTTTTGCTCAAAGTTTAAAAGAAAATCTCGTCAAGTCCGACCATTCCCACTTCCTACCACTCACCTCACCACCTCGCAGCGCCTTCAGGTACACAAACAGAATGGTCTCAAGACCAAATTTTTCTTTAGACAGGACGCATTGCACCTTATATTTGCAGCTTGAGTTGCTTTAAATCTCGCACCTGAAGGTCGCATTTCAGTGCAGGAATGCTGGTTATTTTAAGTAATTAGTAAGTACTGCAGCTTATTACATATAAGAACGCATGCATCCTTCGTTTCTTTGATTCTCGAAGCAGTAGGGTTTATTGTGATAATGCTACTAAAGTGATGTGTGTTGCTGGCGTTATTTTCGGGAAAGAAGGCCTAACCGAGCAATTCTTTTCGATGCGCTTTTTCTATGACAGCGTTTTTCTCTTTACGATACAGTGCTCGTCTCCAAGCGAGCACTTTGCTTTCAACGCGCTCTTTCTGTGAGAGCATTCTCTTTGTGCACCTGAAGGCGCTGAGAGGCGGTGAGCTGCACCTGGTGAGAACAGTTGGAATGGTCGGACTTGATGAGATTTTCTTTGAAACTTTGAGCAAAAACTGGCACTAACACTGAGACCATCACCACAAGCTTACTGTAGTCCATCGTCTACACAAACCAAGATACAATATTATTATCAAAACAGTATAATCTAGACGTGAAACCACATTGCATTATATGACGCCAGAGAATTCATGCCTTGCTGTAGCCTAGCTTTTGTCTAGATTACTGAAACAGAACACTAAGTTTTTCTTCAGACAGGATACCATGTTTTCCTCCAACACATTTCAGTGCTATATATGAATGCCGATTTAGCTATCTCTGCGCAGAGATAGCTAAATGTGCACAGAGATAGCTAAATAAGCACAGAGATAGCTATCTCTGCGCAGAGATAGCTAAATGCGCACAGAGATAGCAAAATGGGCGCAGAGATAACTATCTCTGTGCAGAGATAGCTAAATATGTGCGGAGATAGCTGAATATACACAGAGATAGCTAAATATGCGCAGAGATAGCTACATGCGTGCAGAGATAGCTGTCTCTGTGCATATTTAGCTATCTCTGTGCATATTCAGCTATCTTTGCGCATATATCTAAATGCGTGCAGAAATAGCTAAATATGCGCAGAGATAGCAGTTTTTGTGTTAAATCTGTCAGATATAATATTTTTACGAATGGCGCCCCATAGAATTCCTTTACTGTGAAAAAAGTAGTCGTTGTTTTGTTTTCCTATTATCTTCTCTGCATAGTTAAAGTTATTTTGAACCCTAGTTTCGTTCCGCAACAAAATCGTTTACAATAAGTATAAAAACAAGCGACTGAAAACCACTCAGATAAATTACACAATACACATGTTTATTAAAAAACTTCACACACAACTCCTCAGTCAACTTACCAACAGCAGCAACTGTGTCGTTCACACCAACAAGAGGAAAAGATGATTGTGAAACTAAAAACGTATAAAAATTGTGGCGCTCAAATAACTTCAAGTGATTGTTTATCATATTTATCATTAGCTATTTAGGAAAATCTGAAGTTAATGCAAATCTAACACTAGCCAACCTATGCCTTTATTTCAGCACAATGAAATAATGTTAAAGTCGTGTAACTAAAACATGCCCGGATTTTGCTATCCCCATTGTTTGATGGTAATGTTTGATACGAAGAAATGCTCAAATAAATTTTAAGAGACCTAGAAAAAATCATGCATTTAATTATCTGCAAGTACCTACCAGAGGCGGATACAAAGCGGGGTTGCGGAGCAGTGGCGATTCTAGAATTAAAAAATGGGGTGGAGCACTGCAATGCCAAGGAAAAGGTAGGGGGTCTAATATGAATGTCTATCCTGCATGGCCATTTTTGGTTGGTTTGAACATTAATTAGTTATGATTAATCCTGTCAAACCCAACATAGTTTGTGAATATCGTTAAAATATGACCTAGTGTTATTATTCACTGGAGAAATTAACCCCACTAGACGCAATTGAACACTTTTACTGATACTCTATGTCGAATGTTCTGTGCTAACCATGCAACTTTCACAGCACTATCGCATGTAAAAAATCATCAATTCCAGTACACAATTGTGCCGGCCCCACATGATCGAAAACAGCTGCACAAAAGTAAAAACAATAGACTTGAAAGCGAAATGGTTCCAACCACGATTTCCATCCTGACAGTGACAAGGCTATAGATAGCCAACTAATTTCGTCAAGATATTCGTACTACTAAGCAAATTTTTTTAGAAGTAAACCATCTGCCAATAGATGGCCAACTTACTGGCTGGATCCGCCCCTGCACTGGTGTGTGTCGTCATAAACAACTCTCGTTAACCGGCCCTCAAAAACAACAACACAGCTTATCAATCTTATTATGCATTTGGGAAATATTGAATGCAGGCTAGAGCAGTGGTTCTCAACCTTTCTTCTCTTGTGGTCCATTTTCAGCGTTAAAAGAAATCTTAGGCCCACATAACCTTTCATAAAAATTTCGAGTAACATGGAAATGTTTTTTTATCAGTATAAACAATACAAACAANACAAATTCAAGGTCATNATTTCANAAATTTCATTAGCAGATAAAGTATAGAATTTCAGCCATNCATTTTCCTTGGGGCTCACTGTAGGCCCAATGAAAACCGCAGGCCCATTTCAAAAAGCCCTCAGGCCCACGTTGAGAAACACTGGGCTAGAGGGCTTCTAAATTATTGTTCGATGTATTTCTGGCTGAAAGTCAACTCGGGCTCGCCTCGATTACGATTTATATTGTAGAACGTCAGCTTGCTTGCTTTGTATTTATGTGCCAGCACCCACTTCACTAATTAAAGTTGTTAACTCGGGCTCTTTTCATTGGGTCTTGTCACTGTTTTTTGTTCCATGTCTGGCCTTTCGCGTTCATGTTGCAGGTGACCTGATTCAAAAATATCGTTCGTATAGTAAGCGTTCTCTCGACTTCCTTCGCTCGCACGTTACTCGGGCTCACCCGTTACAGCCCGAGCTGCCATCTGAGATTGAGTATTTTTTTTAAATATAATTCATACCAGATTGAACGCTTTTTGAAGTAATGGATTTGAATAGATCAGTGGATTTGAATGCCAATCTAATGGACAGTTCTCATTCGACAATAGTTTTAAGCAAACGATAAGTTGTCCAGTAACTCAGGCTAATATGAATGAGCATAGTACGCAGAGGTTTACTCGGGCTCATCCATTAGAGGTCGAGCTGCCCTCTGCATTACGTATTTTTTAAATTTAATTCTTATCAGCTTGAAGTTTTTTTTTAAGCAATGGATTTGAATAAAACACTGGATTTGAATTCCAATCCAATGGACAGTTCCCATTTGAGAAAAATTTGACATGAACGAAAAATTGTCCAGTAACTCGGAGTAATATGAATGAGCATAATACACAGAGGACTAACTGGCATTACGGTTGCTCTGTGACGTGGATTACGCAACAATGAACGAGTCAAGGGCGAGTTTCCATGAGAACTTCTCCTAGTTGCTAGTTGCTACGTAACTAACGCCGCAAAGCAACGATAGCACCAGCCAGAATGAGAGGAAATTGAAATTTCAGTGACGCAAGCCTCGAACGCGTCGTGCGATGAGCCCGAGTGATGCTGTTGACCTGGAGTCGCCCCTGATGCCAACCAAACGAACTTGAACGTAAAACTAAGCACACAACTGGGGGCCAAACTGGGGGCCAGCCAAAAATCTGCGGGGACCATGGCCCAGCCAGGCCACCCTTAGAATCGCCACTGCACTGGAGAAACAAAGTTTTTTTTTTCATTTCTCCTACACCCCTTGCAACCGACTAAGAATCAGTTCGCAGTCTGTCAGTAGACCGCGATCGACTAGGTTGGTCACAACTGCTTTAAAACATCCGAAAAGGTTTCATGCTTTTACGGCTCACGCAGTTTTGTGGTATGTAGGTATCATTGGTTAAAAGCACAAAAAAACTAAAGCGAAATGTTACCTATGAAGAACTCGTCTGAATAGTTCATAACTTTTTCTTATTCCACAAATTCTTTCACATTGCAAGAAATTTCGCTCATGCGTCTCTTAAGACACAGTTTGAGCTCACCTGAGGGCAGAGCCACCAATGAAAGAACAATTACAGCTGCGATAAACTTGTTCCTGAGACCACTCAAAATCGGATTTTTCCAGTTCATTGTCATATCAGGCACAAAACTAACAACCTGTGATTAAAACATGGGGGAGAAATTTTCGAAGTCAACATTTTAGCATGGCTAAATGTTGTTTGCTCCGTTATTATACAACTGTCTATCCTGAAACCCTGTGGTAGATTTTCAACCTAGGAGCAATCCCATGTGTTCAATGAATTTATATTTCATGAAAAGGATAATTTCTTTTGGTAATAGCGCAGTTGGTGAAGTTGCACCACGAAAACTATTTTGAGACTTACTGTAGATAGTAAATTAGACTGCGAAAACGTTAACAAAATGTCGTCCGTGACACATGCACCAAGTCTCTTTAGGACTGACGCTTTGCTGTAATTCACCTAAAATCATTTTCAAATGATTTGCACATGAACCGAAGATAAAACCACAATCCCCGCTTTTACTCAATCCTAATACAACTTAGTTGTCGTTTTTCGAAAGAAAAACGTTTACACCCGACTTGTTTTATAAGCAAATGCGCAGCGCAGGTGCTCGTAACTAATCTGGCAACACATGTTTCACATCAACCATGCATTTTGAGACGATTTTCTAGGTGAAAGAACAACAGATCAACAAGGCTTACGTAGAGGTTACAGCATGTTGGATGGTTTTTATCGGGCGTTATTGTTTTCTGTAATGGCTTTAAAACTTAATCTCATTTGATCTCTGTGAAATGATACCATTTAAAAAATTATCTTGCCTAAAATGATCGTCCAAGCAAGAACTTCTTGTTTGTAGATTCAAGTAACTAGTCTCCATAAAAGCGACGAAGCGGAATCAAACAGCAAATTTTTAATAAGGAAATCGATTACACGTAACTCTACTCTTCCTTAGTCCTGAAATCGTATTCAAATAGGTGATCTGTTGATTCGACATCGTCGCCTTTGTGGAGACCAGTTCCTTGAAACCAGATATGTGCAAATCTAAATCATCGCAAATCATGAAAGTAGAGCCAAGTCTGCTGATTCCTCGAAATCTTGCAGCAAACTTTTGCCCATTGTTATAATTTCGTTTTTAACATTAAGAAACATATATAAATATCAAGTTACCGTACTTGGCGCAGGAATCAATACAAAGCTACTAAATATGGCCGAGCTCGACGCTCTACATGGATTGTGGATGGTTGTACAGAGGCAATGTGCTTTCACGTAATCAGTGGTTATAGCGACGAGCTGCAATTACAACATGAGAAAATAGTGCACCTAATACTGATGTTTTTGCCACTAAATCTGCAAAACAGTGTTTTGGACGAATATATTCGAAACACTGTTTGCTTTTATATACTGTATTTAAAGCGCTGTTTGCCTTCATCACTAAAGGGTTGAATGCTCGATATCTCGTTTTCAAAGAGGCTCCAATCAGAGCGGGAACATTTTTAATGCTATCACAAAAAGCACGTTATAAACACCAAGAAATGCGAAACAATGGTAAAACACAGTTCTCATCAAAAAAGCGTTTTTCATTGAAAGTGGATTACAGCTGATAAAAGATATATGAAATATCCTGACAATAACACAAACTAGCGCAGAAAGTACTTTCATTGCCAACGAGTATGATAAATGAATATTCGCGCTAATTGTCAAGCCTTCAACCAAATCGCATAATGAAAAAATGCATTGATCGTTGCCATTGACAACTTGGTGGTATCGCGGACCGCAGCGCAACGTAAACGCAATATTGCACCGCAGGCCGCATATACCCAGCTAGGGGGGAACATGTGACCCGTGGCCAGCAAATTGAGAATCTTTGGCTCACACCTGCTTCGGAAATGATCTCATTAACTTGACCAAGGACGTTACGGACAGAGATAAGGTAGAACCACACAGGTATATCCAGGGCCGCAACCAGCTGAAATTTTCGGGGGTGTGGGGGGAAAAATGATTGTAACTTGTTGTTGTACCTAACTTTCATTGGTGCTTCCACAGAGTTTTTGAAAATTTCGGGGGGAGGCACAGTAGCGCAGTCAAGAATTGTGCTACGGAGGGGCCAGTCAATGACGTCGTCAGTCACTGACGTCTTTCTAACAATTGAAAATTGATACAAAGCACCAGTATAAACCTTAGCAAGTTTGTTTCGGGGGGTCCATGGCCTCTTCAGCCCAACTAAGCGGTATTACTTATTTCACCAAGTCAAAAGTTTTAAAAGTGCATGCAAAACAAGATTCGCTTGGGTACCAATAGCGTTAAATGGTGCATGACCATTATTGATCAATCCTTCTGTGTAAGTGCACTAGAGTACACCCTTCAAAATATTTGCGTAGTTGGTGCCTAATTAAAAGTCTTTTGAATGTACTGTTGTCGGTATTTTTCCAAGCTCAAAAGGCAGTACTGGTCCTGTGGGTTTGACCAGAGGCTTCTAAAACTAGAATCACACTATATTTTAGGTGTACCACTGTACCATACAAAAGCAGTTGGGCCGCTGCGACATGCATATTCTGAATCTTGGTATTACGTCGCATTGGATGCATTATTTTCAGTTATGCTGTAAGATCTAAACTTACCTGTAAATGCGGTTTGTACTTGTCACCTGAAACCACTGCCGTATCAAAACATTTGTGTCGCTTTCAATGCAATGCTTAATCGCAAAATCGTGTTGCTTTGTAGAACACTGTTATTAGAATTGAAAGATATAACTTTTAGTTATTGTTACTAGTCATGCGAACTAACTTCCACCAACACTATGTGCTGGGATTGTGACGAAATGTTGGTAGAGTCTGTTCTTCCACTAAGAGATGCTGCTGTTATTGAAAATCTGAGTTTTATGTAGTTTGCAAGAAAATCTTACAGAGTTTGTGCAACACAATCGTTGCATTGCAAAGATATCTTGGAGCTGCCATCTTGTCGATAACTTCCAGTAAGCCAGACAGCATAGTTGGGAAGTACTTGTCCAACTGAGCTTATCTACAGACTCAGATTCTTTAAAAGCACTTGGCTAAAAACTTTTCTTTCAAAAAATCCTATCATCAATTCACATACTGTCGCTGCATAAGTGATTCATGTTTGAGGCGACAAAACTAAACGTTCTGCTTTCAGCGCTACGCAACAAGAGTAGTAGTTGTCCAGCACACCACACAAATGTTACATCGCTATATACATTGCTCACGCACCAGCAGCCCTGGCTAAACTTATCTATAATAGTGAAATCTGCTCACTGCGCTTTGGAACCAATGGCTTCAACGCTCTGTTTGCTTTGCGCTATTTACCAGTCACCCTGTCTTGTACGCACAGTTCCGTATTACGTCACCTGCACCCCGAGTTCACAAACCGTGAAATTCTCAACTCTGTGTTGTGCTGTGTTTGCGTTGGCAAGAGCCGAAGAGAGAATTTAGTCCTTACTAACGGAGGAATTAGCAATGGGACCCGAGGAGTTTAAACTCCCAGTGATTAAAAACAATATAAGTAGCGTTTTGTTGATCAAATGTAACGTATGGTCTTTGTGTGCTGCAAGCAAGGTCCGAGATCCCTCGCTAAGCTCACCTGCACTACAAATTACTTTTGTGTATTACGTACTGACGCATGCCCGTGAATTTTTTAGCAGGTATTGGTTGATTGATTGATTCATATGACGCAGGTAATAAACAGAAACAATACAAAGAGCCATTATACAAACAACTAACCAATTATTATCAGTGGGAATTAGAATAAATGAAAACACAACGGCAAAATAACTGACCAATGTAAACAAAGATTGTCACTGACCACTGTGTCGCATAGGATTGGTGAAGGACCATGGCGGTCATCTAGTCCATGAGTTCCAGAAATAGTGGGTCGCGACAAAATTTGGGTCGTCAAACCTTCCACTCTGGGCCGCGAAATAATTTAAATCCGCATTTTAAATTTGCGATTCTCAATAGACAGAATAAATGCAATCATTTACTGTACTGTTTCATGTGCTCAGTTTCATACAATTTTGTGCAAGAAAATTACTACTGTCAATAGTAGTCTAAAAATTGACATTTAATTATAAAGTATTTTCCACAAAATTAAATGCTCACAAAATGTTTGGGTCGCGAAATGTAGAACTATTTTTAGGGCCGCGCCAAAGAGTATTTGCGGACCCCTGATCTAGTCAACCAAGTTTCTGGAGAGGTTGTTGCAGGTCAGACATGTAGATGTTGAAGAGAAGGGGGGGTGCCAGGGCAGATTGCTGTGAGACGTTGTACTTAAAGGTGTCGTAACATGCTCCGTTTGCCATTTCCGGTGGTAAGGATGAAGCTGCGATTACCAACTAGCTCCATGATCATGCGGGCCATGTATTTGTCAGGTAGCAGTCGCAGCAGTTTGCAGGTGAGGCCGCGATGCCATACAGTGTCGTAGGTTGCTGTGAGCATGGGCGTCGGAAGGGGGGCAAAGTCTCCCCTGGATTTTGAAATATTTAGCAAAAAAAGGTTGTTTTCTTAGTTTTGAGTGGGAAAAAAAATTTCACCAGTTTTGGCCCCCCCTGGAAAAAATTTGGAAAAATCCCCTAGTGGCCCCCCTGGAAAAAAATCCTTCCGACGCCCATGGCTGTGAGATCGAGTAACACAGCTCCGGCCTTCTTCTTAGCCGAAAAACTATCCTCGATGTCCTGTTTCAGCAGGGTGACCTGGTCTATGGTCGATACCCCGTGTCGAAAGCCCGCCTCCTGTGGGAGCAATGTGTTGATGATAGGCTCGATATGAGCGTAGATGAGTCTTTCGATGATTTTGAAGGGGACACACAGCAGAGATTTGGGACGGTAGCTCTTTGGGTTCCCCAGTTACTTTTCTGGCTTAGGGACCGCAACTATTAGTGCTCTTCTCCAGATCTTTGGAATTTTGAGTTGGCGCAAGCAGGAAGTGAGGAAATCGCAAAACCAAAATTTGAGGGCTGACCCGGCGTGGGGTATAAACAACGGGAAGATGGAATCCAGACCCGGAAATTTTCCTAGCTTCAGGCGTCTGAGGGCAGCAGCAAGCTCTTCTGATCTGAAAGGGTTCAGTGATACTGTATCCCTCAGGTGTTGGGATCTTCAAGGCTTCCATAGGTCGGACAGCTCCTTGTTGATGAGCCTGGTGGACTCGCGGTCCCCGGTCCTGTGTGCCTCGTTCTTCACGAGTTACGAGGCGATGGAGTTTGCGGAGACGTGGCACAGGCGAGAGGAGCACCCAGACCTGCCAATAAGTTTATTGATGGTGCTCCACGCTTTGCGGCTGGAGTGCGAGAAGTCGATGGAATTGACAGTTTCTTCCCATCGCTCGTACTGTTTCTGTTCGATCCGAGAAATTAGGGACTAAGCGTTTCTATAAGAGTCAGTCGCCGCTGGGTCTCGGATGAAGGAGCGATGAAGGGTCTCGCACTCTTTGTCCCAACATGGCACATAGTTCTTGCGACGACCACGTGGGAAATATTGTTTGGCCGCGGATAGCAGGCTTTTGAAAAATTCTTGGTGTGCCTTCTCGATGTCTATTGCGTCCGGAGGTGGCCATCTCTCAACGGATTCATCTGTAAGAAGGCACAAGCGTTTCCAATCAGCCTTGCAAAAGTTCCAACGCTTCACCGGATCGCTGTGGGCAGGAACTTTGAGTATTGGTGGCGTTATGAGAGAGGGCCGGTGTTGTGCTAAATTGTAACATGAACACCAGCAGATACCAGGACACATTCGAGATTCATCAGTAATTGGCAGTTCAGCCAGATCGAACATAATGGGAACCCTGCTCAGGAATCCTCGGTGTTCCATCACCCACAGGCTTCTTTTTTGTCGATTTATTTATATACTTAGGAAAATGTTAGAAACCTGTGTTTCCATGACTTTTCCTGATTTTCGGAGACAAGTGGTATGGTGCCAGAGTTATTTGACAAAAATGTCCCTGAAAGCCTACCTATAGAAAATTGGGGCACTATACTACCCAAGGTTACCTGATATGCAGGTGTGGATTTACCATTACGCTGAAAAGGCTTAAGCCTAGGGACCCCGATTTAGGGGGCCCAAAAATTTTGTGAGTAAAGACAATTCCCAGCATTTCTGTTAAGTGTAAGCAATTATATATGTATTTTTGTTTTGTTTCAAAGCACGTTTTTTACTATGCCGCTAACAAAAGGTCTCCATAGAACAGCAGTTCCCAACCGGGGGTTCCCGGACCCCTGGGGGTCGGGCAAGAGTTTCGGGGGTCCGAAATGCGATTTTCGTGGGTGAGAGGTTGGATGTTCTTGGAAATACTTTTTCCGAAAGAACCGAAATTTATGTAAGCTTGCAAGTGCTATTACTGAAAGAACAGCATCCAGTCTAATTATTCCAGCTAACGTTACTCATTTAACAATTGCTGAATGCGTGCATTGCTATTTCTGCTTCACGCTGCGGTTACCACGCAAAAGATGGCCGGTGATGCGGTTGTAAGCGCATTGTGACGTTTAATTTTTTCTGGCGCAAATATGGCGAGATTATTGTTTGATGCTACAGAACTCAAAAGCTTCTGGTGTTCAACCAGGCAAAGTTACCAAAATTGTGTGCAAGAGACCTGTCTATTCTATTGTCCTTTGCAACAACATATTTGTGCGAATCTGGATTAATTTGAAAAGCAAATATTAGAACCATTTGAACCCCTCGACAGAGATGAGCGGACTCTCATATCTTATGATCCAGATCCCGTCCTGAACTTTTAAAACTAATTCCAAGTCCAACCGTGTTCCAAAAACTTTTTCGTTTTAAAAAATTAACAAAATACAGTTTTTTAACAACAAAAATATGCCATTCTTTTCCATTATCTCAATCCAAATCTGATCCTGATCCTAAATTTATAATAAAGCGATTTACAGTCCGGATCCTATCCAAATCCGCAGAAATTCATTATAGCCCGGAACCAGTTCTATCGAAATCCAGTTTAGTGGTCATCTGTGCCCCTCGAACGATTTGCGCGTGGCTCTGTCGACCAATTGTGTGTCAAGCTATGAGCGGATAATTTCATAGAAGTAGCAAAAAAGTCACTAGGTTTGCTTCTAACGAGCAGTAAGGTATGAAAGCTAAACAGAAGAACTGAGTATTTTCTGTTGCGTTGTCAGCAGTCTTATGTATTGCGAATGGTAATTTTAAGAAATGGAGATATTGCAAAATCTGTCTATTTTGCGATTTCTACGCTTTTTTCAAAACGAAGGGGTGCGGGCGTCGCTTTATTTTTATGAAAAGGGTGCCAGCTTCGAAAATGCTTGAGAACCTATGCCAGAGAAGAATGAGCGCGAAAGATTGAAATGAATGACATATGAGCATTCTCTTTTTATGGCGTTGAGAATTGGTTATTGTTACGTACTGTTTTACGTGTGGAACAAAACGCTTGAATCCATTTTTCAGATTACACGAGGTCAGTGAAATACTCTATAAATATGTAATGTGAGTGTGGTCAGATAACCTCACCGCTGCCTTTTTCGTTAGTTTCATTGTGACTGTTTTTGTTCCTGATATCGAGGGAATTCAGAATAAAGTAATATGTTTATGAATTGGAACAAC